>Ga0209960_1000233_pt1 | contig 148102 bp, 144 predicted proteins | sample ThiBiot_500_plan_2_FD_183947 | JGI IMG/M metagenome (GOLD analysis project Ga0209960, IMG submission 183947) | Wastewater bioreactor microbial communities from Cape Town, South Africa - Thiocy_expt_500_plan (SPAdes) | ecosystem: Engineered > Bioreactor > Thiocyanate-remediating >... | reverse complement strand
GTTTAAAGGTGCTGAATTAAAAGAAAAAAGGAAAAAAGAAAGCGTTTTACACAACCCTTTCAGACTTATTGTCAACCCTTTTCACTCAAAATTCCGTCACCGATACTCCGAACCTATACAATTGCGAAAAATATGAAATATTTTGAAGCAATCCATATAAATATAAAATGACAAGCGAAGAGCCTGGTAATGCTTCGGTTAGTGAGAGTAATAGATGCACCAGAGTTATAAAGACTTAACTATAGTTATGATACATGCTGGAAGTTTAGGTGTAGAAAAAAATATGTTATCTCAAAGTCTTTCCAAATCATCAGTTACTGTCGTTGCGAAAAATATGAAATATTTTGAAGCAATCCATAAATCTACATGTATCCATAAGGTACTTGGTTGTAAGTGTATAATTTATGTGTCAGAAGGGTTGATAGTGGATTAGTAAAACCCCTACCTTTTAGCAATAGATTCTGCTTTTGCAAGTTCAGTAATAAGTGCAATTATATTTGTTGAAATTTCTACGTTAATCTTTTTGATCCTTGTTAGGTTCGTGTGATATTTAATAGCATTTTTAGAACTTGGAGTTTTTACTATTGATGTTGCAAGCTCTTTAAGTAGCGTTATAGTGTTGGTAGTTAAGTTTTTACATATATGCATTGATAATTGCATTGAAAGTTTTTTATATTCAGGTGAAATTTCTTGAAAATCCCTAAGGCTATATGCAACCGATAAATAGTCATTTGCTCCTATAATATCAAGTTTATAAGCTTTTGACTCTTCTGGGAAATTATTATCTATGAGTATTTTAATCGCTTTTGCCAAATCTTTTCTAAGTCCGGATATTTCATTTGTAGCTGTATCTGGTCTGTCATTGTTAACATAGGATTCTATCGCAGATAATCTGACTTGTGTATCTGCTAATATAGTTATCGCTTCTGCTGTGCTTGCTACTTTGTCAGCTGAATTTAAATAATTCATGAAATCAGAACCTTTGCCTGCAAAACTGGTACAAGGTATTAGTGAAAGCAACAGTATAATGAAATATTTTTTTATCATAATTGTATATATGTATTTAAAAAAAAAGGTCGGCAATTGAACCGACCTTTTTTTATTTATTTATCTTCGTTTTTAGACTTAAGCTTACGCTGACGCTTTATGCCTTCAGTTTTCTTGCGTTGTCTTTTTTCGCTTGGCTTTTCGTAATGCCTGCGTTGTTTCATTTCGCGATAAACTCCTTCTCTTTGCAACTTTTTCTTTTGCGCGCGAAGTGCCTGCTCAACGTTATTATCTCTTACAACAGTATTTACCAATTTCTTTACCCCCTTTCCGGTCTTTTTTGACAAACTATTAAATAGCTGGTAACCTGATCCCGAGATAATAATACACAAATTACCAACATGCAAGTAAATTTAAGTTTTTTAAGAAAAAGCATTGTAAATCAGCTAGTTAATCATATACCGTTTGATGGCTGGACAGATGTATCGCTTAAAGCAGCCTATAGTGATGCCAATATCGACTATGCTTTAAATGATGTAATCTTTCCAAAAGGTTTTGTTTCAATAATGCAGGAGCTTATTAATATAATAAATGCTGACTTTATTGAGAAATTAAACCAGGCTGAATTTCACAATATGGGAATCAGGCATAAGATAGCTCATGTTATTATAAAAAAACTTGAGGCTGCTCAGCCATATAAAGAGATTTTAGAAACTGGTTCATCAATGTTGCTGATTAAGGACAGAAAATTGCTGCTTAAGCAAATTTGGAAAGAGTCAGACGAAACATGGAGAATAATAGGGGATAAAGCCTTAGATTTTAATTATTATTCAAAGCGTTCATTATTATACATTGTATATACAAAAACTATATTGTTCTGGTTTAAAGATAAGTCGCTAAATAACTCCGATACAATAGCTTATATGTACAAAGAATTAGATAATACTGTAAAATTTGGACAAATGCTTGGCAAATTTAAAGATTTTGGTAAAATAGTAACAAAACTACCATTTATCAGATTGCTTTTTATAAAATGAACAACCGGCATATTATCACTATAAGTTTATATATTATTCTCAATAGCTTCTTTATATTAATAATATCACAATCAAAATTTACGCCCCATAATGAAAAGCCTGTATATGATGCTTCAACAAATGAGCATACCATGCAAAAGAAAGTAGAATCTTCAATGGTTGGAACCTTAGAAGAAAGCTCAAGACTTGCAATGTGGGTTTTTAAAAGGAATTATCAGGGTGAATATGAAATTAGCATAGACATTAACGACTTATTTGAAAATGATACATTAAAGCCGCAGCACCTAAATTTTTTTAAAACAGTTTTCGCAGTAATTAATGACAATAAAAAGCTTATGAAGCTTAAAATTGAATTGCCTGAATATCCTAAATTTTCCTCACGCGACAACATATCATATTTGTTTGATCTTTTTAGCACTCAGCTTGATAGAAAAGATTTGCTAACATTGATTATAGTTCCCAATAGTAAGCTTACAATGAGGATCAAGAGCAATGACTGATGATGCAGAATTTATTTTTTACCGTAAGCCATCCTCTGAAGCTTCATCTGAAGATTCAGATAAAAAAGACGCAGATGATAAAGAAATAAATTCTAAAAAACTATATAATAGCTCAAATAGCAAAACTTTAGATTTGGTTATTCGTAATTTATCATCTACCTCCGAAGTATCGCAGCCATGGATGATGATACTTGGCGACTTACTTTCTCTGATACTTTCATTTTTTATCTTGCTATACATTGATATTATGCCTACGCAAAAATTATGGGATAACATAGTAGCATCAGTAAACCTAAGGCATAATGTTAAAAACTTTCACGAAATAGAAAATAATATGAAGAAAGTTTCAGAAATGCCAAAAGTTGAAGGTATTAAAAACGTTTACCTAGAGCAGGTGATTAAAAATCATATTGAAAATTATGAAGGTAAGTTTATAGCAGAAGTTTATTCAGATATAGACGGTATCATAGTTTCTGCGCCAGAAAAAGAAATTTTCCTGCTTAACGAATATGTTGATGACGAAGCTAAAGACTTTATAAGCTTTTTATCCACTATTTTATTCAATATGCAGAAAAAATTAAAAGTCAGAACATATATACACACCGAAGACTTAACGCAGCAAACTTTTATAGACAGATCAAATAAATGTTTGAGAATTGTAAAATTCTTGAGAAATGCGACAACATTAGATAATATCAATTGTGAATTAAAATATACTAATGGTTTAGGTGAGAATAGCTTTGAAATTATTATTAGCAATTAGTTTGATAATTATATCATTCATATGTTCTTTAAGCTCAGCAAATGCTGCGGCTATAAACTCTATTAAAGTAAGAAATCTTGATACTACCAATGAAAGGCTTATTTTTAACGCTAAATATAATAAAACTATTAAAGTAATTCACAACGATACAAAAGTTATCATTATTTTAAAAGATCCAGTGAAGGGTAAAATATCTGCCCCTAAAAATTCTAAATATATTAAGTCAATTATATCAAAAAAAAATGAGATAATTATTACACTAAAAAGTAATCCTGGAAAAGTTAGAAAATTCCTAGGAGATAATGCTTTTGGTATAGAGATTATTAAAACTGCTAATATTCAAAAAAATGCTGATCCTAAAAAACAGCTTGATGCAGCTAAAAAAGATACAAAGTCCATTACTAAAAAAGAAGAGAAAAAAGTTGTAAAAACAGAAGAAACTAAAAAAGTAACCCCTTTAGATAATGGTAAACTTAAGCAGGTTGAAACTAAAAAGATTGAAACTGTAAAAACTGAAACAAAAACAGTAAAGGCGGTTAAGTCTCCAAAAAATCCTGAGCCAAAAAAAGAAACTCCCGTTCCAACCTTAAAATCAGATCAGGTTTTGAAGCTACCTTCTAAAGACGAAGCAAAAAAAGAAGAGCCAGCTGAAAAAGAAGAGATTGTAAAAGCACCAATAACAAAGGTTAAAGAAAAAATAACCGAACTTAATTTAATAAAATTTGCCCAAATTGGTACTGACCTTGAGTTAAATTTTGAATGGCAAAACCCTGTTGGTGCGGCAATCTTTAAGAGATCTGGTTATATTTATGTAGTCTTTGATAGTAATGATAATCCTCCGGTAATGCCTAAAGATGCGCCTATTAAGTTAACTTCATCAGCAATGGGTAATTATGTATATTATAAAATTCCATCTAACAAAAATATAAAAGTAGCCAGAGAAAGAAGTTCATGGCTTATTACACTTACCAGAGACAATGTGCCAAAAGATGCTTATGAGGTTGGTGAAAATCAAATTACACCAGAGTTTCAAATCTCTTTTACCATACCAGGACTTACAAATAGCGTAAATATTATAGACCAGGATACAGGTGAAAATTTTATAGTTTATACAGTAAATAATGATGTAATAAACGTTGAGAAAAATTATCACTTCACTGATTTTGATCTTATTAGAACTGTACTTGGTGCAGCATTACTTAAGAAAAATGATAATATTAAAACGTCTATTAAGAAAAATAATTTAATAATAGATTCCCCAAGTTACAAAAAAACCAGTATGAATTATCAAACCAGCGATAGTATGTTTAATTTTGGTAACTGGAGAGAGCCAGTGCCTGACTACAGCAAAAAGCTTGGAAAAATACTTTATGATCTGACTAAAACTGATACTAAATACAAATATATTCAAAGATTAAGGCTTGCGGATTTTTATTTTCAAAACGGAATGACAGAAGAAGCAGAAGCGGTAATTGAGAATGCCATTATTTATGACCCGCAAATTCAAAAAAATATAGACCTGAAAATCAAAATGGCGCTACTTAGTTTTTTAAACAATAAATTTGTGGTAGCGAAAAACAGGTTTAATGAATTAGATATGAGTAAAGTACATTCAAAATATCATAATGAACTGAGCATGTGGATAGCGGCGGCAAATCTTAAAGTTAACGATGAGTACAAAGACCGTAGAATAAATTATGTTATAAATAGCGAATTTTTTTTAAAAAAGTACCCGCTATTAGTTAGCAGTAAGCTTGCGTTAATTGAGCTTGAGGACATGCTTGATAACGAAGAATATGATGCCGCAGCAAATATTATTCAGCATGCTTCTATGGCTATGCATAGTAAGTATGTTAATGATTTTAAATATTTTCAGGCAATGCTTGCCGAGAGAAATAAAAATAACAAGTTTGCGATGAAAGTACTTAAAGACCTTTCAGATGATTCAGGCGACCTTAAAAACAGAGCAAAAGCAATTTTTAAAATTGCTCAAATTGAGTATGAAGAAAAAAAAATTGATGCGACAGCCGCTTTGGATAAAATGGAAAAAGCTTTATCTATATGGAGAGGGGATGCGACCGAAGCTGAAATGCTAATTGGTTATGGTAATCTTGCTTATGAAAACGGTATTTATAATAAAGCATTTAGAGCATGGCAAAATGTTGTTGAAAATTTTATAGGTATTCCAGAGGCTATCGTACTAGCATCAGATATGAGTAAAAAGTTCGTAGAATTATTTAGCCAAACCGAGCTTCCTAAAAGTATTAATGAAATGGAATATGCAAATTTGTTTTTTGAATTTCGAGAGCTTACACCAATTGGTGATAAAGGTGATGAAATTGTAAGGAAAATGGTGAACAGACTGGTAGATATAGATTTGTTAGACCAGGCTCAAAACATTCTGAATCACCAGATAAGATTCAGGTCGAAAGGCTTAGAACGAAATAACTTAATTAAGCAACTGGCTTATTTATACTTGGTTGATAATAAACCAAAAGAGGCAGTAGAAATTTTAGCCTTACCTTTAGAGATAGAGCCTGACTTTGATGAAAGCCGTAAATTTAAATATTTAAAAGCAACTGCATATGCTGAAAATGAAAAATATGACATAGCTCTGACAATGCTGAAAAATGATCTTAGTACTAATGCAAGCGGTATCAGAACAGATATTTACTGGAGGCAGCGAGACTGGGCTGCAATAAAGAACGAGCTTAATCTTGCAACAGAAATTTGGTCAGAGTCAGAAGGAAAGATTGACCAACTTCAGGAAAAGCTTATAGTCAAGCTTGCAGTTGCTTATGAAATGTTAAACGATAAGGGTGCAATTTTGCGTCTTAGAAAGCAATTTTTCATGCGCTTTAATGATGGTAATAACAAAGAACTTTTAAACTATCTTTGTGAAGAGCCAATTAAAGCAGACGTAAGGTTGATTGCAAACAATATGGATGCTAAAATGCTGGATAATTTTGCAAGTAATTACAAAGACTTTATAAGCAAGAATTACAATTTATCAACAGCTGCTTATTAAAATCCTGTAAAAGCACAGGATTTCAATTGATTGTTATAAATTCTCAGTCTTACCTTTTACCTACATCTAAATCATGCGCAAGTTTTGCAAGTTCAGTAATTTCTCTAAAGCTTTTAGCATTTTCTTTATCATGGTATGGGTGGGATGCAAGTAACTTAGCTATCTCAACATATCCTTCCTGAAAAGCTATATCGATCGGGGTATCGCCTGCTAGGTTTTTAATAGAAGGATTGATTAGCATATAATTATTAGATCTATCATGCTTTAAAAACGCTTCTACAAGCTTTATCATTCCGTTTTCAACAGCTTCATGAAGAGCGGTTTCTCCGAAAATATTCTGAGCTTTAGGATTAATACGTCCATCCCTAAGTATAGTTTCTATGTTAACAGCGGTAAGGGCGGTATGTAGCGCAGTATTACCAAAATTGTCGCAAATTCCAGGTTTTATATTTTTATGAGATAGCAGAAGTTCAGTAATCCTTGAATTGCTAAGCATTGTTGCATAATGAAGTGGCGTTCTGCCCATTTGATTCTGAATATTTGGATTAATATCTTTATGAGATAAAAGCCTTTCAACTTTATCGTAGTAACCAATATTACATGCATCATGAAGCGGCGCATTGCCTTTTGTATTAAGTAAATTGGGGTTTACAGGGAACTTAAGAAAAAACCTTGTTACAACACTATCAGCCGCGTGAAAAATGCTACCCAACTCTTCTGATACATGATTCAAATTTATAGGCTTAGTTAGATAATATTTAACTTCAGGCTTGTTCTTTTCTTTTACAGCTTTTAATAAACTTTCTTCCATAGGAATGGGCTTATGGCTATTAAAATGCATGGTTTGCGTGAAAGCCCCTTTAAATGTATTTTTACTAGCATATGTGGAAGCTTTAATGAATAATTGTTGTAACATGATATTCCTATATTAATATTTCCCTGTTGAAACTGCTGAAGAATTAGCAAGCACTGCTTCAGAGTCAATTTCCGAACGCCACTTGGGAACAGGGCTTGGCATAGACTCTTTATCTTCTATAAACTTTGTTAGCTGCACTTGGTTAAGTTTAGTAATAACTGAGCGTGCCATTTTTATGGGATTGGTTGATAAAATAATTTTTTTAATTTTTTTATCATCAGATTCTTTGAATCTTATTTCCGCGCCTTTAAGTATCAGCGCGGCTGTAACTTCTAAATGATTATTAAAAATCGCAATATCTAAAGGTGTTTGTTTGAGTTTGTTACAAATTTCAATACATGCGGGTTTTTGAAGTAGAAGAACAGCAATATTATAGTCATTATTCTCAGCTGCATAATGTAGGGCTGTATTGCCATTAATATCTTGCATAGTTTTATCAGCGCCTTTCTTTAACAATATGCCCACTATCTTTTCATGTCCAAGTTCACATGCTGAAATAAGAGGAGTAGTGCCATTTTCATCAACAAAATTAATATCAAAATCGCCATGAATTATTTCCAGCACTGCATCTTTATTATTATCGAAAATAGCGTTCATTAAGGCTTCTTTAAGCTGGCAAGTAAGGCTGGATCCCATATATTTTCCTGCAATCACAATGGATTTAACTAGTTATACTAAAGTTTTTTTTAGGAAAATCAATAATTTAAGGGAAATTTAATGGTGCCGCTAGAAAGAATCGAACCTTCGACCTCTTCATTACCAATGAAGTGCTCTACCACTGAGCTATAGCGGCATTATAGCTAAGTCTTTATAATATTGGTATGCGTCATTTCCTTGCTCATGTAGAGTATTTCTACACTTCGCTCGTCATTCCTTTACCATTATTAAAATATCTTAGCTCTAATAATTTGTAACCATTTACATGTAATGGAATTATGAAAACTTATATAATTACCGTAAATATTTTGCAAGTAATTTCTGTAATAGGCTGCTAACAGTTGTAGTAAGTAAAATATTATGATAAAGTATTAATAATAAATGAATTGTTTCTGCTAAAATAATGGATGATATTCAAAAATCAATATTTAGAAACTTAAAGTCTGGGGATTATTATCATGATGCCCTTGAGTGGTATTCATTTAATTATGTTTATCCAGCCAGTCAGCGTATCTTCATAGCTCTTATATTAACCCTGATCATGGCCATGACTTCTATTTTGTTTGCTACATATAAAGACGGCACATTTGGCACAGAAGAATATTTCTACTTTACCAGTATTAAAGATGAAACAAAGCAGAAGCTGACATTAACAGAGCTTACTCACCCAATTTCCGAACAATTGGCTGTAGCAGAATTTATGCTTAAAAAATACGTTAGTAAATACGAAGTTTATGATACTGCAAATATCACTCAGCAAATAGATTATATTAGAAGAAATTCATCAAAATCAGTGCTTAAGAGCTTCTTTAAAGATATTCAAAATTTTGAAAATGACGCCCAAATTAGCCAAAATAAAGATTTTATTAAAATTATGCCACAAAATATTAATATAAGATTTTTATTAGACCAGAATCAAAATGCAGAAGAGGCTGAAGTTACTATTAAAAGTATGAAAATGGACTATGCCAAAGGTGAACAGGTAACTATTGATAAAAAAGTCTTCCTCCGTTTTGAGCTTACAAATATTAAAGATATTATTGAGTATCAAAAACCTTTGATTTTTCAAGTTAATGAGTATAGAATTATTGATAAATAAGATATTGGATGTATTTATATGAAGGTAATCGCTGCTTTTATTATAGTTTTATTAACAACAACAAGCGCTCATGCGCTTAGAGAACCTAAGCCTACAATGATTGATGGAAGGCTTCGTGTTGTTGTTTACAACCCTGAAGATGTAATTAAGTTTACGGGATTTTTCGGATATCAGGCAAGCATTGAGTTTGAGGAGTCAGAAACAATTGACAATATTTCAATAGGTGACTCGGTTGCATGGCAGTTAGTCCCATCAGGAAAGCGTTTGTTTTTAAAGCCAGTTGAAGCAAATCCTACTACAAATATGACTTTAATTACTAATAAAAGAGTATATCATTTTGAGCTTCACGGTAAGGAAGCTACAGATATTAACGATCCCGAAATGGTATTTAACGTAAAATTCGTATATCCTGAAGAGGGTACAGCTGGCATTGGCGCTGGTATTGGCGGTAATGGTGGTATAGCTTTACCTGACTTATCAAATCCTGAAAAATACAACTTTAATTATACTATGAGCGGTCCTGATGCCATGGCTCCTGTTAAGGTGTTTGATGATGGTGAATTCACCTATATGGAATTTAGAGATAAAAATGCTGAGGTTCCTGCAATATTCTTAGTAGATTCTCAGGCAAAAGAGTCTGTTGTGAACTTCCGTGTAGCGGGAAAATACATTGTTATTGAAAGAGTTGCTAGCAGATTTACACTTCGTAATGGTCCTGACATTGTTTGTATTTTCAATGAAACATTGCCTTTAGATCTTGCAGATAGTGTGAAAAAGAAGAAACCCTCAGAAAAGGTTACCCTTAGAAAGTAAGATATGTTAAAAAAATATTTGCCGTTTTTAAAAGAAGAGACAATAAATCCAAAGCTTTTGGTATATCCTCAAAAAACTGGTGAGCTAAATATTTCATATCCAAAAGTTTCTCGCCGCATTTATGCTGCTTCTTTTGATCTTATGCTTATTACATTTATATCTTATCCGCTTATACATTTCATAACCTGGATTTTTAAATCGAAGTTTGAAGTTGTAAAGGAAGGTCAGCAAATTATTATGTCATATCTGTCGAAAGACCCTGGATTTCCAAGTCTGATAAAAGCGTTTAATGACCCTCGAATCATGAATATGGATTTTATGAATAATTATATATTATCTCAGATTCTAACTCAGGGAACAGTGCTTGCATTAAGTATAGGTTTTTTAATTTGGGTTAATAATAAATACTCAACTTCTCCAGGAAAATGGCTCTTTGGTCTTAGAATTCTTGATAGCAGAACGTATTCTAAACCTAATATATTCCAGTTAGTCGTTCGCAATATATCATCTGTTATTACTGCGATAACCTTTTTAGTTCCTATGATTTTTGCTAAATTTGAGCTTCGTCACAGGGCAATTCATGATCTTATAGCAAATACAGTAGTTGTAAGACTTACCAAACCTAAAGCCCCTAAAGTGAAAATCAGTTAGTAAAAATTACTATACATATCATATTTTCCCATATAAATTTTAATAAATATTGACATTTTATTAATGAAACGTTAGTTGTATTGTATTAATTAATGGTTTAGAAAGGTGGTAATGAAGTTTAGTATATTAAATGAAAAACAATTAATTGAATATATCAAGATAAATAAAGATAAGATTGATCCAGAATGCTATATGGATTTTCTTCTACATCTTGATGATATTATACAATTATTTCATACTGATAAAATGAGTTTGGAGAATATAATTACTCTCCTAAAATTTAAGAGTACACATTATAGTAGTTCAACTAATATATTTAGTAATGTTATAACACTATTCAACGCAAATATTAGTTTCGATCAAATTATGATTCTTTTGGAAACTAATGAGTATGTTATTGATATTAGTGAAAATATCATAGAATTGCTGGATTCAAATATTACCTTTGATCAAATTATTAAATTATCTAAATACACGACCACAAATAATTTAATAATTAAAAGCTCTGCTAACATTATAGAATTATTAGATGCGAATATTACCTTTGATCAAATTATTTACCTGATTAATAAAAATATAGATTTGTTTTATAGTGATCGTATTATAAAATTATTAGATTCACATATTACCTTTGAACAAATTCAAAGTCTTATTGAAATAAGTATATATTCTATATCTGATCATCATGAATTGATTGTTTTATTATTAAATACTAAGCAAATAAGCTTTGATGAAATAGTTGATATATTTAAATGCAATGAATCAAATGAAATTAGCTCTAGAATTTTTAATATTATAGAACTGTTAATGCAGACTGATCTTACTTTTAATCAAATTAGAAGTCTGAATAATGTTGATTGTTTTGCTTTGCTAAATTCAAAAGGAATTATCAATTTACTGAGACTAAATGTTAGTTTTGATCAAATTATTAATTTAGCTAAATGTGATCCTGTTCTCTTAAATGATATAACAAATGATAATGCTATAAATTTATTAAATTCTAACTTACAAATTGTAGATCTAATAAAATATGATTTTAGATTATGTTCAATAGTATTAAAAAAGTATCAATCATTAAATCAAAACATTATCGTAAAAATTATTAGTGTTATTGATCAGATTATTCCAAATTTTATTGAAGATTTTTCAATAGAAGATTTAGTCAAGTTTGTTACCAACCCTGATTTAGGTAATGAAATGTTTAAAGAAGCTATGCAAAAAACACAAGCTTTAACTAAAGACATGACAAAAAGTTTAATTAAAAACGCTACTGAAGAGGTTCCTGCTGTTTCAACAGAATCAGATGCTGAACTTACAAACTCTAATACATGCCTTAACGCTCTACCATTTGAAATAGGTACAGAGCATATTGCTAAATATCTAAGTTCAAGAGATTTGCAATCTTTATCGATTATCAATAGAGAAACTGCAAGTAAGTCAAGGGACTTCAAGCAGAGGATTATAGATGAGCGTAATAAAAAGTCTAATACTATACATATGAGCTAAGAATCGCTAATGAGTAAAGCCCTGAATGTTTGCAGGGCTTTACTTATATGGTATTTGCAAGCCAGTTGTATAAATCATTTGCTTTAATGCGGTCGTTTTTAGCTAGTTCAATTCGGTCATGTTTTTCAAATATATAAGCTCGTTTTAGGTAGCAAATGGCTGCATTTTTATGATATAAATCATGTTTTTCTTCTATCAAATTAATTGCATCATCAATGAATTTTTCAGCGTTTATAATGTCATTATTTCTATAAAATTCAGTTGCTTGCATGAATAATTTTCTATGGCTAAAAAGTAGTTCTGCTGGGGTGTAATCAATTAGCGCAAATTTTAAAAAGTCGTCATCTGTCCTTATATTGTGCGGGTATCCAAGGATGTCTTCTATGCCTAATTCCTTACCATTTTTAGCATCTATTGCCGCTTTATTCTGATGATCCTGAAATAAGGATTTTTCAATATAATACGCGCTCTTTTCTTTATTTATCAAAGCCTTGAATAGGTACAGTGCGGTCTGCTCAAAATGAAAATAGCTATGAAACTTGTTGATGATCAGTATAGATTTCATGATATTATCAACATCCTCATCGCCTAAGAAATACCAGTATTCTGCGGTATAGATATGGTTTTTGATTGCTTTATCAGGTATGCCTAAAACATCCCTGGAGATATTAAAACTCGTGAATAATGTGGCTTGGTCTTGCATTATACTTACTGCTTAAGTCGTTGATATTATTAGTAAATATACTATTCTCTAAATGTTTGCCAAGTTTTTCGTTAAAAATTCCCTGAGTAACAAGGCAGGAATCTATACCAAAGTTATTTGCCCCCAGAATATCTGTATACAAACTATCACCCACTGCCAAAATCCTGGACTTTGGGGTATCATAGTTATGGCATACAAGATTATAAATATCCTCGTATGGCTTGCCGAAATATTTAACGTTTCCGCCCATGTCTTTATATTTTTCAGCTATTTTACCAGCGCAGTAAAGAGTTCTTCCCATGTTGATAACTGTGAGGTCAGGATTTACACAGATCATGGTTAAATTTTTAGAAATTCCCATTTCTAGAATATTGTGAATTTCATCATCACGATTATCTCCAAAATATCCATGGCACAGGATAAAATCAGGATAATATCCTGGATTTATCCTAAAATATCCTAAATCATCAATCATGCCGATATCTTTATCAAGACCAATATAAGTATATTTTTCACCATAAGTTTTAGTTTTAAGCATCTCATAGCAGGTATCGCCAGATGAGGTTATACCACTGTATAGGTCAGGGTTAACGCCAAGCCTTTCAAGTACGGGTTTTACAGCCGAATTAAGGCGAGGGGCGTTTGATATAAAATGCACCTTTTTATTTTGACGTTTTAATTCTTTTAAGGTGTTTAACACATTGATATATAATGAATTTCCATCATGCACAACACCCCAAAGGTCAAATAAAAATAGGTCGTATTTTTCTATTAAATCATTAAACTTTGAAATTTTATGCATTGTTGTTACCTGTAATATTTAGTCCCATCCTTAGTATCCTCAATCGTAATCCCTTGATCAAGAAGGTACTGCCTTATTTTATCGGCTTCAGCATAGTTTTTCTGGAGTTTTGCATCTTGCCTGTCATGTATCAGACTTTCTATCTCTAAGTCACTGATTGTATGGATTTTTGTAGTATAATTTAGACCAAGTAAGTCTAAAGCCCAGTTTAGTTTAGCAACTGACTCGTCAGTATTGTCGCGGCTAAGCTCATGAAGGCGGGCTATAACCATGGATATATTAAGGTCATCAGCTAAATACTCTAAGATCTCATCATCCCTGAAATGATCATTATGACTTAGATTTTTTCTAAATGCCTTAAGTGCTTTTTCGGAGTCATCAAGTAATTTTTCGTTAAAATCCAGTGGTTTACGGTAATGCGTGCTAAGAAGTGCTAAGCGAAGAGCGCTACCATCTATGCCCTTTTCTCGCATATCATATACGGTTGTAAAATTGCCTAAAGACTTACTCATTTTTTCGCCATCTACTGTCACAAAGCCATTATGAACCCAGTATTTTGCATAATGTGATCCTTTGAAAGCGCAGGTACTTTGGGCGATTTCGTTAGTATGATGTGGGAACATAAGGTCTGCACCACCACCATGGAAGTCAAAATTATTACCCAAATATCTACTGCTCATAGCTGAACATTCTATATGCCAGCCGGGTCTGCCTTTGCCCCACGGGCTATCAAAAACGCTGTCTAAGGTATCTTCGCTATCCATAGGCTTCCAAAGTACAAAATCCGCCGGATGGTGCTTATTTTCCTCAACTTCTATCCTTGCCCCTGCTTTTAGTTCATCTAAGTTCCTGCCTGCAAGTTTGCCATAGTTTTCATCAGTCTCAACGCTAAAATATACGTGGTTATTAGCTACATATGCATGCTTATTTTGAATAAGGTGTGCTATGATTTCTATCATTTTATCAATGTTTTCAGTAGCTTTCGGCTCAAAATTAGGTAGCAAGCAGCCAAGATAATTAAGGTCGTCATGAAATAAATCTGTTATTTCGCGGGTTAAATCATGGACTTTAACACCATTTTCCTTAGCTTTTGCTATGATTTTATCATCTACATCTGTAATATTTCTAACGTAAGTTACGTTTTCACGGCCATACATTTCCCTGAAAAACCTGTAAAAAAGGTCATATACTAACGCCGATCTTGCATTTCCTATGTGTGGTCTGTCATAAACCGTAGGGCCGCAAACATACATTTTTATATTATCACTTTCAGGCATAAACTCTTCTACCTGCTTAGTAAGAGTATTATGAACATATATTTTCATGATATTTAACCTTTTTTATATTCTTTCTGGCTCTCACAATAATACTTTTTTCAGGAAAAGAAATACTTAAATTGAGGAATTTGAAGGGGCTATAATAAGTTATCATAAATTTAAATAGCTCTATAAATAGAAATATTATATTAAAACTATATTGACAAATAGTTAATATTATATTATTTTTTGCTTAAATTTTTAAGAATTATTAATGGTATAAATTATGAAAAGTATGGAAGAAGCTTTAGTAGAAGCTGTTATAAAAGGTGATTTAGATACACTTAATGTACTTATAGCCCAAGGTAAGGATGTCAACTTAAAAGATAAAGAGGGAAACCCACTGCTACATTTGGCAATAGAAAATGGTCATGTAGATATAGTTAAATCTCTTATAGCTTTAGGTGCAGACGTTAATGCAAGGGATAAAGAAGGCAAAACATCTTTAAATAAAGCAATAATTTATATCAAATCTGAAGAAATTATACATATTCTTGAAGGTGCAGGTACAAATGACAAACTATTAGATTATTGGAAAGATTGGGCAAGGGTTATACTTGAAAAAGCTAAACATGATCCTCAAGGGTTTTCAAATTTTTTACAAAATTTAAATGATCAAAGATTTTCTGATAATACTTTGTTATACATGACTATTCAAATTAATGAATTAAAACCTGCGCTTTTATATATTGCATTAGGTGTTGAAGTTAATACAAAAAATGAATTAGGTATGTCACCATTACACATTGCAGCATTGTCTGGATACCTAGAGGTAGTCAATGCTCTTATATCAGCAAAAGCGGATCTTAGTTTATATGATGAATTTGGCCATACAGCTTTACATTGTGCAGTAATTGGTCGTCATTTAGAGGTAGTAAAAGCACTTATAGCAGCAAAAGCGGATGTTAATATAAAGACTATAAATAATAAAACACCTTTACAGTCGGCAAAAACCGATGATATTGCAAATGCTCTTAAAGCTGCTGGAGAAAAGCAATTTAAGGAATTGTTAGCCAAAAATAATATTCCCGATATGCCACTTAATTATTTTGAAAACCTCTCGCCTAAGTATTATAACAAACTTAAGGAATCTTTGCCTTACATCGGTAAGATGATAGCGGCTGATTATAAAGCGAATAGCGAGCCACTTACCGATGCTCAATTTGAGGCATATATTACAAAGTTTCGTGACTACGCATCAGTATGCAAAAAATTTAATATAGAAGGACTTCTTCCTGAGATTTCTAACCTAATATTAAATGAGTTAGGAACTAGCCATAAAGCTATAGCTGATTTTAGAAGCATGGTAGATCAAAAGGCACAAGAAAATCAGGCGAAAGGGAAGTAATAAATCTATAGAACAGATAATTTTAAACAGGACGAAAAATATGAAAAATACGAATGAAGCTTTATTAAAAGCAGCAAGGAATGGTCATTTAGAGGTGGTGAATGCACTAATAGCAGCAAACTGTAGTGTTAATTTTAAGGATGCATATGGCAATACAGCTTTACACCGTGCAGCAGGGAATGGTCATTTAGAGGTGGTGAATGCACTAATAGCAGCAAAAGCAGATGTTAATTTACAAGATAAAAATGGCAATACAGCTTTACACCGTGCAGCAGGGAATGGTCATTTAGAGGTGGTGAATGCACTAATAGCAGCAAACTGTAGTGTTGATTTCAAGGATGCATATGGCAATACAGCTTTACACATTGCAGCAAGGGATGGTCATTTAGAGGTGGTCAATGCACTAATAGCAGCAAACTGTAGTGTTGATTTCAAGGATGCATATGGCAATACAGCTTTACACATTGCAGCAAGGGATGGTCATTTAAATGTGGTGAATGCACTAATAGCAGCAAAAGCAGATGTTAATTTACAAGATAAAGATGGCAATACACCTTTACACTTGGCATCAGAGAATAGTCATTTAAATGTGGTGAATGCAATTATAGAGGCAAAAGCGGATGTTAATCAGAAAAGCACAGGTGGCGATACAGCATTGTATTTAGCAAGAATTGATGGTGATTTTGAAGTAGTCAGAGTTCTAGAAGTAACTAGTGAAAAACAGTTTAAGGAATTGTTAGGCAAGCATAATATTCCTGATATGCCACTTAGTTATTTTAATAAATTATCATATAAGTACTATAACAAGCTTAAGGATTCGTTACCGTTTTTAGGTAAGATGATTGCTGCTGATTATAAAGCAAATAGCGAGCCACTTACAGATGCTAAGTTTGAGTCATATATTGAAAGATTTAAAATGACACAGCAAATTGTATCAATATGTAGAGATTTTCAATTAAGTTTGGAAGTTACGAGTACTAATAACTCTAATCAACAGTCAGAAACTAACGTAATTGTTATTCCTTCGGATATTATAAACTACCATATATTACCAAAATTAGGAACAAGCCAGAAAGATATGGTTGATTTTAGAGCTATGGTTGAGCAAAAAGCTAAAGAAAATCAGGCAAAAGGGAAGTAACTAAAGCCCGAACATTTTGTTGATGTTTTCGCTTAAAAATTCAAAATACCACATTATTATTGAACCGAGTGTTAGGGTCATAAGTGTGAAGCTTACCAGAATTTGTATTGGCATAAGCAGGAAGAAAATTTGAATATTCGGCATAAGCCTTGATAAAATACCAGCAGAGAACATCAAAATAATGCCCACAACAATATGTGGGCTTGCCATTTTAAATGCCATGATAAAACTCTGGCCGATCAGGTGTGAAATGTCGTTTGCTAAATGCTCATAGTTAATAGTATGAAGCAGTGGGAAAACTTTATAACTGTGGACAATACCATATAATAAGTGATGGTGCATGTCGGTTACGAAAATTAACACAACAACCACCGCACTTAAAAAGTTACCCTCTACAACACCTTGTGAATCTGTATTAGGGTCAAACATCATGGCAGATGAAAGCCCTGATTGTGATGAAATCATAATACCGCATAAGCCAATAGTTGCCATGAGTACCTTAACCAAAAACCCCATTATAACGCCTATAAGAACCTCATTAAATATGCGGAGGGTCATGATCATAACATTTTCATGAACTCCTTTAAATGCGTTGTCAACAACAGGTACAATTACAATGCTGGTAATAATTGCTGCTATAAGCCTGATTCTTGTGGATATATAAGCCTCACCAAGTGCTGGCATTGTCATATATGCCGCGCCAATACGGCAAAATATAAGGAAGTAACTAACAACTACCTGAGTAGTAAGGTCTGAAAGGCTGTTAAGCATTATGGTATTCCTATGATTTTTTCCATAACCCTTTCATTGAAGGTTCTGAGCTGAGATCCCATCCATGGCATAGCAATCATAAGGCATACTAAAATAGCTATCATTTTAGGAACGAAAGATAATGTATTTTCCTGAATCTGTGTAAGTGCCTGAAATAGCGAGATTATCAAACCAACCGATAAAGCAACAAGCAATATAGGCGCACCAACTTTCATTAGTACTATAATAGCATCGTGTGCAATAGTTAAAACTTCCTGTTGTTCCATTTATAAAGTATTTTATATTGATTATATATGCGTCATTTCCTTGCTTACCTAGATTTTACTAGGTTTCGCTCGTCATTCCTGTATTTAATCTAACCTAAAATACTTTATATCTCAAGGTTTAAAAAATGAATATATTTTAAACTAAAAGATATTTTAAGCTTGCCATATTTTACTCGCAGAATGGCTTTTACGTCTAAGAAGTTAAAAATTGGTTGACTAAAAATTATCATGATGCTAGTTTATCACTATTATGGAAAAAAGTTTTTATACATCAACTAATCTTTTTATTCATGTCGCTGTGATGTGCGCAGCGGCCACAGTCGCGGTTTGTCCGCTATAATATCTTTTTACTCTTGCATCTTTGCAGCCTTATTTTCAAAACTAAATCAACAAATAATATCAATAGGAGAGCGATCAAAATGAGCACTTCACAGGAAAACAAAGTTAATCCAATTTTACTATGGGCTATAGGTTCTGTATTTTTACTATATCAATATATTGTAAGAGTTGCGCCAAGTGTAATGATTACGGATATTCAAAACCGTTTTCAGGTGGATTCTGCGGCTTTCGGTCAGTTTTCTGGTGTTTATTATATTGGTTATTCCTTAGCGCACGTTCCAATTGGAATAATGCTTGATAGGTTTGCCTTAAAAAAACAAATGCTTGCTTATGTGTCGCTTGTAATACTGGGTATTGCGCCAATAGTATTTTCTGATTCATGGTCTATGGTAGTTATAGGCAGGCTTATTACAGGTATTGGTTCATCTGCGGCAATACTTGGATTATTTAAGATAGTTTCAAGCTGCTTTGCGCATAATAAATTCTCACAAATGATTGGTTATTCGGTTACAATTGGTCTTATGGGTCCTTTATATGCTGGTGCGCCACTTAATTTAATAAAGAATACATTTGGTTTTGATTATGCTGTAAATCTTTTAATGATATTAGGTGCAGTTTTATTTGGCTTAATTAGCGTTCTGTTTAAAAATGAAACTAACAATAGTGAAGTTAGCGTTAAAGATATGATTAATGACGCTAAAACTGTTTTACTCAACAAGTACGTTATCAATATTAGTATTATGTTAGGTCTTATGGTTGGTGTTATTGAAGGTTTTGCCGACATTTGGGGCCCGCTTTTCATGAAAAATGTAAAAAGTTTTGGAGAATATGAAGGTCCTGCGCTTGTTTCTGTTGTGTATGTGGCAATATGCGCATTTACCCCAATACTTGGAATACTCACAGAGAAAATGGGCAAATATTTTTTAATGCTTGCTATATGTGCATTCATGATGGGTTTTGGAATGTTATACGTAATTTTCCTCATGCCTACAAACCAGTTTATTGCAGGGTTTATGATGGTTATGCTTGGTTGTGCAGCTTCGTATCAGGTAATTGGAATATATAAGGCTTCTGAATATGCTCCTGAAAAAAGCAGAACGCTTGCTGCTTCGGTTGCAAATATGATGATCATGATTTTTGGTTACGTTTTCCACAGTATTATTGGTCAGGCAATTACAAGTCTTCAGGCTGGTGGTATGATGGAAGCTGAAGCAATGCAGTGGGGTCTTACTATTATACCTGGGCTTTCAATTATAGCAGGTGTTGTAATGCTTGTTCTAAATGGAATGGAAGTTTCGTCTAACAATAAAATAGTAAAAGCCCAATAATTTTTGGGCTTTTACGAAATCTAAAAATTTCTGGTTGGAGTTTGCTTACTAGTAGCGTTAGCCCTATTTCTAGTATTTGTATTAATACTAGGTTTTTTCGGTTCAGTTTTAAATTCTTCCAAAGCTTTCCTCATTGTATCTGAATCTAAATTCTGATTTGTACTATTACGACGGCTTCTGTTAACTGGTCTTGCATTTTGTTTTGCTGTTTCTGTTTGTTTTTCAGGTTCAGCTTTTGGCTTTAAAGGATTTCCTACTTTAGCTTTAACTTCATGCTGCGCTTTAATCTCATTTTGAACCTTATGTTCTATTAGATCAACTGCTAAAGTATCAATGTTCATAGATGATTTAGATCCTACGCCTTTTGATTTAACTTTACTTGCATTTTCTTTAACGTGTTTTTCAATAATGTTTGCTGTATTTTTATCAATTTCTGCTATGTGATTTTCTTCACAAATTTTATGAATTAAATTGGTCAGTTTACCAGCTGATTCTTTATTTAAACCTAAAGCTTTAGTCATTTTGTTTGATAAACTTTCAGGGCTTTGACCTTTAAGTTCTTTTACATCATTTATAAGATCTTTTTCAATTCTTTTGATAGATTCTGAAGTTAAATGACGTATTGGTTTGCCATTTTCATCTTGTTCTTTAATTGCAGAATTCTCTTTAATGCGTTTGATGATTAGATCTGTAATAGTTGGGTTTAAATTTTCTATCTTTGATTCCTTGCAAATTTTATTAATCAAATCCACGACTTTTCCTTTAGATTGCTTAGTATAATTAAGACTATTAGATATTTTATCTGTAAGCCTCGATACCTGATCTTTTAAGCCATGTTCTTTATGCATTTTTTCTAAAGAATTGCCCGCAATTTTTTTGATAATATCTGGATTTATAGGATCTTTCCAGTTTAATGAATCTTTAATTTGGGATATGTAAGGTTTTAATTCAGGTAAAATAGTTTGGTAATTTTTGCTAACATTGTGTTCTGATAATGTATGAATATAGTTATCGTAAAAGTTTTTTAAGGGTAAATTAGCATTTTTTACAGATTTAAGTACTGCATCTATTGCCTTGTTTTTTTGATTATTATCTTCAATATTTAAATTATTCACTATCATTTTAGTTAAAGCCATATCGGCATAATCTTTAAAACCTTTTTTATAAAAGTCTTCTCTTTTCTTGGGGTCTTGTAGAGAATTTAATAATTCCTGAGTTTCTTTTAATTTTGCGGCAACCTTTGGATTATTTTGGTAAGCAGCGGCATCTTTAAATGTTGATTTAGCTAAATCATTCATTAATCTTATATGCGACTCTACAGGGCTGTAACTGCTTTTAGTGTCCGCTTTCTGTGAATAATCTAAGTTAGTGTAAGCCGATTCTCTTAAAAGATCTTTAAACGGAATATTTTCAAGCTGAAGATGATTAGCTGTAGTGTTAATTATCTTGCTTTGAATTTGGTCGCATTCATCTAATATATTTTGAATGCTTGCTTGACTCTCTTTGCCCATATTACCCTTCATTATTTGTGATATTTATTAATAATTTAATGATATCACAAAATTGTAAAAGGCTAAAGCAAAATTAGAATTTCAATTAAGTTGTTGAATTTTAAAGAATTTTATTCTTCGTCATCTTCAGAAATTGTTACTTTTCTTCTGCGTCTGTCAACTTTTTTATATCCGCCTTCTGATAGCTGAATTAGTCTTCTGTCAATATATTCATTAACTGCCTGATTAAACTGATCCATAGTAGTACGGAAATAATGATCTGCACCTTGTATTACAGTGTAATCGATTTCGATATTTTTTTGTTTAGCAACTTTAGAAACCAGCTTACTTACTGATTCTTCTGTAGAAATTGAATCTGCATCACCCTGAATAATAATACCTGAAGAAGGGCAAGGTGATAAAAATGAGAAGTCATATTTATTTGCAGGAGGAGAAACAGCAATAAAGCCTTGAATTTCAGGTCTTCTCATAAGAAGCTGAAGGGCAATCCATGAGCCAAATGAGAATCCGCCAATCCAGAAGCTTGAAGCAGATGGATTGTGAAGTTGTAGCCAGTCGAGCGCGATAGCTGCGTCGATAAGCTCACCAATACCATGGTCAAAAGTACCACTAGATCTTCCAACGCCCCTAAAATTAAAGCGAAGTACTGAAAATCCCTTAGCAGCAAACTGGCTGTATAGATTATAAACTACCTTATTATTCATAGTGCCGCCATATTGCGGATGTGGATGAAGTATAAGTGCCGCAGGTGCATTAGGTTCTTTACCTTGTGTATATCTTGCTTCGATTCTACCTTCTGAACCACTAATAATAACTTCTGGCATGTAATTTATTCTCCCGGAATACTTGACTAATTTAATAGGGTATTATATAACTTTCTTCAATATATTAGAAAAATTTTTTACGAAATGCAATGTTTTTGCATAAGTGGCAACATTTTTATGGTACTTTCTTATCATGATGCTAACAACCAAGGGTAGATACGCTGTGATGGCTATGGTTTATTTGGCCATGAATAAAAACCGCAATACCCCAACAACTATAGCGGATATTGCTGAAAAACAAAGTATCCCTCTTAATTATCTGGAGCAGATTTTTGTAAGACTCCGTAAAAATGATATAGTTCAGTCTGTTAAAGGTCCTGGTGGGGGTTATACACTCGCTAAAGATTTATCAGAAATATCAATCGCTGAAATTATTCATGCAGTCGAAGAGCCTATAAAAATTGTAAGATGCACTAACGACGGATTAGCTGGTTGTATGCCAAATGGGGCAAAGTGCGCAACCCATGACTTATGGGATGAGCTTGGTATCAAGATTGAAGCTTATTTAACATCTGTGACACTTGAAGATTTTAAAAACGGTAAGTTTAGCAATGCATAATATATATTTAGATAATAACGCTACAACTAACATACTTCCTGAAGTGTGGGCGTATATGTCTGAATTTGTGTCAAAACCTATGAATTCTTCTTCGGTTCATAATTTGGGAAGAGAAGCAAGAAAGTACATCGAAAATGCCAAAGATATTATATGTAAGTCTCTGAATATAAATAAAAACGATTATAGAATTATATTTACTTCATCTGGCACTGAGACAAATAACTGGGTGGTAAACTATATTGAAAATGTAAAAGTTATTACATCTAAAACAGAACATGCTTCTATACTAAATAGTAGAGAAGACTTAATGCTTATAGATGTTGATAATAATGGTCATATAGACCTAAATCAGCTTGAAGTAGAGATTCAAAAACATAACAAGCCGCTAGTATCTGTTATGTATGCTAATAATGAAACTGGTGTGATTCAGGACATTGTAAAGATACGCGAAATCACTAAAAAATATGGCGCTATGCTTCATTCAGATATGATTCAGGCAGTTGGCAAGGTTAAAGTTGATTTAGCAAGTTTAGATTTAGATGCATTTACATTATCAAGCCATAAAATTCATGGCGCTCAGGGAGTTGGGGCGCTGTTTATCAAACGCGGCATACCGCTTGCGCCAATGCATAAAGGTGGCGGTCAGAATCAGGGGCTTAGGGCAGGTACTGAAAATACTATAGGCATAATTGGTATGGCAAAGGCAATTGAAATTGCTGTAAGTAATATAGACAGTTATACCAGTATTTGTGTTGATAATCAAAAATTCCTTGAAACCGAGATTCTTAAAAGAAAAGGTGCAAAAATTATATCGCAAGGCTCAAAAAGGCTTCCTAATACAAGCTTAATATATATGCCAGATGTTCCAAATGAAACGCAGTTAATATCGTTTGATATGGCAGGCATTGCAATAAGTTCGGGTGCTGCATGTTCTTCAGGGAAAATTGCAGCCTCTCATGTACTGCTTGCGCAAGGAATGAATGAGAGTGAGGCGAGGTGCGTGGTAAGGGTTAGTACTTCGCAGTTTACTACTAAAAATGAGATTGAAGAGTTTATAAAAGTTTGGGATGAAATATACCAAAAGAATGTAAAAACAGAGGAAATATGTCGTTAAAATTACCAATTTATCTGGATTATCAAGCTACAACTCCGGTTGATCCCAGGGTTATGGATAAAATGATTCCTTATTTTACCGAGAAATTCGGTAACCCACATTCCAGAAGCCATGCATATGGCTGGGAAGCAGAAAAAGCAGTAGAAAATGCAAGAGAAGAGATAGCGAAGCTTATAAAAGCAGATAGTAAGGAAATAATTTTTACTTCAGGTGCTACTGAGTCAAATAACCTTGCAATTAAAGGTGTGGCAAGGTTTTATAAAGATAAAAAAAACCATATTATAACTGTTGCAACCGAGCATAAATGTGTTCTAGATGCTTGCAGGCATTTAGAAGAAGATGGATTTAAGGTAACTTATCTGCCAGTTAAGCCAAATGGACTCATTGATTTAGATGAGCTTAAAAACGCAATTACAGATCAGACTTCTATTGTTTCAGTTATGTTTGTAAATAACGAGATAGGTGTGATTCAGCCACTTAAAGAAATTGGTGCAATTTGTAAAGAAAAAGGTGTGTTTTTCCATACAGACGCTGCACAGGGTTTTGGGAAGCTCCCAATTGACGTGAATGAAATGAATATTGATTTACTAAGTATTTCAGGTCATAAGGTCTATGCTCCAAAAGGAATAGGCGCTCTTTTTGTGCGTAGAAAACCAAGAGTAAGACTTGAGCCAATTATTAATGGTGGAGGTCAGGAAAGAGGAATGCGCTCTGGTACTTTATCAACACCGCTTATTGTGGCGCTTGGTGAAGCGGCAAAAATTGCTGGTGAAGAAATGCAGAAAGACCATGATATGCTCAAAAAATATTTTGATATGTTCTATTCTGAAATAGTAAGAGATATTCCTGAAGTATTCTTAAACGGTGATAAAGACGCTAGATATCCTGGTAACCTAAACCTTAGCTTTGCATACATTGAAGGTGAGTCAATGATTATGGCAATTAAAGATTTAGCAGTGTCTTCAGGTTCTGCCTGCACATCAGAGTCACTTGAACCGTCATATGTTTTAAGGGCTTTAGGGCTTGATGAAGAGCTTGCTCATACATCAATAAGGTTTGGTTTTGGAAGGTTTACTACAGAAGAAGAAGTAAAACATGCGATTGCTACAGTAAAAAGCAGCATAGCAAAATTAAGAGAAATGAGCCCACTTTGGGAAATGTTCCAGGATGGTGTAGATTTAAAATCAATCAACTGGGCCGCCCATTGATAAATTTTTGAAATACGTCAACTAGTGCGTTGCGCCTCGCTCAGCTAGGTTTTACTAGCTTTCACTCGTTGCGCCTACTATTTGAAATATTTGAAAAATTTATTTTAAAGGAATAAAAATATGATTTTTACTAATTGGTAGTAGATTTAAAAAACTGCTTTTGATCATTGTGATCAAGGGTAAAACGGAGGAAAAAAATGGCATATAGTGAAAAATTAATCGATCACTACGAAAATCCAAGAAACGTAGGATCACTAAATAAAGATGATGAAAACGTAGGTACAGGCTTAGTTGGCGCGCCAGCTTGCGGTGACGTAATGAAACTGCAAATTAGAGTAAATGATCAGGGCATTATTGAAGATGCTAAATTTAAAACATTTGGCTGCGGATCTGCAATTGCATCAAGCTCATTAGTTACAGAATGGGTAAGAGGCAAAAGTGTCAATGAAGCTATGACCATTAAAAATACCGATATAGCTAAAGAGCTTGCATTACCACCTGTAAAAATTCACTGCTCAATTTTAGCAGAAGATGCAATTAAAGCAGCAATCGAAGATTATAAAAATAAGCATAAAGCTTAAAGGTTAAAATGGAAAAGACTGCAAGGCCGAGACGTGCCGTAATAAATATAAGTGAAAACGCTATAAAACGTATTAAAGAGTTACTCTCTAAACGTGATAAAGAAAGCGCAGGTGTAAGAGTAGGCGTACGTTCAGGCGGCTGCTCAGGGCTTTCCTATACCGTAGAATATGCAGATTCAGTAACAGAATTTGACATAGTAGTAGAGCAAGACGACGTAAAAGTGCTAATCGACAGAAAAGCAGAGCTATATCTATTAGGCACAACAATGGACTTCGTAGAAGAAAAATTTAAGTCAGGTTTTGTTTTCGTAAATCCCAATGAGAAGGGTAGGTGTGGTTGCGGCGAATCCTTCCACATTTGAATTAACTTATCTTTTATTGCATTACTTCGTCGTTCCTTGTTCAGCTAGGTTTTACTAGCTTTCACTCGTTACTTCTTGTACTGCAATAAAATTTAAATTAATTATCGTAACTACGTCAGGTAAAAAATTATCTCCTATAAATTCTCTAATAAAATCGAATTTCAGAAAAGATTTAACTTAAATACAGAAATTTCTATGCATCATTACTTTAGAATTTCATAATTTGGTGACGGAAATCTCTGTAAGTCATTGCGAAAAATGCACAGCATTTTGTGGCAATCTAAATCTGTTATAGCCTCAAATAATCAATAGCCTTGTTTATAATATGGATCACCACGGAAAATTTCATTTTCCTCGTGATGACGTCAGGTTTTGTAGTAATGTCTATTAGCAAAAAATACGTAGTATTTTGTGGCAATCTATTTATAAAGTAATTGCTTATGTGGTGTAATTCAATTAAGCTCACTGCAACAAAAATTCATAAGTATTCTTATGCCAATTATTTAATAAAATTAATCATGAACTATTTTGAATTATTTAATCTACCTGAATCTGTAATAATTGATAAAGATTATTTGCGTGGTAAATATCAGGATCTACAAAAGGAATTTCATCCTGATAAAGTAAATGAAGTGAGCTTTAATATACTTGATAAGTCTGTTATGGTGAACGAAGCTTATAGAGTACTTTCGCATGATGTTAGGCGTCTTAGCTATATTATAAAGCTTAAAGGCATTATAGTTAATGAAGAGAATGCAACCATAAAACCATCTATGAACCTTTTAATGGAAGTTTTAGAGATTCATGAAATTATAAATAGAGCAAACGACGTAAAAGAACTCAAATCTCTGGAAGCTAATTTAAAAGCGAAATTTTCTAAAATGTTAATGGATGCAGATAATAGCTTAAAAAACGACGATCTTGCAAAAGCTGCAGAAATTGCTATATCTATGCAGTACATAGATAAGATTCTAATAGAGATTAAAAATGAAATTATACGACATATCTGAGCCAGGCGAGTCTAAGCTTCCACATCAGGAAGACAGTGAAATCGCAATCGGTATAGATCTTGGTACTACTAACTCACTGGTAGCTTTGTCACATGAAAGTAAAGCAAGTATAATAGAAGATAGTGAAGGCAGAATTATACCTTCTATTATTAATATAGGTGATAGTTCAGCAGCATCTTTTAAAAGACTTATGGGTAAAAGTTTGCTTGAATCAGCAGCTTTTAAAAAGTTTTACGATATAGAGCCAGTTTTTGGAGATAATCCAGGTATAAAATTTGCTGATAAGGTTTATTCTGCTCCTGAACTCTCAGGAATGATACTTAAAAGACTTAAGGATAAAGCTGAAAAAGCAACTAATAAAAAAATTAAAAAAGCTGTAATAACAGTTCCTGCTTATTTTGATGAAGCCGCAAGAATAGCAACAAAAGATGCCGCAAATATTGCAGGACTTGATGTTATGCGTTTAATAAACGAACCAACAGCGGCAGCAATAGCATACGGGCTTGATAAAAATGCAAATGGTATATACTTGGTATACGATTTAGGCGGCGGTACATTTGATGTATCTTTACTACGTATGGAAAATAATGTTTTCCACGTAGTTGCATCAAGCGGCGATAGTGAGCTGGGTGGGGATGATTATGATGACAAAATATACGATTATTTAATAGCAAACTTTGAAAGTGCAAAAAATTTAGAGCCTCTTAAGCTAAAAGAAATAGCTAAAAAATTAAAAGAAAATCTAACTTTAGAAGAAAATGCTACTATTGATGACTTTTCTATTTCACGCGAAATATTTGAAGAAATTACCCGAGACCTTACTTCTAAAACTTTAAAGTTAGTACAGAAAGTAATTATCGATTCAGGCATCGATGAATCTGAAATTAACGGAATTATTATGGTTGGCGGATCAACCAGAATGCCTGTTATAAAACAGTCTATAGCCAATATTTTCGATATAAATATATTAGACGATTTAAACCCAGATGAAGTTGTAGCAATGGGCGCTGCAATTCAGGCTGAAAGCTTGATTAAAGGCTCAGGTCACTTGTTACTTGATGTTTGCCCTATGTCGATAGGAATAGAAATTATGGGCGGAATAGTTGAAAAAATTATTCCAAGAAATACCACAATTCCGGCAAGTTTTACCCAAAGTTATACTACGTATACAGATGGTCAAACTGCTATGAGCTTTCATATTGTGCAGGGTGAGAGGGAAATGGCCGAAGATAATAGGTCACTGGCTAGGTTTGAGCTTAAAAATATTCCGCCAATGAAAGCAGGGATTCCAAAAATTCATACCAAGTTTATGATGGATGCTGATGGCTTGCTTACAATAACTGCGTGGGAAGAAATTTCAAACTCAAGGCAAACAATTGAGGTTAGCCCGTCTTACGGTTTGCCAAAGGAAGCTATTAGAGAGATGATCTTAGATGCTATGGACTTTGCTAGAGAAGATTTTAATAAACGAAAACTCGCCGAAAAAAGGGCGGAAATCAGGATTTTAGCAAGTCAGATTAATTCTGCCATAGCTGATATGCCAATTTTAAAAGTGAAGAGTTTAGATAAACTACTTGAAACTTTAAATAATCTTGATAATTATAACGATATCGAAAATCTTGAAGAAATTTTTATAGAATTTGAACACATCGCTGAATTTGTAGCAGAAAAACACTTGGAATTTGGTCTGACAAATAAGTTAAAAGGCATGAATATCAAAGACTTGGAAAATACTTTAAAAACAAAAGGAGAATAATATGCAGACTATTAAAGTAAATTTTCTTGAAACGGACGGTACTGTAAAAACAGTAGAAGCTCCACTTGGAGTTTCTCTTTTAGAAGTTGCGCATTCAAATGATATAGACCTTGAAGGTGCTTGTGAAGGGTCGCTTGCATGTTCAACATGTCACGTGGTTGTCGATGAAGAATGGTTTGATAAACTACCAGAAGCTAGTGAGGATGAAGAGGATATGCTTGACTTGGCCTTTGGTTTGACACATACTTCCAGACTAGGTTGCCAAATAATCATGACAGAAGGTTTAGATGGCCTTACCGTAAAATTGCCAAACGCAACAAGAAATATGTGAGATTAAAAAATGAACGCAAAAAGAATATCAATATTAAGTGCAATTCTATTATTAGTATACTTACTAGTATGGAATCTTGCACACTCAAATTTAAGCCACCATTTAAAACATACGTTAGCTCAGGATTTCCCTGCACTAACTTATGAAGATATGAAATCAGGTGGTTTCCCTTTCAGATTTGATTTTGTACTTACAAAACCAAAACTTACTTTAACTGCGCCTGAACCATCAGGGAAAAATATTAAAACAGAATTTGAATCTGATCATGAGCTTGTTCTTTCAGCGAATGTGATGGCTGATAATTTTAGATTAATTATGCCGAAAGAACTTGCAATTAAAACAGAAGGTTCTGATAAACAAACAGTCATGGAATTTGGAAGCAATAACGCTTACGACTTGACTCTTGAAAAATCAATGCACTTTGCTAAGAAAGATATGACATCTGAAGAAGTGATGAATATGATTAAAAGCTTTGAATATAATCAACCAAATCAGCTTAAAACATATGAGCTAGCTGGAGATAAAAAAGAGCTTATAAATACAATCGATAAATCTAATTTTTCTGTAACAAAAAAAGATAAAGAAAAGAAGCTTTACGATGTTAAATTGTATATTCAAAACTATAAAATAGCTCATATCGGTGAAGAGATTAACAATGTTCCAGAAAAATTACGTGAATATGTAAAATCACTAGCTGCTAAAGATAATGAAATGAAGATTAATGCTGAAGTTGATCTTACAAATGGACAAGAATTTGTTATCGAAGACTTTAGCTTTGTGTCAGATTATTTTAATTATTCTGCTAAAGGTGATATTAAACATGATGCAATTAAAGTTACATTTGTTGTTAAGAATCACGAACTGTTAACTAAAGTTTTATCGGTATTATTTAATACAGATGAAAATGTTGTTAACGAAAAAATTAAGCTTTATGCAAATACTGCTACAGAAGCTGACGAAGCTAACAAAACACCAGCTATTGTTACATATGATTTAGTATTTAACAAAGCAGGCAACGAAATGAGCTTCGGCAAACTTAATAGCCAAGATTTATTAGGTGCGTTCTTAGGACTTACATCAGGTGCAAATGTTACAACTCCTGATGCTATACCTGGAAAACCAGAAGAAAATAAACCAGCTATTACGAAGCTTCCTGCTGTAAATGAAAAAGAAGTTGCTCCAAAAATTGAAGCAACTCCAAAGAAAGAAGAAGCTCCTAAACAATAAGTTTAGTTAGTTTTTCATAAAAAATATTTCCCCCAGCTTTCAAATTATTTGAATTATAAGTCTGGGGGAAATATTATTTAAGTAGTTTTTTATATAAATAAATTTTTGTAAGATGTAGATTATGATTACGGTTAATGACATTCGTAAAAGCTTTTTAGATTATTTTGTTGATAAAGGACACTCTCACGTTCCTTCAAGCTCGCTTATTCCACATAACGATCCAACCCTTATGTTTACTAACTCGGGAATGGTGCAGTTTAAAAACTATTTCACAGGTGTAGAAACTCCGCAGTTTTCAAAAGCCACAACTTCACAAAAAAGTGTTAGAGCCGGTGGTAAGCATAATGACCTTGAGAACGTTGGTTATACTGCGCGTCACCATACATTTTTTGAAATGCTCGGTAATTTCTCATTTGGTGATTATTTCAAGGAAGAGGCAATTTATTTCGCATGGGATTATTTAACACGTGAACTAAAAATCGATAAGTCTAAATTATACTTTACAGTGTATCATACTGATGAAGAAGCTTATTCTTACTGGAAAAAATTAGGTGTTGAAGAAAGCAGAATTATCAAAATTGCTACATCTGATAATTTTTGGTCAATGGGTGATACAGGCCCGTGTGGTCCTTGTTCGGAAATTTTCTATGATCATGGCGCGCATTTATCGGGTGGACTTCCTGGTCAGCCAGATGAGGGCGGCGAAAGATATGTAGAAATCTGGAACCTGGTATTCATGCAGTTTGAACAAAAAGCTGGTGGTAAAATGGATCCGCTTCCAAAGCCAAGTATTGATACAGGTATGGGCTTAGAGCGTTTTGCAGCTGTAATGCAAGGGCAGTATGATAACTATCAGATTGATATGTTTAAAAACCTAATATCGGCAACTTCTGAGCTAATTAAAGTAAAACCAACTGATGACATATTACCTTCATTTAAAGTAATTGCTGATCATTTAAGATCAACATCATTTTTAATTGCAGATGGCGTTATTCCTTCTAATGAAGGCAGAGGATATGTTCTTCGCCGCATTATGAGAAGAGCAATGAGGCATGTGAACCAGTTAGGTTCTAAAGACAATATTATGCATAAGCTTGTTCCAAGTTTAATTCGTGAAATGGGTGAGGCATATCCTGAGCTTATCAGAGCTAAAGATTTTATTACCGATACAATCTATCAGGAAGAAGAGAGATTCTCTGAAACACTTGATAGAGGGATGAAAATTTTAAAAGAAGAAACTCATAAACTTGGCTCACAAAAGACCCTAAGCGGTGAAGTTGCATTTAAGCTTTATGATACTTACGGTTTCCCGCTTGATTTAACATGTGACGTTTTAAGAAAAGATGACATAGCGGTCGACACAGAAGGCTTTGAAGCAAGCATGCAAAAGCAAAAAGAACTTGCGAGAAAGTCATGGCTTGGTTCTGGTGAAAATAAAACAGATACAATCTGGTTCGATCTTAAGGCTGAACACGGAGCAACTGAGTTCTTAGGATATAACTCTGAAAATTCCACAGGTGTAATTCTAGAATTAATTAAAGACAACAATAAATTAGATAGTGCTAAAGAAGGAAATTCTGTATTATTTATTACAAACCAAACGCCATTTTATGGTGAGTCTGGCGGACAAGTAGGTGACATGGGAACAGCTAAAACTGATACAGCGGATCTTGCTATTAAAGATACTAAGAAGTTTAATGATCTTCATGTTCACTTTGCAGATGTTATAAGTGGTGAAGTGAAAAAAGGTCAAACTGTACAGCTTCATATTGATGTTGAAAAACGTTTGAAAGTTAGAGCTAACCATAGTGCAACGCATTTACTCCATGCGGCGCTTCGTAAGATTTTAGGTAACCATGTTACCCAGAAAGGATCGATTGTTACTGATGAAAAATTACGTTTTGATATTAGCCATAACAAGCCAATAACATTTTATGAAATCAGGCTGATTGAACAAGAAGTAAATAAGCTTATCAGAAATAATACTGAAGCTACTACTAAACTCATGAAACATAGTGATGCTATGGAAAGTGGCGCTATGGCACTTTTCGGTGAAAAGTATGGTGATGACGTACGCGTAGTTGCAATGGGTGATGAGCTTGATAACGCAAAAAGATATTCTGTTGAGCTTTGCGGCGGTACGCACGTTAGAAGAACAGGTGATATTGGCTTATTTAAAATCACATCTGAAGGTGCAATTGCTGCGGGCGTAAGAAGGATTGAAGCTGTAACAGGCGAAGATGCTATAAAATATACTCATGATAAAGAGCAGATTTTAATTGATGCTTCAGCGCAGTTAAGAGTGCCAGTTAATGATTTTGTTACCAAGGTTGATAGCCTACTTTCTGGTCAGAAAAATTTAGAGAAAGAGCTGTTTAACTTACAAAGACAAATTTTAGCTACAAGTTTTGAGAGTACTACAGAGATTGAAGGAATTGAAGTTGCAATTTGCAGAATTAGTAATATGAACCCTAAAGACCTTAAGTCTTGGGTTGATAATAGCCTTAAATCGCAAAATGATAAAGCTGTAGTAATATTAAATGAATCAACAGATAAATCTATTGTAGTTGTAGCACTTGGTGCAAGTCTTACAAGTAAGCTAAATGCTGCTGAAGTTGCTAAACACATTGTAACTAAAATGGGCGGAAGCGGAAGCGGCGGCTCGGCTAACTTTGCACAAGGGGCAGTTCCAACCTCAAAAGGACTTGAAGAAGCAGTAAATGAGGCTATTTCTAATAATATATAGTATTTGAAGATATTGTGCGGCGTTAATTCGCCGCTCAATAAGGAATGATAATATCGGTTAATCGTACGTGAAGCAACTGCTCTAAAATTTAGTTTTTATAGGTGCAGTCTGCTAGTATACTTAAGTCTTTATAATTATGGTATGGTTTTTTAAGTTTAGGTTTTCATGCGTCACATTTACTAGGTTTCGCTCGCTATTCCTATGTCATAATTCAAATACTTTAACTATATTATCAAAACATATAAAGCAACTGTTACATTGGTTCTTTATTTGTCTTTCTTAAAATGACCTTTTTTGCCTTTAAAAGCGTTCATCTCATGTAAATATGTGGTGTAATGCTCTCTATAAGTCTTATAAACTAGCACACCTGCCTTACATGTAACAGTATCTTTGATAAACTCGAAATTATCTATTGGCATTTCTTTCTTGGAAAAATGGTTTTCCCTGTTTTCAAAGAATTCATTGTCAATTAAATGCTTCCAGTCGTAACCATCATATACGTAAAGTTTGAAATATCCAGCATATCCTATTTTGTAGTACTCACCTTTAAATGGACTTGTTGCGTCATTATTGAGTACAAACATTATGTCGCCGGTTTCAAAAGTTTGTTCTTCCTCGTATTCGTATTTGAGGAAAATATTACCTGTAAGAGTAATTGATTTAACTTCTTTTTTTCTGCCTCTGGTCATGATTTTTTAAAATTTAAAATGAAATATATAGTATTAATAATCAGCAGAATGATCTTTAAGCAAACAATCCATCATATCTGCAAGGTATTTTCGTGGGTAGATATTATAGAAAGAATGGTTATCCGTCAAAACATTTGCTGATTCATCAAGCATTTCGGCTAAATGTCCAATAAAATAACTTTTATTTATCTTAGAAATGCCATAATAATCTTCATTATACGGCTTTAATAAATTATCAACCTGATTTTTAACTAGCTCTGAAATTTCAGCTATATCACCATATTTTCCAGAACTGGCTAAATTATCCAGAAATTCACAATATAACTTTGTAGTTAAGCAAATATCATTTTGGACAGCAAATTTGCAAGCTTTTACTATGCCATATCTATCAGCTATCAGTTTTACAAAATCATTTTCTGCAAATATAGAAAAGCTCTCATGCTTTCTTACTGAGTTTAGTACAATCATTGCTGCATGAGAATTTACCAAACTATAATCATCAGCTATTAAGCTTAATAATTTGCTGGTTAAAAGCTCATCAGATGGAAGTGATTTAATAATATCTTCTTTAGAGTCTTTAGAAAAAAACGATGTTGAAATATATGATAAATACTCAAGCCCTACAGCGTTATCGTCATTTTTAAACGCATCTAATGCATTCTTATAAAGAGACTCATTGCTACTAAAATAGTTTATAAAGCTAAATATTCCCATATTAAAAACACCTACATATCCATATAAGGGGCAGAAGCCATATCTGGGTAATTTACAAGCTGATAATAACCATTTACATGATCGTAATACAAATTATTTGTAGGATCATAATAAACATTCATTGCTGGATTATAATACAGGTTTGTATTTTGATCGTAATAAAACTGATTATGATTCTGATAGTTATTATACGTATTATCAGGGTAGTGGTTTACTTTTGTTTCTTCTACTTTTGTATGCGGATGATACTTAATTTCTTCCTGCTTTTTATGCTCTTCAAGTATTTTCTTTTCTTTCTCGAGTTCTTTTCTATCAGCTTCAATTTTAGCTTTCTCTCTCTCAACTGCTTCTTTTTCCAGAATTTGATCGTAATGAATTTTAGCAGCAAGTTTTGTTGTTTTGTAAAACTCGATTGCGTCTACTTTTTCATAATATGTATAATTATTGAATCTGTTTATGCTTGAATCCCTTAAAAGTTTTTCCTGCTGATCCATAAACTTTATAAAATTTAGTAAGTCAGCTTTTGAAGATGAACAGTCAATAAGCATTGAATTTGTATCTTTAGGACTTAGAATAATTCCATATTCTGAAATTAAATGCATAGCATTTTTAACTTTATGATCAACTACGCATTCATGAACAAGGCTTGTAAGGTATGGGTGATCGACAACGCCGTACATGTTCCCTGCAATAATACCAAAGTCAGCGGCGCTATCCCAGCCTCTTGCTAGGGCTTCGGATATAATTTTTCTGGAATACTGGGCAATGAGATCTGAATCTTTTGAAAATTTTATTACAGATTCAGGACGACTTACATAAGATAAATGTAAAGTAGCCTCCCAAATGTCATTCGGGGAATAATAGCCAAGATTATCCACAACTTTTTTTAGAACTGCTTCTGAAGCTTTTAAGTGATCTTGGTCATTCCAAAACAACTTATAGTACATCCATCTAAAAGGTGGTATCTTTTCTATAAATCCCATTGCCATATTTTTCCCTATAAATTAAGCATTTACCGGTGTATTATGTCTTAAACAGTAACCTACCGATCTGATTGTTTCGATGATTGGAAGCTCATCTTTTGTAAGTTTGAGAACAGAACGTAAACGGTTAATGTGTACGTCAATTGTTCTTGGCTCGATAGAGTCAGAATGTCCCCAAACATACGCCATAATTTGCTCTCTTGAAAGAGTAGATTCAGCATTTTCCAGGAAACATTGTAAAATTTTGAACTCTGTCGGACCTAATTTTAAGTCTTTAGTCTTTCTTGTTACAACATATGAATCTAAGTTCATTGTGATATCACCATATGTCAGCTCTGTGTTTGGTTTTGTAGAGCGTCTAACAATATATTGATATTTAATTTTAGAAATAAAGTCTAAGTCAGATTTATCTTTTAAAATGTATGCATGTGGACGTTTTTTTGCATCTTGCTCTTCTTCAGTATTAGAATCAGCAAATTTTGCCATTACTACAACTGTATCTTTAAGATTATCTAATGTTTTTGTGTATAAACAAAGCTCAGAACCTGTTGTAATACCAGAAATTTTCTCTGAAATTACAATAATTGTTGGGTAATGAGTACTTAAATACTTCATAGCATTTTGTATATTTGTCTCATAAGAAGAAATAAAGCCATGTTGCTTTATTATTGAGTCAATGTTTTTTAAAGATTCCGATTTATCATCAATGATGTAAATGGTGGGCTGAAAAGCGTTTCTTACAATAATCATGTCACACCTATTTTTATTATTACGTTAATTTATCGGCTCGAGTATATAATATAATTAAACAAAAGTAAACAATTTATTTATAAAATAATTACCTTTCACATTGACGAAATAATTTTCAAATAAATCAATAATTTAATACTAACTTACAATATGTATATACATTATTTAATAAAAATAAAGCCAATTTTTATGATTTATTAGAAAAATATTAAGGTTATGTGGGATTAAATGCGATTTTTACTGATAAAATTTGATAACTTTACTATTCATCATCATCGTCTGATGAAATAGCTTCGCCTAAGAACTTCTTTTTAAAGCCAACTTTTGGCCCCCATTCGTCGTAAAGTTTTTTTTGCTCATCTAAGTAAGTTTTAATTTTTCTTTCTTCTCTATATACAAAATAGCTGCCAAAAACTTGCGGTACAACCCAAATTAAAATCCACCCAATACTTGCAGATCCGTAAACTATAAACCAGACGGTAAGGTCAGTAAGCATTGCCTGAGCTTTTGAACTTGCACCCAAACCTTCCTGAAGTAATTCTACTGCATATGGAAGAACGCCTAATATATTGAATCCACCAATAGTATTTGATGCAGCACGGCTGGATCTTTTATCTATTGAAACGGCAACAATAGTAGGAAGTAATGCAAGCAATACAAAAACAAATGCATAACCAGAAATAAGCAGCATGCCAAAAGCCACTAAAAAACCGATTACTCTTAGAAAAATTGTCATTGCTATACTATATCAAATTAATTACTAACTTTTTTATGATAATTTAATTTTTTTATTAATCAATAAATAGATAATATAAGATGATATATTTAACAAGAACACTACTGCTGCAATTGGAATAATTGTTCCGTCAAAGAATAAGCCAGTAGCTGAAAGTATTAGTGAAGTTGAAAGCAGTCTAAAGAATGTGCAGAACGATGATGTTATACCTTTATTATCTGCAACTTGCTCCATATAATCACCAAACGATATTGTAATAAATAGCGCAAGACCAAGTGAAATTAAGCACATAAACGCTGTAATAATATATGGGTTATTAGGATTTAAAACCGAAAAAATAATAAAACCAACAGAAGAGCTACCAGTAATAAATGCAGATAAATTTCGTGTAGTTACATAACCAATTTTTTTAATAATCAGCGAAGTAAATACACTCATGAAAGCATATGAAGCGGTAATTGCAGCCTGTAAATAACCATACGTAATTTTTTCAACGTGTAAGTAGTCAATAAATATAATCGATAAATACGTTACATATACAAAATAAGATGCGACAGTTAAGGCAACTATCATAAGCAGCCCTAATGCAATTTTGGATGTCACTATATTTTTATATGCAGTTAGCACTTCTGTAGCTGATAATTTTTTGCGGCTTTCGACTGGTAAAGTTTCAGGAACATATTTTAAAGTTACTAAAGTTGAAAATAAACTTGCTATAAAGATTACATAAAAATTATATTTCCAGCCTAAGGTTTCATTAATTACACTTCCAAGTATTGGTGACCCTGCCATAAATAAAGTAATTACACTATTCATGTATCCATATGTCTTAGCAGCATCTTCTTTATTAAAAATATCAAAAATAATAGCACTGCTAATTACAAATACAGAACTACACCCAAATCCCTGAATAAAACGGAATATTAAAAGCTGTGTAAAATTGTTAAGTGATAGAGCGCATCCTAAAGATCCGGCTAAAAATATAAACTGACCTATAAGTAAAGGCAGCCTACGTCCATATCTTTCTGATATAATTCCATAAATGAGGCTTGAGATACAAACGCCAAGGTAATTAAGCCCAACAACAAATTGCATTAATTGAGGTGTTGTATTAAAGTGGTCTAACATATCAGGAAAGCTAGGTATATTAATTTCAGTTTCAGCGGAAGCTACTATATCTAGTAACATTAAAACCCAAATTAATATTTTATTGCTCGAACTTGCCATGATAAAACCTATGAATCAGAAAATATTAGCACACCTGCCTTCTAATATCAAGCTCATTGCAGTTACTAAAGGAAGACCAGCAATCGATATAATAAATCTTGATACTCAAGACTTCGGGGAAAACCGTATAGAAGAAATTGAAAGTAAATGGGAAGCAGAACCTTTACTACGAAACTTATTAAATAATAAAAATGTAAATATTCATTTTATTGGTAAGTTATCAGGCAAAAAAATTAAAAGGATTGTTAAGTTCTGCAGTTACATACATTCTCTTGACTCAATTAAGCATGCTGCTCTTATTGATAAGGCAGCTAGTGATAGCAATAAAATTATAAACTGCTTTATACAGGTAAATTTAGCAAAGGAGCCACAAAAGTCTGGTATAGATGCAGGCGATTTAAATAAATTTATAGAAGAGTGTAATAAATTTCATAATTTGAAAGTTATTGGTCTTATGACAATGCCGCCTGTAGATGTTGATCCGTCACCATATTTTCAGGAGCTACAGAACTTAGCTAAGCAAAATAATTTAAGCGGCTTAAGTATGGGAATGAGTGATGATTATGAAATTGCGATTAAATATGGCGCAAATTATATTAGAATAGGTAGAAAACTATTTGAATAAAATAATTTTTAGTTTAATCTCTCAAAAAAATTATGAGGGAAAGTTATGCAGAAATTATATTTTTACATGGAATCTAATACTCTAACGCAGCCTGATGCTGCATTTAAATTTGCAGACTATGTATTTAGTGAGAACGAAAAAAACTTTTTGCTTCATATTGATTTTGTCGATCAGGAAAGTTTTAAGCTCAAAATATATAAAAATGATTTTTCTGAAGATTTTAAAAATGACCTTATGGAGTCTCTATCACAATGTAACTTTAACGTTGAAAAATTCATGGAAGCAGAAAAACTTTTAGTATCTAAATATGGATTTACTCATGTAGATACCGAGTTTCCACTGGCTTTTGCAGAAGGAACATGGATTTTTTAAAAATTTTTTTAAGTATCTATTGACAACATAAAACCTGTATGCTAAAAAATGCGTATCTTTCTTATGGGGGTGTAGCTCAGTTGGTAGAGCACTTGCTTTGCAAGCAAGATGTCATCGGTTCGATCCCGTTCACCTCCACCATTTTTAAATTTCCCTTAAATAAAATTTAATATACAAAGTGCAAAGTTTTTTGCTATTGTTCATATGTTGTATTTTTAATACAAAAGACAGAATATTTATGTGTTTTTGTAAAAAAACTATTCCAAATAATTTAAAAATGTGTAGAATGAACTTGTACTTAATTTAGTAGTACTAATAATCAACACAATTTTTGGGTATAAATAATATGTCTAAAGTACTTTTAGCTCTTATCGCTTCTGTATTTGCATTCAACGTTGCTTCTGCAGCGGTTGCAGCTGATGAACACAAAGATGGTGACAAGCCAGCTGAGCAAACAGAAGAAAAGAAAGAAGAAGCTACAGAAGAACACAAAAACTAATTTAGTTTTTTTCTTTTATAAAATAGGGGGCGCTTTCGTCCCCTTTTTTATTTTTAGAGAATTTTTTTAAACCTCATTTATTTTGCTAGTTTAATTTATATTATTACATCAACTTAATAATTCACAAATTTCAATAAGCTTTTGATAAAAGTTAAAATTTTAATATATTTTTAATATTTTATGCAAAATTGCTTGAGCTAAAGTTTCTTTTGTGGTATAATGCCTAAACATTGATAAAAAATTATAGGAATTACCAGAGATGAATGAGCAACAAGTAATTGATATTCTTACAAAATCTGAAGCTGTAGTAAAAGGTCATTTTAAACTCTCATCAGGTCTGCATAGTGATACATACGTACAATGCGCAAAACTTATGATGTTAGGTGATCAGGCTGAAATTTTATGTAAAGAACTTGCTCAAAGAATCTTACAAACAGTACAAAATTTAGGTATTACTAAAGTTATTTCACCAGCAATGGGTGGTTTATTAGTAGGTTATGAACTTTCTAAGCAACTAAAAATGCCAAATATTTTTTGTGAAAGAGTAAACGGCACATTTGAACTTAGAAGGGGTTTTACAGTAAACCCAGGTGAAAAATTAATAGTTGTTGAAGATGTTATTACCACAGGTAAATCATCTTTTGAAGTTGTAGAACTTATGAAGTCGCTTGGTGGAGAAGTAGTTATGCTAACTTCACTTATCAATAGAAGCGGTAAAAAAGATATAAATGGTATTCAGGTTGAGTCATTACTTAACTTAGATATCCCGGCATACCAAGAATCAGAGTTGCCGGAGCATTTAAAGAACGTGCCTGTTACAAAACCAGGAAGTCGGTATTTATCAACTGTATCATGAGGTAAATCATGTCAATTAAATTAAGAGCTGTTTTTTTGTCGCTATTAGTAGTAATTACTGGTTGTAGACAACACGTTCAAGATACAACTGAACATGATTATGGTTATATTAATCAACCATATGATGGTCACTATAAAATTGGTGAGCCATATAAAATTAAAGATAAATGGTATTATCCTGAAGTTAATGAAAAATACGTAGAAGAAGGTGTAGCTTCTTGGTATGGAACAAGTTTCCACGGTTCAAAAACTGCAAACGGTGACCAGTATAATAAAAAGTCTCTTACTGCAGCACACAGAACTCTTCCGCTTCCAAGCATGGTACGTGTTACAAATATGGAAAATGGACATTCTGTGATTGTTATGATCAACGACAGAGGACCTTTTGCAAACGATCGTATTATTGACGTATCAGAAAGAGCTGCCGAACTTCTTGATTTCAAGAAAAAAGGTACTGGTAATGTTAGAGTAGAATATTTACCTAAGCAAACCGCAGATTTAAGAAGCGTTTTAGGTTTAAGCCAGGCTTCTAGCAAGGTTCAGGCAACTGGTGCGTCTGTTAAAGATACAGAACTCGAAGAAGTAATGACTGAAAATTGTGATGCAAATTGCGGTGCATATTATGTACAAGTTGGTGCTTACAAAAATAAAGTCACTGCAAAAAAACTTGCTGCTAAATTTGCAAAACTAGGTGGAATTGAAGTCAATCAAATTACTAAGGCTGATGTAAAACTACACCGCGTTAGAATCGGTCCATTCGAGAATGAGACAAAAGCAAAGAAAATTGTTGCAAAAGTTAAAGAATTGGGTTCTTATAAAGCTATAGTTACTCAGGATTAATTAACAATTTCAACAGGTTAAAAAGAATGAAAAAAGCTTCTTTGGCTTTGTTTACATCAATTTCAATAATATTTTCTTTCAACGCTTTTGCATTAGAAACAAAAGCACCACATGCAATACTTGTGGATTATGATACTGACACTGTAATTTTTGAAAAAGAAGCAGATGTACCAACAGTACCATCATCCATGAGTAAGCTTATGACTGTTTACGTTATCTTTGATAAGCTTAAAAAAGGCGAACTTAAACTAAATGAAAGATTTTTAGTAAGTGAAAACGCATGGAGAAAGCAAGGATCCAAAATGTTCCTGCATGTTGGCTCAAGTGTAACACTGGAAGACTTAATCAAAGGAATCATCATTCAATCAGGAAATGACGCTTGTATTACAGCAGCTGAGGGTATTGCAGGTACTGAAGAAGAATTTGTAAATATTCTCAACGAAAAAGCAAAAGAACTTGGTCTTACAAACAGCCACTTTGTAAATTCAACAGGCTGGCCTGATGATAATCACAAAATGTCTATGCGTGATTTATCTATACTTTCAAAACACCTAATTAATGACTTTCCAGAATATTACAGCTATTTTGCTGAAAGAGAATTTGTATACAACAATATTAAGCAACAAAATAGAAACTTATCATTAAATCGCTTTAACGGTGTGGATGGTTTAAAAACAGGTCATACTGATGCTGGTGGCTACGGTATTGCAATGTCAGCGCAGCAGAAAAACAGAAGGCTTATAGTTGTTGTAAACGGGCTTTCATCTATGAAAGAGAGAGCTGAAGAAGCTGAAAGACTTTTAAGCCATGGCTTTATTTCATACGACAACGTACATTTAGTTAAAAAAGATGTTACTATTAGCTCTATTCCTGTATGGTTAGGTGATAAAAACAGCATAGAATGCTATTCTAAAGAAGACTTAGTAGCTACTTTACCAAAGTCTGATATGTCCAGGGTATATATTACTATTAGGCATTTAGAGAAAATCCCTGCACCTATTGCTAAAGACTCACATATTGCTAATTTAGTTATAGATGTTCCTGGCAGCTCTGCAAAAACATATAAACTTTATGCTAAAGAAGATGTATCTAGCCTTGGTATGATTCAAAGAGCTATATTTAAGATTAAGCACAAATTCTCTTTGTAGAAATTAGTCACATCTACTATATAAAAAAAGCGGGGAAAATTGATCACCCCGCTTTTTTTGTTGTAATTAATTCGCTTACTTAACTACAGCAACCATTGCAGGTCTAAGTAATCTGTCATGAATCATGTAACCGTTTTGCATAACGCCAGATATCTGACCAGATTTAAGATCAGCATTGTCAACGTGCGCTACAGCCTGATGAATATTATGATCAAAACAATCACCAATATTTGGCGCTATCATCATAATTTTATTCTTTTCAAAAACGTTTAAAAGCTCTTTACGTGTCATTTCAACTCCATCATATAAGCTTTTAAGAAATTGATTTTCAAGATTTTCAGCAGTAACGCTTGAAAGTGCTCTATGAATATTCTCAGAAACATTTATTAGGTCTTTAGCAAAATTAGAAACAGCATATTTAGCCATATCCTCAGATTGTCTTTCCATACGCTTACGAACGTTTTCGCTATCTGCCACAGTTCTTAAAAGCTGATCTTTAAGCTGCTCAACTTGCGCTTTTAAAGTCTCGATTTCTGAAACAGGTTTTTCCTGATTTTCAGCAGCCATATTCTCTGTAACATCTTGATCTTTATTCATTTCTTCTGTCATGTTTAATCCTTTATTAAAATTCTATGACAGTATTATGGGTACTGATTGAGAAAATTCAAGCACTTTATATTCATTTTATTATCAATAATATTATCACAATCCTTATAATGCGTTATATTTTCCCTTCCATAATAAGCGCTTATAATACTTTTGGTAAATTTGGTGAGCTTTGGTGATATAACGACAGTTTCATTCGCATTATTCACAATGTAAATTGGCTTTCCGCCAAAATTTACATACTTTTCAGATAGTTTAGGAGCATTTAAAGAAACAATTAAGCAAATTACTGAGCATGCCGCAAAAATTCTCCTTATTTTTCCTTCAAAATACCAAAAACCCATAATGGTAATTGTAAGCAAAAACAAACTTTCAATTGGGATTGTAGGGATTATGATATTTGCACTATTTAAACTTCCAAAAAGTTGCGCTACAAATAAGAAATATTTTATTGATACTGAAAGTATGTAATCAATTAACCAAACTGAACTAAATGGGTATAAAAATAAAAATATAATTGCAGCAGGCATAATCAGAAATGATACCACAGGCAGAACCGCAAGATTAGCCAATACAGAATAAATAGGCAATTTTCCAAAGTGGTATAAAGTAAATGGCATGGTAAATAAAGTTGCTATCACTGATGATATACAAATACCTATTAGATTGCGCAAAACTTTACGCGCAAAAATATTATTTACAAACTTTAAATCTACATATTTATCAATCATCTTATAGCAAAACACTAACCCTGATACAGCCGCAAATGACATTTGGAACCCTGGCTTTAAAATATTTTCGGGAGCAAATAATAATATAATAATAGCTGCAATTGTAATCGTCCTTTCAAATGTAATATTTTTATCAAAGATAATTGCAATAAGCACTAAACTACTCATAATAAAAGCGCGTATGGCTGATGCATGAAACCCTGAAATCATCATGTAACAAAAACTAATAATAATCGCAACCGTTCCTGCAAATTTTCTTAAGTCAAAATTAAGCGTAAGGTATGGAAATAGCGCTAAAAAATTTCGGCTCAGCATAAAGCAGAAGGCTACTACTAAGCTAATATGCAGTCCCGAAACTGCCATAACGTGGGCAAGTCCTGAGTTTCTAATAACTTCAATATTTTGATCAGAAATTTCTCTAGTATCACCTAAAATTAATGCTTTAATAATTGGCGCTACTTTTAAATCAAAATGCTGATTTATATAGATTTCTAAACTGTTTCTTATTCTTTCAATCGCAATAAGCAGACCAGCTTTGTCCCTTGGGTAAATCTTTGCTCTAGAAATCCCAAACCCTACACCCGATATACCTTCAAACTTACTTACTAAATTAAAATTATACATACCATCAAATATAGGTTCAGCTGGTGGTGAGATATTAGCTTTTATATAAACTCTAGATCCTGGCTCAATGCTCTCATATTTACCTTTTATAGTTAGCTTAATTTTGTTTAGTTTTATAGAATCATCATCTCTGACCTTAACATCGCCTACTAAAAGCTTATAGCTCCCAAATGCTTTACTAACTTCTAAAATAGTCCCTTTAATCGATAAGTTTTCATAAGACTTTTTGATTATATGATTAGCACCTTGCTCATACCTAAAAAATGCAGAAATCAGACCAATTACAAAAAACAAAACAGCCCATCTAACTTCTTTTAGCTTTATAATAAATAGAGATATCAGTGATAAAAATAAACTTATGTAAAAAGTAAAATTATGGTCTTTGATTAAAATAAAATATGTGATGCCAAGTATTTGGAAAAGAGGAAGCCATAAAAACCAGTGATAATAATTGTCAAAAAACTCATCTTTTAATTTTTGACAAAAGGCTTTCATGACTCCTCATTTAAAGTTATGTTATTATCTGCCGTAATTCTAGCCAGTCTGGCAGGCATCATCTAAATTGATTTCTTAAACCCATTCTGCAGGTTTTGGGCTGTTTTTGATAGCAAGATCACGTGCTAGTTTATCAACGCGGTTATTTAGAGCATTCGTACTATGAGCTTGCACCCAGTGCCACGAAACTTTATGACGTTCAGCTTCTTTTTCAAGCTCTATCCAAAGGTCTACGTTTTTCTTGTTCTTAAAATTAGTTTGTCGCCACTTTGGAAGCCATTCAGTAATACCTTGTTGTACATACCTGCTATCTGTATATAGCTCTACTATGCAACTTTCTTTGAGCGTTTTAAGAGCTTCAATTGCAGCCATAAGCTCCATGCGATTATTTGTTGTTTCAGCTACAAATCCGCAAATTTCTTTCTCTTTACCCTGATACTCAAGGATTGCAGCCCATGCTCCAGCCCCAGGATTGCCTAAGCAAGAGCCGTCTGTATATATTACGACTTTTTTCATTTAACCTCTACAGTATTAGGAATAAAGACATAATAATTTCCTCGTGATTTCATATAGCTTGCAAGCATTTCTGCTTTGCTGCCATATCCAAAGAATACATCCCCTCTGATTGCGCCTTTAATTGCGCCACCAGTGTCCTGCGCCATAAACATTCTGGCAATTTTCCTATTTCCTGCTTTATATAACTCTTTTGGATAGTCTGTGTCAAGCCATACAGGCGCTCCAAGCGGTATATACCTTCTATCAACTGCTAAAGATCTAAATGGCGTAAGTTCAACCGACTGAGCGCCAATTGGTCCATCTATTGCGTTAACCTCTCTAAAGAATATATAGGACTCGTTTTGATCCATAACGTCATCTGCTTTCTCAGGGTTATGCTTAAGCCACCTACGAATAGTATGAGCTGATAAATCTTTTTGGCTTATGGCTTTAATATCAAGCAGTATTCTGCCAATTGCAGTATAAGGATAACCGTTTTGTCCTGCATAACCAACTCTGGTTACAGTACCATCTGGCATGTGTATGCGACCTGATCCCTGAATATGCATAAAGAACAAATCAACATTGTCATCTACCCAGATAAATTCCAAGTTATTGCCTTTTAAGCCGCCTGATTCTATTTCAGCTCTGGTCATAGTTCTTAGCTTTTCATCTTTTGGAAGTTTATATAAAGGGTATTTATAACGCTGAGTAGGGGCAATGCTACCTTTTAGGCTTGCTTCGTAGTAGCCTGTAAATAAGCCATGTTTACGAGTAGTTGATTCAACTTTATAAATGTTATAATTAGCTAATAAAAAATCATGGTAGTTATTATTTACATTTTGAGAAAGCAAGCATTTTTCTTTCCAGTCAGCAGAAGTTCCTGCGTAGTATTTATTACCTATATAAATTTTATTATTAGATTTTGAATTAATCATTTTAGCACATGATTTTTGATATGCTATCCAGAAATCCTTCATTTCATCATCATAAAAACCTTTGAGTTCATAAGCTTTAATATGCTTTAAAACAGGCTCCTCTAATTTTTTCTTTGATGTTACGCACGAAGAAATAATCAGCATGAAAAATATAATTAAAAATTTAGACATCGGTTTTATCCAGTAATAAATTATGGTTGCTATTTAGTAGTAAGGTATATTTTTTAGAGTCTATTTCAATAATAACGATTTTATTAGTGTTATCTAGCATTGTTGTAGATATTTTATGAGGAATCTTAGTAAGACCTAATTTTTGAAATTTGTACCCAAATTTTTTAATGATAAGCCATATACCTGTTATTGTTGCAAGTACTAATATTAGGCTGATTAATGATTTAATTACTGCTGCTGTTTCCATCTAGTAAGGTACTGTTTGTTATATAATTTTTAAATGCATTCTTATTATATGTACTATCAGTTATGCGTTTTGACAATTCTGTTTTTTGATAATTTAAATTTGCTATAACAGAATAAATTTTTTGGGAGATAATTTTGATATACTCCGGCTCTACATTTTCAAGTTTTATAAACTCTATAATATCGTGATTTAGCTTTTCAACATTTCTTAAATCATCTTCAGTTACTTGTTTATTTTCATATTCTGATAGCTGATCCATTAGTATTTGATATTTGTTGTTATCCATAATTTATGCCTTTTCATAGATGTAAGATAAAATTTCGGCAACAGCAACATATGCCTCAACAGGAATTACCGAATCAACATCAAGCGCGGACAATATTTCGGTAAGTCCTTTATCCTGATGAATTTCAATACCATTAGCTTTAGCAATTTCGATTATACGCTCAGCAACCGTACCTTCGCCTTTGGCAATGACCTTTGGTGCTTCATCTGAGTTGTTGTCATAAGATAAAGCTACAGCCTTTGTTTTATTTGCGTTTGGTCTTTCTTGCTGGCTCATTAATGCTATCTATAAAGTTATTCGCTGTATTTAAATGATTTTTGATAAAATTTATATCAAGGATTACTTTATCTAAATATTCTGTAGAAGCTTTAATATAACGTTCACCAGGACCTGTAACGCTAATGTCATTCATAACCCTGTTAATTTCATTAACTATACGGTTGAAAACGTCTAATTTAATATTACCAGAATTAAACTCATGTTTTAGATTGATTAAGCATAATTCAAGTTTAGTACGTATAAAATTTGTATCAAAATCTTCCTGAACAGTAATACTACCTGTGCGATTAGCTTCGATCAGGTCTTCGATATTATGGATGTATGAAAAACATCCTCTAAAATTTTCTTTTAAATTATCTAAGTTAGGAACAATATGCTTATTTTTTGATCTTTTTGAATCGAGCGGTTTGTTAAGTAACAGGTATAACATGAATAGCATGATTATAACCTGAAGAATAAGGGCGATTGATAATAATAAAACTTTAGAAACTATCCTTTTCTCATTGGTTTTAATATTATCAACTATTTTTAGATTTAACTTATCGCTCATGTCGATCAGAGATAAAACAACTCTGTTTGATTGTTTAATAAACATCTCTAAGTCAAATGAGAAGTTTATATCATTTTTAACATCTAAAACCTGGCGCTTGGTTTTAATATATTTGTTCATGTATTCTTCATGAAAGCTATTGAGTGATTTTTTAAAATCTTTATCTATAACTATATCATCAAACCCAGAGATATCCTGCCAAAGAGATTCGATTTTTTTATTAATAAAATCCAGTTCGTTATGATTAATACGGTGGTTTTGTACGAACATAAACCCTGAAATAAGGGATCTTTCTAAGCTAATATTATAAATAAGGCTCAGAATTTTTTGATAGTAAAAATACATTCTGTGATCAACATTATGGTCAAATTTAAAAAACGCATGACCAATAGATTCGTTTAAAGTATCTATATTAGACATAGATGATAAGAAATTGCTATGTATGCGTTCATAACTTTTTTCTTCGCTTGAGGTATTTTTGATTTTATCAAAATTATCAAATACTCGGTCAATAATTAGTCCTAAATTATCTTTAATATCATTTAACTTTCGAGCTTTTTCAATATCGCTGCTAATGATACTAGCGGGTATTAGCTTAATATTTGCGCTTAAGTCATAGACATTATCTGAAAGTGTGTCGATGTATATTTCAGAAGCATAAACAGTGAGGTTAACTAAACGCTGATTTACGGATAAAATCTGCTCTGCTCTTAACGTAGTTTCTTTGGTTTTTCTAAATTCATCAAGGCTTGAATCAATGTTTGCAACAAAGCCAGTAATTATTACTGCAATTATTATTAAAGGATATACAAAGGCAACTTTGCGCATAAACTACTTTATAACTAAAACATTTTATATCTATAATAGTTATAAAATACTAAAAATTAAAGAAATTTTATAAAAATATGCAAAATTATTTAGTCGTGACCAGCATCTTTCTGTTTTTTATTGCGGCGCGGTTTATTTTTAGGAGTAGATTTAGGTTTAATAGATCCGATTTCATCAAGGTTATTATCCATGCTATTTAACTTTTTGCCAATTTCATTCATTTTGTTATTAGCACGTTTAGTAGGTTTAATTTTTTCTTCTGGTTTACCAATTTTTGATGACTTGTCATCAAATGACGGAAGATCTTTAAAAATATCTGCTAAATGACCCAGATCAAAATCAGGATCCATTGGTGGTAAAGATTTAATATCAGGGAATTTTGGTCTGTCGTCGAAAGATCCAAAGCCTTTATTTGGTTTATCAAGCCCAAAAGGATTCATACTGGTATTAAACATTTCGGGATTGAACCTTGGAACTACAGGTTCATAAAATTGTTCAAGCTTTGGTTTGTGATCGGTTTTATGTCTTGCATATAAATTAAATAACATATGCATATAATTATCAAATTTCGGTGATGCACCCTGATGGTTTTCCTCTGATCTTTTTTTTGGATCATTTAAATTTTGGTTGTTTTTACCCCAATTTCCTCCAAAAAGTCCCCAAACCATGACATTACCTCGTTTTCTTAATTCTTACATTATAAGCTATCAAATTTCTAACGACAACTCAAAATCCTTATTTAAATTTATTAATTTTGTAAAAGCATTTTAACACAATTATAATAAATGTCAAGCCAGAAATGATGGCGATCAAGCCCCCTGCGCCCATAAAACCCATAGAAATCTTGAGCTTTACTGATAAAATCTCACCATGATTCTTTCTTAAAGCACCGTAACCACCTGACCATGCAAGTCCTGTTATATGTATAGCCTGACCAATTGTATATGTAATAAGCTGCCATTTCATTCCTTTAGACTGCTCCATATTAAAATATTCTATAAATATCATATATATAAAGCACATTAGCCCTATGGTAATTCCAACTGTTGAGCCATGGTAATGAGCAGGTATTGTAACATCTGTGCCGCTAATATATAGGGCAATAATACCTCCTGCGCCAAAAAGCAGCATAGAAAGTATCAGACCTAATCGGTACAAAGGTTTGATATCCATAACTTTTTTATAATAAATACTAAGGTAAATCACTAATAAGACGAAAGGCACGCCACCATAATACTTCATATGCTCTGTATAACCATTTATGTAGTCATCAGTATTTATTTGATTATAAATCGCAATAACTGGGAGTAGGGCGTTAATGATTGAAATTAAACCCAGTGCTAAGTCATTTTTAGGACTATCTTTAATTAAGGAAATGATTTTGTAGACAAAACCTAAGTATACGGCGAAGTAAACAAACTGAAGTATATGCCCGAATCCCCAAAACATCAGCTCGTAAAATTCGTGTTTACTATAGTTATGATGGACAAGTGTTAGTAACTTTGATCTGGTTATAAAAAGAGAGAAAAAAGCCGAAACCAGTAATATTGCGACCGAATATGAAATTGCTTTCTGACCTGTGATATTTGGCTTAAAAATAAAGCGGTTGCATACCGTTATGCTGGATAAGAAAATTCCTGTAAAAAACAAGAACAGCCCTATGAAAAAAGGCATGTTTTCAATTACTGGTACGTAATTATTAAGTATTGGAGTATGCTTAATAAAAGGAGAAATCGCCATAAGCATCATACCAAAAAAGGCAAGTAATGCTGTTATAAACGACAGGTATTTATTTTTAACCTCAAAGCTAAGCCATATGGTTGCAATAGATAGCATAAAGATTAGCACTGACATATTAACATGTATTACAAGGCTACTTGAGAAAAATGATTTAAAAGGCATAATCGTTTGTATGCCAGGGCTTCTAAGTAGCACTATTAAAATAGAATAAAAGCCCGAGATAGCTAAGGCAAATATAGCAATGTAAAGCCAAGATAATAATTTTGTTCTGTTGTTAGCAAATTCGTCAGTATCAGGTAAATAATTATACAATCTTAACTCTCCGGTAAAATTTATTGCTTAAGAATATTGTTTTATTTGCAAATTTGTCAATAGTTACAAATTACTTTAACTATAAAAGCATGGACAATAACTATAAATTACAGTATGTTCAAAGCATATTTAAATTTCTATCCTGATTAGTTTAATTATGTCTGATTACCTATCACTTAAAAGATACTGGATTACCCTAACTGCTATCTGCGTGCTTTTAATGGTTTTAATTGGTGGGTATACAAGACTTACAAACTCAGGTCTGTCAATCACTGAGTGGAAGCCAGTTACTGGCACTTTTCCTCCTTTCTCAGAAGAAAACTGGGAGACAGAACTTGAAAAATACAAAGCTTCTCCTGAGTATAATAAAATTAACTACGGCATATCAATGCCTGAATTTAAACGTATATATTTAATTGAATACTTTCATAGACTTTTTGGTCGTATAACAGGTTTTGTATTACTTGTTCCTGCATTATTTTTTATGTATAAAAAGCAGTTTAACAGTAATGAGACAAAATTTTTGATCACTACTTTAGCTTTAGGAATGTTACAAGCATTAGTGGGCTGGATTATGGTAGCAAGCGGTTTAATAGATAATCCGCATGTTAGTCATTATAAACTTGCATTGCACCTTTCGATGGCGACTATTTTGTTTAGCTATATTATATGGAGCGGTATGCAGTTTTATTATAAAAAGGTGCAAATTAATTTTACCAATCTAAATCATCTAATTGTTGTATCAGCTATTTTACTATTATTTACCCAAATTATTTGGGGGGCTTTTGTAGCTGGTCTTGATGCTGGTATGATTTATAATACTTTCCCACTAATGAATGAGTCATTTTTCCCAAGTGAAACTTTATCATATACTCCAAAATTGGTCAATTTTACTGAAAATCACGGATGGGTTCAGTTTACTCACAGAATTTTAGGATACGTTGTATATATGTATTTATTCAGTCTATATTTTAAAATACTCAAAAATAACAAAAATTTCCGTACAAATGGTAAAATAATTATGATATTATTAAATTTACAGTTAATACTCGGTATTTTAACGGTGGTTTATCAGGTTCCGCTTGTAATGGCTCTATTGCATCAGCTAAACGCCCTGATACTACTTGGTTCGGTGATAGTACTGCTTCATAAGATTTGCGATTTGCAGCACTACACTTTAGGAGTTGTACATGATTGAGCTAAAATATATAAACTATGATCAGTTTTTCAAAGAAGCAGTTGATAAAATAAAGGCAGAAGGAAGATACAGGTCGTTTCTAAACCTTTCCAGAGAAGTTGGCAACTTTCCCTTTGCTACTAATCATAATACTAATCAAAAAATTATTCTATGGTGTTCTAATGACTATTTAGGTATGGGACAGCATAAAGATGTTATTGAGGCAATGGTTAAAACTACAAAAGAAATGGGTACAGGTTCTGGCGGTACACGTAATATTTCAGGAAACAATTCCGCTATAGTTGAACTTGAAGCTGAGCTTGCAAGTCTTCACCATAAGGAGAGGGCGCTTGTATTTACATCTGGCTATGTATCAAATGATGCAACAATATCTACACTTGCTAAAATATTACCTGATTTAGTTATTTTCTCAGATTCTGATAATCATGCTTCAATAATTGAAGGCATTAGACGTAGCGGACTTGAAAAAGTCATTTTTAAGCATAATGATATGGCTGATTTAGAAGAAAAAATATCTAAATATGACATAAATAGACCAAAAATAATAATATTTGAGTCAGTTTATTCAATGAGTGGTGATATAGTTCCACTTAAGGAAATTTGTGATATTGCTGATAAATATAGGGCACTTACATATATTGACGAAGTTCACGCTGTTGGTATGTATGGTAAAAACGGTGGGGGAATTGGTGACCAGATGAATATGATGGAAAGAATCACCATAATTCAGGCTACATTAGGTAAGGCATTTGGCGCAATGGGTGGGTATATTGCATCAAGTAATAATATTGTTGATGCTATTCGTAGTTATGCCTCAGGATTTATTTTTACAACATCGCTACCGCCTTCACTTGCAAAAGCTGCAACATCAAGTATTAAACATCTTAAAGTAAGCACAAAAGAAAGAGAAATGCTACATGAGCAGGTAAATAAGGCTAAAGAGGCTCTTACTAGAAATGGTATTAAGTTTGTAGATGCTAAAAGCCACATTATACCGATTATTATCGGTGATCCTAATAAATGCAGGCAGGCTTCTCAGCTACTTTTAGAGAAGCACAATATTTTTGTTCAGCACATTAATTACCCAACTGTACCGCGTGGAAAGGAAAGGCTTAGAATTACGCCTACCCCATCGCATACAGATAGTATGATTAACCAAATGGCAGAATCTATTGCGTCTGTATTTGCGGAGCTTGGTATAGTCCAAGCAGAACAGGCTGCTTAGCTGATAATGCATCCTTTATTAGAACTTCTTAGCTGCATTTGAGATCTAAATTCATTGGTTTCTTTAATTTGTTGAGTTTCCTTTATTGAAGCCATCACACTTTCTGACTTATCAGTAATATATTCAAATACTTTAAGCTGAATTTCAGAAGGAAAATCTGGTAAAATGTGATTTTCAATTACAGAATATAAGTTAGATTTTTCAATTATGTTAAGTGCATCTAATAAGTTAACCCTTGATTTTTTAGCTTTTGAAAGTGCAATGATGGTGTCCAGATATGCTGCAATAAAGTTTTTAATATCAAGTTCAGATGTGTTGCAATATTTTTCTATAATTTCCGAATATTTAGATTGAATTTTTTCATTGAAATACTGAGTAATAATACTAGACACATCAACTTTGAAAATTTTTTCTAAATCTATACATAAATTAAATAATATCAAATCATGATAATTTAAAGTAGTAAGGAATTCAGTTTTTTTATTTTGACTTAAATTTTTATACAATAAATATGTTATATCAAAATTATTTTCATTTAATGTCTCTTTTAATAACTGGAAATTGTCATTACATAAACTATCAAAATCTTTTCCAGTTAATAATTTTAAGCTAACTAAATAATCCAGCGCCTCGATTTTTTCATGTTTTATTAAGTTACGGATAGCTTCACAATTATTCGCTGTTACCATAAATTTATGTAATGTCTTAGAAGTATTAATTACCCACTTTATAAAATCTATATTTCCGCTTCTTGCAGCTAACCTAAATGTTTTATAATTATCATTTGAAAACCAGTGAAGTTTCTGATCGGGAGGGGTTTTATCATAAATGCGTTTTACTTCGATAAAATCACCTTTTAAACAGGCATTGAGGAAGGTTTGTTCTAAGCTCATTTTAATACTCAAATGAAAATAATTAATATATAGTTAAGATTATATATCAAAATTAATGAAAAGTGTCAATTTTTAAATATACAAGTAGAGATTTATAATATATAATAGAATTTTGGTTCTTCTAGTTCAATAGAAGTAATTACTAAATATTTAGGAAGTTATTGAAATGTATAAATTTGTATTATTATGTTCATTAGTTACGGCAAATTCTGCTTTAGCAGATATGTGTTTCATAGCTAAGGAAAATGGAAAAGTTGTAAAGCAAGAAGGTGAGTGCGAAAAGCGCCATTCCCCATTTTCATCATTTAAAATACCAATAGCACTTATGGGATTTGATTCGGGTATATTGAAAAATGAAAACAGTCCAAAAGTAGATTTTACTGAAGAAACGCGTAAGAATTTTGAGCCTTGGTATTTTCCGCACAAATATCCAATTCAAATGTTCTCTGCGCGCAGCCAAACCCCAAGCAGTTGGATGAAATATTCAGTAGTGTGGTTTTCACAATATGTCACAGTAAAGCTGGGTATGGAAAAATTCCAAGACTATGTAAACAAGTTTGAATATGGAAATAAAGACATCTCTGGAGACAAAGGTAAAAATAATGGACTTATGAATTCATGGATCCAAAGTTCTATTCAAATATCGCCAATTGAGCAGGTAAACTTTATAGAAAAATTAAGTAATAAAAATTTGCCAATAAGTAAACAAGCTCAGGAGCAGACAATTAAAATTATCAAACTTGAAGATGTTTGGGATGATTGGAAGCTTTACGGCAAAACAGGCGGTAGTAAAACAAACGGCTGGTTTATTGGCTGGGTGGAAAAGGATGGCAGAACAATTCAGTTTGCTCAATACTTAGCACAGCCAGCAGATTCTCTTATGAGTGGTGGCAGAGTTGCTAAAGAAATTGCAAAAGATAATTTAATTACTTTAATGCTTAAATAAAAAAAGGGGTTAACCCCTTTTTTTTATTATCTGCTTACCGATACAAAGCTTGATATGGGGTTAAGCATATGCACAAAACTTTGGTGTGTTTGGTGTGATTCATGTAAGCCTGATGCAATATTACTACCAAGTTGCTGAATTCTTCTATTAACATGTGAATTATCATCAAAAAATATTTTATTAGATGCTTTACACAATGCTTTTTCAGCAATGTAGAATATTGTTGCTGGTATTAAATTAGCAGCAAGTCTTAAGGCTGGGTTATTAATTGAATTAATTACAGGTACTACTGGGTAAAACAAATAAAATAAACTAGCTCTTGCAGCAATATCAAGTAATACGGTAGCATTATTTTCTGTATAGATTAATTTACTGCTACCTAACGTAGCCCATGCAGTAATAAAGCTTGCGATTGTAACGGGCATTAAAATAGCTGGATTTAGAATATTAACTGCGGAGTTAACAGCAAGTGCTACTGAGTAAATGCTAAAAAAGCGGTAAGCTGTATATGTTAAGCGTGCTGTAAATGTGCTTTGGCTTACTAAAAAGTCCCTTCCATTTAAAATATTTGCCAAAAATACCGAAGTTAGACCTAATGCGAGACCTGTTGGGGTTTTACCAAAATGTCTGAATACGTACGGTAATAATTTCCATAAAGCTGCTGTTTTGATTAAAAAATCTGTTAAAGCTCTTTTATTAATATGAATTTGCATTTTATATTTCCTTAATTATACATTAAATCTGAAGTGGAAAATGTCACCGTCCTGAACAGTATACTCTTTTCCTTCTAAGCGCATTTTCCCTGCCTCTTTTGCGCCAACTTCCCCGTTATACTTAATATAATCGTCGTATGCAATAGTTTCTGCGCGGATGAAACCTTTTTCAAAGTCAGTGTGAATAACGCCTGCTGCTTCTGGTGCTAATGCTCCTTTTCTAACTGTCCACGCATGTGCTTCTTTTGGACCGATTGTAAAAAAGCTAATAAGACCTAACATCTGGTAGCCTGCTCTGATAATCTTACTTAAGCCTGTTTCACTAAGTCCTAATGATTCTAAGAATTCTTTTTTATCGTTTTCATCAGCTAAGGTTGAGATTTCAGACTCAATTTTAGATGAAATAATAACGCAGCTAGATCCTTCACTTTTAGCTCTTTCTTCTACTTTTTTAGTATAATCATTCCCGCTTGCAGCTTCGGTTTCTAAAACGTTTGCTACATATAGTACTTTTTTAGTAGTAAGTAATTGAAGTGTTTTTACTACCGCTGAGTCATATGAAGAAAAATCAAACTTACGCGCTGGCTTTCCTTCTTCTAATAGTGGAGTTAATTTTGTAATAATTTCAATAGTTTCTTTGGCAGCTTTATCACCTGATCTTGCTTTTTTCTCTAAGCCCTGCATACGTTTATTTAAACTTTCTAAATCCGCAAGGATTAGCTCTAGCTCAATTGTCTCTAAATCCCTTATAGGGTCAACGTTACCCTCTACGTGCGTAATATCTTCATCTTCAAAGCATCTTAGCACGTGAATGATAGCATCAACTTCGCGAATGTGACCAAGGAACTGGTTACCTAAGCCTTCGCCTTTACTTGCGCCTCTAACTAAGCCTGCAATATCCACAAATTCAAGCTGAGTTGGAATAAGTTTTGCCGATCCCGCAATTTTTGCAAGTTTATCAATTCTTTCGTCAGGAACACTTACTTTACCTACGTTTGGTTCAATTGTACAAAACGGATAGTTTGCAGATTCAGCAGCCTGAGTTGCAGTAAGAGCGTTAAATAAAGTTGATTTTCCTACGTTTGGCAGTCCTACTATACCGCATGCGAAGCTCATAATATCCTCATATTTATTTTAAAAGTAATGCAATTTTATTTGAAAATTTGTTTATATCATCATCTAGCAATAAATCCAGACAATCTATAATGTGCCTGTAAGCACTCTCTAAAGTATCAAGCTCATCAGATTTAAATTTTGATAATACGTAATCTGCTGTATTACCTTGTTTTCCTACACCGATTCTAAGTCTTTTATAATTATTGCCAATCATGGAATCAACTGACTTAAGACCATTATGACCGCCGTGTCCACCACCTAGCTTAAATTTTACACTACCCATAGCCAGGTCAACATCATCGTGAACAACAATAATGTTTTTATTATCAACTTTGAAAAAGTTTTTAACCTGAAGTAGTGAATTCCCTGACAAATTCATATAAGTCATAGGTTTGTGTAAAATGATATCTTGTGATTTGTAACTGAACTTAGCGTATTCGCCTTGCCATTTAGAGGTGTAAGATAAGTTTGCTGAAGTTTGTCTTGAAATAAAATCAAGTAACAAATCAACAAAAATAAATCCGGCATTATGCCTTGTTAGTAAATATTCAGGGCCCGGATTACCGAGCCCACAAATAATTTTCATAATCTAAATTATGCTGTAGCTGTAGCTGTAGCTGTTTCTTCTTTATCATCACCTCTACCAACAACGGCAGCAAGTGTAATGTTTTCAGATCCAGCAAATTTAACGCCTTCTGGTAATTCAATATCATTGATATGAACACTATGGTTAATATCAACGTTTAATAAGTCAATATCAACTACTGTAGGAATGTTTTGTGGCTTACAAACAAGTTCAACCTCACGACGAGCGATGTTAATAACACCACCACGTTTAATACCAATACATTTGTCAGAATTAATAAAGTGTAATTTAACGTGAACTTTAACTTCTGAATTTTCATCAACGTGAATAAAATCAACGTGTTCAACATTATCTGTAACTGGATGTGTATGAATTTCAAAAGGAATAGCAAGGAAAGCTTCTTTACCAACTTTAATATTGAAAAGCTGTGATGTGAAACCAACTTTGTTATATCTTGTGTTAATTTCTTTGCTATCTAAAGCAATGTGTACGTTTTCCTTATTTTTGCCATAAATTACAGCAGGAACCATACCTTGTCTTCTAATTTCTCTAGATGGACCTTTACCTAGTTCTTCTCTATACTGACCATCTAAAACTTGTACCGCAACACTCATTTTAATCTCCTTTAATCAAATAAACTTGAAACCGAACTCTCTTCAGACACTCTTTTTATAGCTTCGGCCATAAGCCCCGCTACAGAAATTTGTCTAATATTTCGAGCATTTTTAATTTCATTTTTGTGGATACTATCCGTAATTACTAAATTTTGCAATTTAGATTTTTCAACTCTCTCAATTGCGCCTTGAGACAAGACACCGTGAGTTATATAAGCAGTAACACTGATAGCACCATTATTTATCAGGGCTTCTGCCGCATTACAAAGAGTACCAGCCGAATCTACTATATCATCGACTATGATACACTCTTTACCTCTTACATCACCTATAATATTCATAACTTCTGAAACGCCTGCTTTTTCGCGGCGTTTGTCAACTATTGCAAGATCAGCATCAAGCTTTGAAGCATAGCTTCTTGCTCTAACAACACCACCTACGTCAGGTGATATTATAAGTAATTTATCTTTATCAAAATTTTTGCTTATATCTTCTAAAAATACTGGCATTGCTTGCAAATTATCAACAGGTATATTAAAAAACCCCTGAATTTGTCCAGCGTGTAAGTCCATAGTTAAAACTTTATCAGCGCCTGCTGTAGTAATTAGATCTGCAACTAATTTTGCTGTAATTGGTGATCTTGGACCTGCACGTCTGTCTTGTCTTGCATAACCGAAATATGGAATAACAGCAGTAATTCTGCCTGCGGATGCTCTTTTCAGTGCATCTATTGTAATAAGTAATTCCATTAAATGATCATTTGCAGGATATGATGTTGACTGCACAACAAATATGTCGCCACCTCTGACATTTTCGTGAATTTCAACGAAAACTTCGTCATCCTTAAATCTTTGGATATTAGATTTAACAAGTTCTACACCCAAGCGCGAGGCTATGTTTGCAGCAAGTTCTTTATTACTATTACACGACAGTATTTGCATTTTCTGAAAAAATTTATATTATTCAATATGTTATAGAATTTATAGCACTTAAGTTACTTTAACGTTTCACGACTTTTAGCATAGTTTGTGGTATTTGTAAACAATTGCTTGTGATTTTAAAATATTAGGAGTCAGAAATGCAAATTATTAAAATTTTAACTATATTTTTCGCTTTATGCAACGTAGCATTAGCAGCCGATTATTCACACCCAATTTCCAGTGATCATGTTTTAGGTGACGCTGCTTCTAAGGTTGTGGTTATAGTCTATTCATCACTTACTTGCCCACACTGCGCAACCTTTTATAATAATGTCTTTCCATTATTAAGACAAAATTATATAGATAACAAAAAGATAGCATATGTAAGCCGTAGTATGATAACAGATCAGGCATGTATGGCAGCCACAATGATAAGTTACTGTAAAGGCGAGCAAAATGCACATATGATGACAATGAAGTTTTTTGAACACTATGATACACTGATAAAGCCATTGCTAATATCATCTGGTGAAGCTGCTATGAACCAGTATTTAAGTAATTTACAAAATATAGCAGCGCTTGCAGATATTAGTAAGGATCAGTTTAAAGTTTGTCTTGAAAATACAAATTTGCAGGATAGTTTGCTTAAGACTCAAAAGAGTGCTTCTGAGCAGTTAGAGATAAAAACTATACCTTTTATATTAATTAATGGTAAAAAGTACGAAGGTGCTTTTACTTATGAGGCGATTTCAGAAGAAATTAATAAAAATTTGTAACAAATTGCTTGAAATTATTCTTCATCTAAATTATAAGTTAACCTATACAATTTATAATAGAGAATGGAGATATGGATCACAACCCCTTTCAATCAGCAGAGAAGATTTATCTGGTTTCTTGTTCAAGCTTATTTAAACATACAGGTGATATTTCTACTTTACTTGAGGAATATGGCGCTACAGTTAGTTATTTTGAGGAAGGGGTTACAACGCATATTGATCCACTACCAGACGATGAGTGGAAAGTAGAAGCCTATTTTAATGATAATGTGCCAACCAAGGCTATTGAAGAATTAAATAAGTTGGCGCTTAAATTTAAAATTGATCAAATTGACATTCAGGAAATTGAAGATAAAGACTGGGTAACCGAAGTTCAAAAAAATATTCCTGTTATTGAAATTCCCCCATTTATTATTAGTGATCCAGTAAAACTTGAAAATGTTACAGGTCAGCATGTCATTGCTATTGAGGCGGGCAGGGCATTTGGTACGGGTACGCATGAAACAACTTCACTTTGTATCGAGGCACTCGTTTCACTTACACGTTCTCAGCCACTTAAACGTATTATAGACGTAGGAACAGGCTCAGGAATACTAGCAATCGCAGCGTCAAGGCTTACAAACGCCAGAGTTTTTGCAAGTGATATAGACAAAGTTGCAGTAGAAGTTGCAAGAAGAAATCTAAAAATCAACAATGTAAAAAATGTAAAAACATATATTAGCAATGGTATTAATAACCGTATTATGTTTTTAGACCCGTTTACTCTAGTAATTGCAAATATTTTAGCTCAGCCGCTTATTGATATGGCAAAAGATATTAGCCGTATTGTAGAGAAAAATGGCTTTATTATATTATCAGGATTTCTCAAAAATCAGGAAGCAAGCGTCGAAGCAGCTTATGTTAAGCGTAAGTTTAAAAAAGTTGAAGCTAAATATAAAGGCGACTGGGTTATGTTACTTATGCAGAAGAATGTGTAATAACTTCGTTGCTTTATAAGATAATTTATAATTGTATTTAAACTTATATTAAAGGTTTTACGCTAAGAAAATCTTGCGAAAAACGCATTAGCATTTATTCGCTTAAAATGGATGTTAGTTTTAAAAATAATTCACAGGATTAACTCCCCCAGCTCACCCATTTTTAATCTTAAACCGCTGAATCAGTATAATTAAACTTATTAAAGTTTCTTATCCAAATAATTTGGATATAGCTCATTAATATCGTTATCTGAAAATCATTTTTGAATAATATAAAGGGGTTGCCACCTCAAATTCCATAGCAACCCTTATCTTATTACTTAAGCGTCAATATTAGATACTTTAAGAGCATTTTCCTGAATAAAGTCACGGCGTGGTTCTACAACGCTTCCCATGAGTGTCGAGAATACTTCTTCAGCACCTTCATTAGAGTTCACTTTAACCTGTAAAAGTGTTCTTGTAGCGGGATCTAAGGTTGTTTCCCAAAGCTGCTCTGCATTCATCTCACCAAGACCCTTAAAGCGCTGAATATTCAAACCCTTCTTCGCCATATTCATAATATGATCTACTAACGATGCTGGGCATCCAATATCATACGGCTCCTCACGGCGCTTAAATACTGCACTTGCATCAAGACCAATAATATCTTTCAATTCTTCGGTAAGCTTGCAAATTTCAGAAACGTCTAAAAGTTTCACAAAATGGCTGTCAAAGAAATGTTCATTATCCATCCCTCTTACAGAATGAGTAACTCTGATTTTATCTTCAAAAATACTAAACTTCCATGAATCATCAATGCTATTCATTTCATAAATATCTAAAAGCTCATTTGCACGTTTAATTTTAGATTCATCAGCATTAATAGTTCCGCTTGTAACTAAACCAGTCAGCGCTAAAATTTGAATGATTTTAGCATGAGATTTTCTTCCAAGACCACGTGCTAAGTTATTAAATCTAATAATTTTTTTAACAGCAGTTTTTAATTCAGCAGATTGAAGCAATTCGGTTTTTGTTTGAATCGATGCATTATCAAGTGAACCATCAAGTAAATAATCTTCTAATGCCTGCTCATTTTTAAGATATGTTTCATTGCTACCTTTTTTCACTTTGTAAAGTGGAGGCTGCGCAATGTAAATATAACCATTATCTATAAGCGCACGCATATGACGGTAGAAGAAAGTTAGAATAAGTGTACGAATATGTGAACCATCTACGTCGGCGTCAGTCATGATAATGATTTTATGGTATCTGAGTTTATCAATATTAAACTCATCATTACCAATACTTGTGCCAATAGCTGTAATAAGCGTACCAATCTCATTTGAGCTTAGCATTTTATCAAAGCGTGTTCTTTCTACGTTTAAAATTTTACCACGAAGCGGTAAAATCGCCTGGAACAATCTGCTTCTGCCCTGTTTAGCAGAACCACCCGCAGAGTCACCCTCTACGATGAATAATTCAGATTTTTTCGGGTCTCTTTCCTGGCAGTCTGCAAGTTTACCTGGAAGGTTTGCAACATCAAGTGCGCCTTTCCTACGGGTAAGTTCTCTGGCTCTTCTTGCTGCTTCCCTTGCATGTGCAGCATCAATGATTTTTGATACAATTATTTTTGCCTCATGAGGATGCTCTTCAAACCACTTACCAAGCTTATTGCCAACAAAATTTTCTACAACTTGTCTTACTTCAGAGCTTACAAGTTTATCTTTAGTTTGAGATGAGAATTTTGGATCTGGCACTTTTACTGAAATAACAGCAGTTAAGCCTTCACGTGAGTCATCACCGCTGAGTGCCACTTTTTCTTTTTTAAGTAATCCTGATTCATTTGCATAGTTATTGATAATACGGGTTAAGGCTGCTTTAAAGCCAATAAGGTGAGTACCGCCATCACGCTGTTTAATATTATTTGTAAAGCAAAGAATATTTTCGCTATAGCTGTCATTCCATTCAAGTGCAATATCAACGCCGATATTTTCTTCTTCCCCTGCAACAGAAATTGATGCATGAACTGGATTTTTACTACGGTCTAGGTACTTAACAAATGCTTCAATACCACCTTCATAGAAAAATTCTTGTTCGTGTTCAGTTTCTTCACGTTTATCAGTAAGTAGGATTTTTACGCCTGAGTTTAAGAAAGCAAGTTCTCTAAATCTTTGTTCTAGTATACTGCGATCAAAAGTAATATTTGAAAATATCTCAGTTGAAGGCATAAATGTTATAGCTGTACCTTTTTTATCTTTGGAATCGCCTACTACTTTTAATGGAGCTTCACTAACGCCATCACGGAAACGTATATAATGTTCTTTATCATTTCTCCAAATACGGAGTTCTAACCATGTAGATAAAGCATTAACTACCGATACACCTACGCCATGAAGACCGCCAGAAACTTTATATGAATTATGATCAAATTTACCGCCGGCGTGAAGCTGAGTCATAATAACTTCTGCTGCAGAAATTCCTTCACCAGGGTGAATGTCTACCGGAATACCACGACCATCATCTTCGACTGTTACAGATCCATCTTCATTAATCGAAACTTTAACAGCTTTACAATGCCCTGCTAATGCCTCATCGATTGAGTTGTCAATAACTTCATATACCATGTGGTGTAATCCTGATCCATCATCAGTGTCACCAATGTACATTCCTGGTCGTTTGCGGACTGCTTCTAAACCTTTTAAAACGGTAATGGAATCAGCGGTATAAGATTGTTGTTCTGGCCTTTCAGTTGTCATGGTATCAGTCATTGTTTTTGTTAATTAATTTCACGATTTTTTTAAACTTGTAGCTAAATTATTTTTATAAAACTTAGCTAGATATCACTCTACACGATTAATTTCTGATATTCCAGCATTTTTTACCTCATAAAACTTTGCAGGGAAGTTTATTTCACTCCAGAACTCAGTATGAGTACTTGTTATGAAGCTTTGTATGTTCATTTGCCTGATAGTATCGATGAGTCCTTGTCTTTTATCATCATCTAAATGCGCCATAATTTCATCTAATAAAAGTATAGGTAAAGGCAATTTTTGATCTCTAAGTGCCATTGCCTGGAAAATAATAGTCCCGATAATCATGGATTTTTGTTCACCAGTAGAGCAAATATGAAAGCTTCTTCCAGATTCTTCATGAATTAAATCAAGATCGGATCTGTGGCATCCAAAGTTTGTACGACCTGATAATTTATCAACTTGTCTTTTATCTTTATATTTTTGTTGAATTTCTTCAGTAGATACGTCATGTCTGATTAATTTTGCAACTTCACATTTTAAGCCAATTTTTGTTCTTGGGAAGAGACCTTCATAAGAGAAAATAATATTATTAATTATTTCTATAACTTTCAGGCGTTTATGAGTGATTTCAAGATTAAGTTTGGCAATGTCTGATTCTAAGATATCCAGCCACTTTTCATCAAGAATATGCATTTTTAGAATAATAGATCTTTCCCTGATTTTCTTTTCATATTCAGTGATTTTTTCGGCATGGGTTTCGTCAAAATTATACACAATTCTGTCTAGAAATTTGCGTCGGTTCTGAGATGAAGACAAAAATACTGAATCAATTTGCGGGGTAAGCCATAACATTTTGATTTTATTTAAAAATGCCTGAGATGACTTAACATTTTCGCCATCAATTTTATATAACCTTTTTGAGCCGCTTTTAGTTTCAACTAGACCTGTGGACATATTTATTGTCTCAAACCCATTTGATAAGCCAATATTAATAGCCCAGTTATCTGAAAAATGATGTTTAAGCTCATCTGGGGAGGCATTGCGAATACCGCGACCAGGAGTAAAATATGATATAGCTTCAAGTACGCTAGTTTTGCCAGCACCGTTGTGACCTGCAAGTAATACAGATTTTTCTTCACTGCTTATATGGCAGTTTGTATAATTACGAAAATTATGTAGTTTAATATCAGTAATCTTGAATGAATTATTATTCATGTATATGTGAATTTTTTATTTTATAATAGTACTTTATGCTAAATGGTATTGTAACTAAATAAAGGCATAAAAATACTGAAATTGTAATCCATGGCTCCATGATTAGCATGCCTAAAATAAAACCTGCAGAAAGCATTACAAGCCAAACCATTTTAGGATTAATGGCTATTTTTTTACCTGAAAACGTAGGGACTCTGCTTGCCATTAAAAAGCCAACTATAACAAGTACACACAGGTTAATTTTTGGATCAAATGTGCCTCCAATTTCAAACTGAATCATTAAAGGCAGTAACGCGAGTAATGAGCCAGTTGGAGAAGGTACGCCTATAAAAAACATTTTGTTTAGTTTTGCGCTCATTTCATCTTCGGTATCTAAGCTTACATTAAATCTTGCAAGTCTGATTGCGCAGCATATTGCGTAAAATAGAACAGCTGCCCATGTAACATTGCCAGTAGGGATTATTTTTATTGTCCAGAGATAGGTAATTAGAGCAGGGCATATACCAAAATTTACAAAGTCAGATAATGAATCAAGCTGCGCGCCAAAAGGGCTTGTTGCATTAAGTAATCTTGCAAGTCTTCCATCAATACCATCTAAAAAACATGATATTAGTATACAGGCAACTGCAAGCTCCCATTTACCAACTAATGCCAGCTTTATCGAAGTGAGACCAAAGCAAAGTGCCATTAAAGTCACGGCGTTTGGCACTAATCTGCTGATTGGCAACCTGCCGCGCTTAATTTCTTCCGCTTCGTCTTTGTCTTCCTCAATAATGCTGGTATTCATGATTTACCTGATTTCGGCTTTAAACTCTGCTTTTGTGGTCTCTAAATCAGCGATAACTGTTTCTCCACCAATAGTAATCTGACCTTCAGCAACACAAACTTTTGTATCTTTTGGTAAGTAAATATCCATTCTGCTACCAAATCTGATGATACCAAATCTTTCGCCACCCTTAACTTCTTGATTATGCTCTAAATTACATACAATACGTCTTGCAATAAGACCCGCAATTTGTGTAAATGCAATATCAAGGTTTTTATACTTAGTAGTCATACGAACAGACTGACGTTCATTATCAACGCTTGCTTTGTCTAAAGTAGCGTTTAAAAATTTACCAGGGCGATAATGAAGGGCAGTAATTGTACCACTTGCAGGAACACGGTTAACGTGAACGTTAAATACGCTTAAGAAAACGCTAACTCTGAGCATTTCTTCTGCTGGCATTCCTAATTCTTCAGGTGGAAGAGCAAAAGCAATTTTATCTACAAGTCCATCTGCAGGGCTTATAATTAATGAATCATCACATGGTGATTGTCTTGGTGGATCGCGGAAAAAATAAGTACACCAAATTGTTGCAACTGCACCAATAATACCAAGTCCTGAGCTTATTAAAGCCAGAACTACCGTAACTATTGCAAATATTAACACAAAAGGGTAACCTTCAGGGTGTATTGGATGAATAAATTTTTTCATATTTCCTATCATAAAAAGCACTCTAAATTATAGATTATTTGGATAATACATCTACTCCTTATTTAATAAATTAGCAAGGTTTAAAATAGATAAATTTATGAAATTATTGGTAAATATAATATGAAGGATATTTTAACTTGCATAAATCGAATAATATTCTATAAATAAACTTTGTATTGAAATGTTTATAACCAATTAAAAGGTCAGTTTTGTACTGTGTAACTAGCTTTTATATGGCGGTTAATTCAGGTAAATAGCCTTCTTAAGTGAAGATAAAGAGGTATTTATGAAGCTTTGGCAAAAAGTAAGTATTGGTCTTATAGCCGGCGTAATATTTGGTGTTACAGTCAAAAAGTTAGGACTGCTTAGCTATGTAGGCTATGTAAAGCCTGCTGGTGACATATTCATCAACTTAATTAAAATGATAGTGATGCCTCTGATATTCTTTTCTATCGTATCAGGTATTACAAGTATTAGCGACTCAAGAACGCTTGGCAGAATTGGTTTAAAGGCTACAATTGCCTACATGACGACCACAACTTTTGCCATCATTATTGGTCTTGCTGTCAGTTTAATACTGAAGCCAGGGGTAGGTGTAACGCTCAATTTTGAAGAATCAATGGAAGCAGCAGCTGCCAAAAAGTTTGATTTCATTCAGATGATTGTAAACATTGTTCCATCTAATATTTTCCAGACACTTGCTGAAGGTGATGTGCTTCAAATCGTATTCTTTGCTATATTTACAGGTATTACCTTAAATAAAATGAATAACGAAATTGGGCGTAAAATCATTGGTGCTTGCCAAACAATGAATTTACTCGTGCTAAAAATGATTGAAATGATCATGCAATTATCGCCTTATGGTGCCTTTGCTCTCACCTCATGGGTGGTTGGTACTCAGGGTCTGGACGTTATTAACAGCCTGTTTAAGCTTGTAATGTGTGTGATCATTGCCATGACACTGCAATACTTTATATTCGGTCTTATGATTTACTTTATTGGTCGTATGTCGCCAATTCCGTTCTATAAGAAAAGCTTTGAATATCAGGCGCTTGCATTTTCTACAAGTAGTAGTAAAGCAGCACTAGCTACTACAATGAATATTTGTAGAGAGCAGCTTGGGATTTCTAAAACTTCAACATCTTTCGTATTGCCGCTTGGTACATCTATTAACATGGATGGTATGGCGATTTACCTTGGTATGTGTGCGGTATTTTTTGCGCAGGCTACAGGTTTTGATCTTCAGATACATGATTATTTCATTATCATTATTACCGCAACATTAGGTTCTATTGGTGTTGCTGGTATCCCTGGTGGTTCAATGGTAATGCTTCCAATGATATTATCATCTGTTGGTATGCCGATTGAAGGTGTAGCATTAATTGCAGGTATTGACCGTATACTTGATATGCTTAGAACAACTATTAATATCACAGGCGACGTTACTGTAACAATGTTAGTTGACAAATCCGAAAATATGATGAATGTTGATGTTTATTACAACATGGATAATATGAACTAACAATGTTAAAAAAACTTACATTTATTGTAATCATAGCAGCTGCTAATATTGCGGCAGCTGCTTCTAATATGTATTCTTCTTACAGATTTACTTCCGGTGACAAACTTGGACTTTATTACTCAGCAGCAGACAAAATTTGCTACATTCAGGATTATGTTTCACAAAAAAACGTCTGTGATCCGCTTGAATCTGCGGGAAGCTTAGAAAACCTTATTAGAGTTAAAGCTGGAAAAGCCGAATACGGTATAGTACAGCTTGATCACTTAAATGAAGAATTAATGGTAAATCCTTCGACTAAAATTCGTCAGGTAATTCAACTTTACCCAGAGTCATATACAATTGTTACAAAAAGAAGCTCTCATATTTGGAGTGTACCTGATTTAGTAGGTAAAAAAGTTGTAACAAACGGCAATAAAAGCGGTGCAGTTTTAGTAACTTCAAAACTTGCTGAAAGCTTTGGTGTAGAAAAAGATGCAATTAAGCTTGATACTACAATGCCTTCGGGTAAATTTGCCGACAATCTTTGCTCAGGTAAAATTGATGCGGGCGTATTCTTTATAGCTCATCCAAATGCAATGTTACATGAAATGTCACGTGAATGCGAGATTAGGATAGTTCCAATTCCTGAGAAAATTATAAAAGATATTACTGAAAGACACAGATATTATAAAAAACAGCTTATTCATGAAAATATATATCCTGGCGTAATTATACCTGTATTTACTTTAGGATCATATGCGGTGGTTGTAGCAAGCGAGTCTCAGTCAGATAAAGATGTTTCCATATTCATACGTAATATAGCGAATAATATTAAGTATATAAGAAATACGTATGATGCGCTAAACGAGCTTGATGAAGAAACAATGGAACCAGAAGACTATAACTTCCCTGTACATAGTGGTGCTAAAAAATTCTTTAGTAATGTAAGAATGCAAGGAAAGTAGTATTAGACTACATCATGTACCAAGAAATATTAGAACTTTATAATCAAGATCGTATAGAGGCAATAAATTTTAAATACCAGATTTTAATATACTAAGTTTTTTAACCTCTGGATCCTTAGAGTTGTCATGGTCAATTCTATGTGAGTTAAGAGGATAGCTTAGCCTTTGTATACTTAATGGCTGACTATCTAGATATTTAACTCTAAAACCCATCTCTACATTATCTATGTTTTTTACGCTATTTTTAAAAATATCCAAATGATGAGAAAACATTTGTGTATAGGTATTTATGCAGTCGATGCCTAGTTTCCTGGTTTGAGGATCGGTATTTTTTTCATCATATAAAACTTCAAAATGAGTAAGTATTGAATGATATAATGAATTTATATGATATTGCTTAATACTTGAGGCAATATTTATTGCTTTAGCTACGCTTTCACTTGGAATATTAGATAAAATATCGAAAAAGTTAACTCGTAACGTTCCTGGAAATTTTTCATGTTCTATTGCTATAAATTTACCAATAACAGATTCTTGTGGAGGGCAGGTATTTATAAATGTTGGAAATTTTGCCTGAGGATTAAAGCTTGGCTCGCCTTTTTCGTTATAAATAATCCAGTTAGGTATTTCTTTTAAATAATGAAAATAAGAAGGATGACCAAATTCATCAGCAGGCGTATCATATAAAAAGATTTCGTCATTTAAGGAATTGCATTTAAGAGGAAACGCATATTCATAATCTATTTTAGCCGCATATAGTTTATTGTTTTTATGGTCTATCACAAATCCCAAATTTTGCATTGCATAACCGATTCCGTCAATATCATGTGTTAGCAATATGTATAGCATTACTACAGCAACAGAATCAAAATCTATGGTATAAAAATTATCTTTGTACCATATTTTGAGATCTGGTTTAAAAAAATCTGTAATAAAATACATTGGGAGCGTTGAATATCTATGTGGTACATTATTATGTGATTTTATCAAATGGCTTAATTCGACGTAGTTCATGATTTTTTTTGAAACTAGTAAATGATGATTTTTATACATTAAAATCTTATCTTGAGCAAAATAAGCTTTAGAGCCGCTAAATAGCCTCGTAAAAATCGATCCCATATATTCTCTGATTAAATAATCATGATAAGCTTTATCTTTGATAAACCCCTGAATTATAATACTTCCATCCTCAGCTTTTCTTTTTTCAATATTACCTATATTGGTGTTCTTGCTAAAAATATGCCTGCTTTCAACTTCGTTAAGGTTAATATTTCCAAATATGGTATTTAAATCTTTAATCTCAAAATTATAAGCTTCTGTACGGTTAGTTTCTGTTAAAGAATTAGGGCTATTAGAAGAGCTTGAATATATTGACCCAGAACTTGAGTCGTCATCAAAGTCATCTTCGGAGCATGAATAACTAGAAGATCTTGATGATGAAGATTTAGGATTTGATGGGCTTTGACCACATGATTTGCTCATATAATACCTAATTTAAAGGATAAAAATCTATTTATGTATTAATTATATTAACACAAAATAAACTTCCATCCATGAAAATTAGTTAAAATATTTACTTTTTTAGAATTTTACTTTTAGCTTTGTCAAAATGATTGAACTTTTCAGGTGAGTTTTTACAATGTTTAGACCTATAGCAAAGTTTTTTCACTGTCATATTTGTTAAATCTAACGTTTTTCTACGTTCTTCAGTTTTAATACTAAGATCCGAATCGTTAGATACTACTGATTTTAAATGATGTTTTAAGCATGCAACGTTGTGACTAAATAACTTAGTAAACACTTCCAAAGTTTCAATCATTTCAGCTTTATGAGTTATTTTTTCATTTGTAAAATGCTCTTTTATAGATCTATGTAGTAAATTGATATGATCCTGCTCTATAGCTTCAAAATAACTAATAGCGTTTCTAATGCTTTTACTCGGAATGTTACTAATTAATTTTAGTAAATTAAGGTGACGATCGCTATATACTATTTGGTTTATGCTTTCACCCGTAATGCAATCGTTGTCGTTGTAATCAACATGTAGCATTTGAGGGAAATTGCCTTTTTCATTAAATATTAGGTTGCCTTTATCAGTTTTTGATACCCACGAACCCATCAATTTAAGGTAATTACTATAATATGGCATTATCAGATTAGTAGCAGATGTTTCATATAGTAATTTATTGTCAAAATCATATTCCATTGGTAAGGCATATCCATAATCAATCTTTGCAGCTTTAAGTGTCATTGTTTCATCACACGGAACAAAACCCATATTTAGTAAGCCATAGCCGATACCGTCTATATCCTGAGTAACCATAATAAACATCATAACAATTGCTAATGAATCGAAATCAATGGTATATTCCTTGTTTTTGTAAGAAATTACTTGCCCAGGATTAAACAGGGTTTCCAAATGCTCAAATTTGTAGTCATACCTGCGAATTTCGTTTAGCTTAAGCTGGAAAGTAGACGCTATAATAGTTCCGATATCAACATAGTTATTGATTCTCTTAGATAAAACGTAGTTTACTCTTCCTTTTTTTAGTGTCTTACGGGACATCATTTTATTCTGAGCAAAATATGCGCCTGAGTTTTTAAAAAGTCTTGAATATACAGATACCATAACTTCTTTCACATAATCATCGCAATATTCAATTTCCTTTCTGATTATATGCACTTTATTTTTTGTTTTTTTGATATGACCGATATCACTTTTTTCATTTTTAATTATCTCTTTATTTTCCAGAGCTTTTTGATTGCTAGGTCTTAATTCAATATGGCTAAATGAAGATGGTTCTATTGCCTGATATTTATCAACTTCCCTTATAATTAAATTTTCAGTAAAGCTATTTCTCTTAATATTTTTTATTCTCATAAATCTATTTGTTAAGTAAATGTTAATTTAAGGTTAATATATATAAACAATTTGTTAAAATAATCAACATATTTATTTAAGGGAATATAAAAACGATAGAAAAATATTTAATTAGTGCAGGTTGACGTTACATTAATAACATGATAAATGTTGGATAAACCATTGATAAAAAAGGAAAAATGCGTTTTTTGCAGCAAATATATCAAAAATACATTGCTACTAATTCAAGTTTAATATCTTCAGCCATTGAACATACAAAACAGGAAAATGAAAGTTCGTATATGAAGGCTGCAGAAGCACTTAGTTACTTTAAGCCTTCTTACTTTATATCAAATATCAATAATTATCAAACACTTAAGAGCAATCTAGAAAAATTTGTAAGCAACTACCATACTGACGAAGCTGTAGGTAAGCATTATATAAAACTTGTTGAAAGTCTTGTTAAGATTACCGCCAGTAATTTTGAACTTGGAATCACAAGCTTTATGAGATTATATCCCAATAGTGGATTTTATTATATCTTTAAAAATGCTAAAAAATATGGCTTTTATAATCACGAAGAAGCAAAAAGTATTTTAGAAATGATTGATACTAATAACAAAGCTCATAATACAAGTGTTATAAGTATACCAGCATTTTGTTATTATAATGATATTCTAATTGATCAGGATATCTTTGATAAATATATAAAGAATCAGCTAAAAGACTATTATTCCAGTCTTTATATTATGAATCATCAAATACATGATATTATTGTAGAAAACAATTATGAGAAATATGGCGGAAAATTTGATCTAAATAAATTAATCTCAGGATGGAAAAGCTCATTAAGCTGCATTCAGGAAGAAGTAAATCACATGGGTTACGTCAACATAGTAAATAAGTATCAGTATACAGCAGATTTGCAAAAAATGTATGAGCAGTTAGATTACGAGAATCACACACATGAGGAAATTGAGATGCTAAGTAATGAAGTATCGCTGGATTTTTATGATTACTTTATATCGCACCATAATTACTGGCTATAGATTATATCTATACTTTAAACTGCTCATTAATTAAGCGGTCTTCTAAATTGTGATCGTGATCAAATAATAAATCAATGCTTATACGTTGTTCTTGCTGAATGTTTACGCTAACAACATTATGGATCTCAAAAAAGTCAGCCGATACGTTTACAGGTCTTTTGGAGTTTTCTAGCACGCTTATATCTATTACTGAATTAATTGGTAGTAAAGCGCTTTTCCATCTTTTAGGGTAATAAGCGTTGATTGCAGTTAAAGCGATAAGATTTGATTCTATAGGCATGATGGGGCCTCCTGCAGAAAAATTATAAGCACTGCTTCCAGCAGGTGTTGCTATAATAACGCCGTCACCACTAATTTCTGGTATTTTAAGCTTTTGATTAATATGGACTTCAAGTTTAGCTGACTGGTTAGTTTGTCTAAATAATGAAACTTCATTAATCGCAACCTTTTCGTGAATCATGCCACTTTGATCTTTTGCCCTTAGTTTTAATGGATGAAGTGTTGATAATTCAGCAGTTTGAATTTTTTCTATAATATTGTCAGTATATTCATTAAGTAAAAAACCAACTGTTCCTGTATTTATACCGTAGAACTTAAATCCATAACCCATATAGTTGTGTAATGTTCTTAACATGAATCCATCGCCACCTAATACTAATATCAGGTCACCTGGCTTTGCATCGTCTAAATTCGTATTGGCTTTAATATGGTTTGTAAGCTTTTGATAAGTTTCAATGGTTTTAGGTGTATCATTATAAATAACAAAAGTTTGCATAAAATTTAAGTCCAGCGTAATTAAGATAACTCTTTGGATTATGGCGCTTTTTTTATTATTTGTCTAATAAGTTATAAGAATTTTATTATAATATTTATCCACAAGAATTATATATTTATCCACAATCTATACAAACTTATCCACATCTTAATTAACATAAAAATCCACATAGATTAAAAAAGAAATTATGTTATAATAAATTTATAAAATTCAAAGGGATATACACAGTGCGTATTTTTTATTTATTTATAAGCTTACTTATGCTTGTTAATATTGCCAAAGCTGAAGAAGTTCTTACAGCAGTAATGTATAACAAAAGTAGTATCATAGAAGTTAAGCCAGCAAAAGGCTGGAAGGTATATTATAAAAATCCTGGTTCTTTCGGGGAACCTATGCAAATTTATCAGGGAAATCAGGAGATCAGCTTTATATCATCTCCGCCTGACAGAATATCTACAATGAAATTTGAAGAGTTCGCTTATACAGGTAAATTTTATATTAAGCCTATTTTTTCAGAAAATTCTAATGATCAGGCGCTGATTTTGCAATATACTGCTTGTAATAAAATTTGTGTTGCTGGAAAAGCCGAAGTAGCAAATTTAGATGAAATCTTAACAGAAGCTGAAATTCCCGCTTATGCTGAATTGCCCAAAGTTAAAGACTATAATATTACGCTAAACATTAAAAATAACTTACAAATAGTTAGCGACTATGATGATATTATCTTTAGTGATCCTGGTATGATAACCAGAAAAGAAGGTGGCAAGATTTATCTTCTTTTAAATCCTGAAATGCAAAAGGGCAAAGAGGCTTTAATAAAAAATGATGGGAAATATGAAGTAATTACTATTGCATTAAATGGTAATATAGAAGTTTTAGAAGATAAGGTTTATGTTCCAACATTAAGTATTATAGCAATGGCATTTTTAGGAGGGTTAATACTCAATATTATGCCATGTGTTTTACCTGTCCTTTTCTTAAAAATCTGGGGGATTGTAAAATATAATAATATATCACGCAGGCATATATTAGCTACAATAGCTGGTATTTTTAGCTTTTTCATTATTATAGCAGGACTTAGTATGTCATTTAAGGCTTTGGGTAATGAACTTGGATGGGGTATACAATTTCAAAACAAGTATTATGTTATATTTCTAATGCTTATAACATTGGTATTTGGTCTTTCATTCTTTGGTATTATTAAACTTCCTCAAAAAATCATCGAGATAAAAACTAAATATGAATTTGCTGAGCATTACTTAATGGGTGTTCTTGCTTGTTTACTTGCAACGCCCTGTACAGCACCATTTTTAGGAAGTGTTCTTGGCTATACAATCTCTCTCGGATATTTTGAAAATATACTAATATATTTATTTATATTTGTTGGATTTGCATTTCCATATTTTATTATGCTTATTAAACCTAAACTTCTGTTATTTATGCAAAATTTGGGTATGTATTCAAAAATAATAAACAAAATTTTAGGCACAGCACTAATAATAACGTCACTTTGGTTATTTATAGTTTTATTGTATCAACTTGATATTATTGAAAATAAAGAAAATAATTGGATGAAGTTTACTCAGGAAAAATTAAAAGAAGAGTTAGAAGATCATAATTTAGTATTTGTTGATATTACTGCTAAATGGTGTTTAACATGCCAGTTTAACAAGGTAAGGGTGTTAGATACAGAAGAAATAAGAGATATTTTTGCGACTCATAATGTAAAGCTGTTTAGAGGCAATTATAATATCCAAAGTACTGATATTGAAGATTATTTACATAAAAATGGTAGAAAAGGTATACCTTTTAATGCCCTATATGATAAAAAAGGTAAAATATACATATTTTCGGAAGTTTTAGATGCCGATACTATCAAAAAGAAAGTAGAGCAATTTTCGTCTCATTAAATTATCAAGAAAAACACAGTAACTTCTTGACAACTTAAGCGTATTTGATTATAAGCTTTTTAAGTATCGAAATTTTTTTAGGTGGCAAGTATCATGAAGATTGTTAACTCACTCAAAACATTGAAAAAAAGAGATAAAAACTGCAGAATCGTAAGAAGAAAAGGCAGAGTTTATGTAATTAATAAAAAGAATCCTCGTTTTAAAGTACGTCAGGGTTAATTTATAAATTAAAAAAATTTTTAAGTGGTTTAGAATATTTTCTAAGCCACTTTTTTTTATACTTTTATGGTTCACAAAATTACATATATTTCAACACTTTATAATAAATCTGACTATATAATCAGAGTTTTAGAATCTATTTGTAATCAGGATACAAATAATTTCATTAAAGAAATAATTGTAATAGATGATGGTTCTACCGATGATTCCTATCAAAAAGTATTAGATTTTAAAAGATATTCACCAATTCCTATAAATGTTATTTCTCAGGCAAATAAAGGACCTAGCGCTGCTTTAAATGCTGCGCTAAGGGTTTTGAGTGGTGATTTTGTGTGTTTTGTAGATGCTGATGACGTGCTTTTACCATACGCTACAAGCCTAATGATTGAATATCTTGAAAAAAATAAGGTAGATGTGGTTTTTGGTAAAATTGCCGAAAACTATAATGAAATTGAAGATTATTGTATTACAGATTTCAAAACTAAGAGATATTCAAAACCCATTAAAGAAACCTTACAGTCTTTAAGTGTTGTTGGTGCTACCAGGTCACTCGCAAAGGTCGATATTATTAAAAAAGCAGGATTTTGTAACGAAAATATAAGGACTCAGGATTATCAGCTGACATTAAGTATCTGTAGATTTACGGATTTTCTGTTTATTGACAAGTATTTAGCATATAATCTTGCCCCAAAATCTGAAAGATTTTCTTTTGATAAAAAACGGGAAATAAATGATATAAATTTATCGTTACTTGATTTTTTGCTTAAAAATCAGGATCTTCCCAAAAATCTTATCAAATTTGGTATTAATCGCTGTTTAAGGCGATTAAAAAGATTTAAAAAAATTAGTTTCTTTAAGTACATAAAGTATAAGATTTTGCTTATAATTCATATCTCAAATCCTTCAAATATTATTACAAACATATTGACATTTATTAATAAATAGTTTATAATTGGCTAAATTTTTAAATATTATTATTAATTTGTGTGGTAAACCATGGTGCAAAAATTTAAGGATTATAAAGAAGTTATTGCTCATTTAGAAAGCGAAAAAAGAAAAAATGGTAATCAGACTCTTAAACTAAAACCTTCGGAGATTTTTAGTTATTTTGATCATGCTTATCACTATTTTGATGTAATGAAAATTATAGATTATGTTGATCTAAGTTACGCAATGTCAAACGCAAACTGGTTGATTGATGGATTTAGAGCTTTTAAATCTTATTTAAAATTTAACTTTAGATACAATGGTACTTTAGATGTATTTTCCACAATGCGCGAAAATAAGCTACAATCAAGCGCGCTTGTGCTATCAGAAGTAGCCAGATATGCAACGCAGATGATGGCTCCTATTTACTTTGCTAGGTTTTTAAATATTGCAATTACCTCAGGATCAATACTTACTATGCCAGGTTTGTTTTCTATAAGCAGCTTAGTATTAAGCAGAGTATTTGATGCTACAAGTAAATCAATTGTTGAAAATTTTAGAGAAAAGTATGTAGATAGATTCTATGATAAAAAAGTTAAGCGTTTAGAACAAGAGTCATTCTTAAATTACCAAACAGTAACAGGTAAGGTAATTAATAGAGATATGATCAAAGACTCTTTAGCAAAAGGATTTACATCAAACTTTACAACTGTTGAAGCAGTATTTAATTTACTTCTATTAACTTCAAGCGGTTTATTTACTTTATATTCTCTTAGAGCGAATCCACATACAAGTATCGCAATTCATGGCTTAAACTTAGTAAGTAAGGTAATACCAGCAGTAATTACGGCAGGTAGCATATTGGCTGGATATTTAGCGATGTTCAGGCTAAGAGATTTTGTGAATTTAATGAAATCATTTTTTAGCGCAATAACGTTAGTTCCAGGCTTTCGTAGAGGAATAAACTTTATCACTCAAGCTAAAGCAATGTCTAATTTGGCTGATCAGGACTCAGCTGCTCTGTTTCAAGCAATCCATGAGAAAAATAGAGATGGAATTATCAGTGGCGCGGTTAATATTCTAATGAAAAATTCGAGTATTCTAGCTTCAGATAAAGCTGTGGTAAGTCAAGAATTAAAAGTACTAATAAATGATCCTAAGAAAAAAGCTGCTATAATAAATGCTATAATTGGTAATACTGCAGTAGTTAATCTTTATAATGTTTTAAAAATCGATTCTTTAGCTGCAAATTATTTGAGTAAGTTGAATATGGTTAAAGATGAGGCTTTAGAAGACTCAGATTCAATGAGCTTATTAGGATCAGTTCTACTGGCTGTTATAAAGCCAGATGTAGCAGAAGCTCAGGGTATAAATTTATTTCAGGAATTAAATAAATTACCTGAAGGTGATTTTAAAAATAACATTATATATTTATTAGAAAATAAATCAGATTTCATAGCAGTTTGTAAAAAAGAAATTCCTAACATTACTAAAGTATTTGAAGTTAAAAATCTAAAATCAATTACAAATGTAATGTTAGAGCAAATCGATGCTAAAAGTGCGCCAAATGCATTCAAAAATAAAAAGACTATTACTAAAGATTTAAATAAATTAATTGGTAACATTGCATATGTTAGTAAGGTCGTGAACTTCGGTCTTACATTAGTTGCAAGGATTCAGGGGCTTTATGTTTGGGAGCTTATGGGGCTTTATTCAGAAAGAAGAACTGCGGCTTCTAACGTTGCTAAAGATACAGTAAATGCGCCAGAAGCTAAACAATTAAAACAGACTGAACTTAATAGTCTTAAAATTGAAAATGATTCAAAAAAATTAAAAGCGATTGATAATAAGCTGGCATTTACAAACTTTGTTAAGAAAACGCTTAGAAAAACAGCTGATATGATATCTAGCATTTCTACAATTATTACTGGTATTTTTGGTATAGCATACGGCATTACTGATGCCATTACCGAGCTTGCAAGATTTATTGTAGATATTTACATGGTTCAAAACCGTCAGGATGGTCAGATCCTTTCAGAGCGTGGTAACAGTCATGCTAAGGAACTTGCTGAAGATGGAGAAGGTTTAAAGCTTGCAAGTATATTTTTAGAACTTGAGTCACACAGAACGGAGGCATATCAAGCTGCTTACAAAGGTAAGGCAGAGGTTATGAGTGATGCAGAAGTTAAGGCAAGTAATGGAACTTTAATTAGGTTCAATGAAGGATTTAAAGTGGGACTTCCTAAAAATCTAACAGGTATAAGTATTATGGATCAGTTTCTTGAAGGTTTTGGTCCTTTGGTTTCATCCGTTTTGGGTTCTTTTAATCCACCAGGTAAAGATACTTTCCATTCAAAAGCAACACCTCTTATGGAGCTTAAAAATAAAATTGAAGTAAAAGAAGGTGATATCATTATATTTAAAGGTCAGACAGGTGGTGGTAAAACAACACTATTACTTACTACAACTATGTGGAATATATTTAATGGTCATATCAAAATGCACCCTGATGTTCCTGAGGCTTTCGCAATAGTACCGCAAAAAGGCTATAAAATGCTAAATGGTATTAGTATGCTTGACTTTATTAAAGTTGGTATGAAAGATACCGCAATTGCTAGTCATCAGGCAACTGATCCAAATAAACCTATTGATGAAGTTTTAATCGAAAACTTGAGAAAAGAAATGGTATGGCTTGGTTTAAGTTCTAAGCATTATTTTGTACAAAAAATTGGTTCTAATAATACAGATCCTTTAAAAGGTGATATATCTACAAATTATTCAGGTGGTGAGTCTGTAAGAATGCTGATTGCCAGAATGATAATGCAAAGAGAAAAAGTTATTTTCCTTGATGAGTCACTTACTCACCTTGGTAAGATGGATCCTGATTTAAGTGCAGAAAATTTATATAGAGGTTTTTGTACATTATTTGAAGTTCCATATAACCCGGAACATGAGAAGACTTTAAAAGAAAAGCCAAATTTAAAGAAAATAGTGAAAGAAATTTGGAATATGCATCCTGATAAACAAACTCAGGAAGTGAAAGATTTCTTAATGTCAAGACTGACGCCAAATAGAAATCTGGTGCAAATTAGACTTAAGAAATATGTGAAAGATCATAAGGCGGCAATTATTTCAGTTCAGCACGACGAAAGCTATAATGATTTTGCTGATTTTGCGACTAAAGAATGGAATTTGAGAACTAGTAAATATAGTGCAGATAATAATATTTCATGTTGCACAATTGAAGAAAAAGGCTTAGTTCCAAATGCCGCTCCGCAAGTTGCTGCTCCTCAGGTTGTCCCGCAAGTTAGCTGGAAGGAAGTTGTAGAAAAAATTGATAGAGCTTTAATTGTTCCGGTAGTATAATGTTTGAATAAAAAAAGGGTCATTTTGACCCTTTTTTTATGAAAATTCAGGTGCGCAATTAAACACTTCGCTTAAGAATGTAAACCTGGACTGAACTTGGTTATTTATTTCAACTGTCTCTTCAAACATGGCTTTTGGTCTTACCCATATGCCATAATCCCCATAAAGACTATGATACACAACCATTTCCTCTAAAGTTTCTGTATGACGTGCTAACCCTAAAACTCTGTACTTCTTACCTGAATAATGCTCATAAATTCCTAGTTTCATTATAAAGCCTCAATTTTTTTTACACCACCCATATAAGGTACTAATTTCTCAGGAATTATTATGCTCCCGTCTTCTTGCTGATAGTTTTCTAAAATTGCAACCATTGTACGGCCAACAGCAAGTCCTGATCCGTTAAGAGTATGAACAGGGAAATTTTCGCCATCGCGTTTAAATCTTGCTTTCATACGTCTACCCTGAAAGTCACCACAATTTGAGCAGCTTGAAATTTCACGGTAAGTATTTTGCCCTGGTAGCCATACTTCAATGTCATAAGTTTTCTGTGCAGAAAAGCCCATATCACCGCTACAAAGTAGCATTACCCTATAAGGAAGCTCAAGCTTTTGTAGAATAGATTCTGCAGCAGCAAGCATTCTTTCATGCTCAGTATTAGAATGTTCTGGCGTTGTAATACTTACAAGTTCAACTTTGGTAAACTGATGCTGCCTAATCATACCGCGCGTATCTTTACCTGCGCTACCAGCTTCTGATCTAAAGCATGGGCTGTACGCAGTAAACCTTAGCGGAAGCTCTTTCTCATTTAAAATAGCATCAGCTACAATATTAGTTAGTGATACTTCTGATGTTGGGATAAGTCTATAACCATTTGTAGTCTGGAAAGATTCTTCAGCGAATTTTGGAAGCTGACCTACGCCAAACATAGCCTGATCTTTAACCAAATATGGCGGAACAATTTCAGTATATTCCCAGTCGTTTACGTGACTGTCTAGCATAAAGTTTTGCAATGCTCTTTCCATGCGGGCTAAGTCTTTTTTAAGCAAAACAAATCTGCTTCCTGATATTTTTACAGCTGTTTCAAAATCCATTTGCTTTAGGTTTTCACCAAGCTCCCAGTGGTTTTTAGCTTCAAATGGCAATATATTAGGTTCTAAATAGTGCTTAATTGAAACGTGATCATTTTCATCTTTGCCAACTGGTACTGTTTCATCTGGCAAATTTGGAATTTCGCATAAAATCTTAGTAAGCTCATTATTTTCTTGAGCAGCTTCAAAGCTAGCAATATCTTCTTTAAGTTTGCTGGCTTCTGCTAGCATTTGTTTAAATTCAGGAGATCCTTTATCTTTGAAATTACCAATTTCTTTCGCTAAGATATTGCGTTTTTGCTGCATGTTTTGCAGTTCTGTGATCGCGTTTCTATTCTTTTCGTCTAACTGTAAAATATATTCGGCTGTAATTTCGAGACCGCGTTTTTTCATCCCCTGGTTAAATAAATCAGGATTTTCTCTAATAAAATTTATATCATGCATGATTTTGTCTGACTTTAGTTATTTTTTGAGCAATTAATATCGATAATTCATATAATATTATAAGGGGCAGGGCAAGACAAATCTGGCTTATAATATCTGGTGGGGTTACTATTGCAGCAACTACAAACATTATTACAATAGCATGGCGTCTTTTAGACTTCAGGCTTTTCACAGATACTAAATCTAGCATTACTAAAATTACTAATAGTATGGGTAGTTCAAAAGCTGTACCAAATGCCATCATGATTTTTACAGCTATTTCCGCATATTCACTAACCCGAGTTTCTAATGCTAGAGATAGACCAATTTTTGAGCTAAACTGAAAGCCGGCAAAAAACTCCCACGCGAGCGGAAAGACAAGATAGTAAGCGAAAACAACGCCAGTGATAAATAAGAAAAGTGCAGAAACAAATAAAGGTCTTATAAAACGTTTTTCTTTTTTATAAAGCCCAGGTGCTAAAAATGCGTAAATTTGATATAAAATAAACGGCATAGATATGAATATAGCATTGTACAAAGATATAGTAATATATGTAAAAAATGCTTCACCAAGCCCTGTGTATATAATTTTAATATGATCGCCACTTATTTTTTTGAGTGGTTCCACTAAGAACATAAGTATATTTTCAGAGAAATAATAAGATATTCCAAAGGTTATTAAAATACAAATTACGACTTTGATTAATCTAGATTTTATCTCCGCTATGTGCTGCGATATTTTGAGGTTTTTCTGGTTCATTTTCTTTTATATCTGGTTTAATTAAATCAAGATTATACGCTATATATTCTTTACCGTCATCACCTTTAATCTTGGTTACAAAATCATTTTCACCTGTAACCTCATCAATAAAATCGAATGCTGATTTTCTAAAACTTGCGATTTGTTTTTTGATAGATTTAATAGTTTTCATAATCTGGCTGTAGTCTTCTTTTTTATAGACCATAACCATAACAATAAGTACTATTAAAACTTCAGATAATGAAATCGAAAACATTTTCCTGCTCTTGTTTTTGACCTGTATACTCAACTTCTACGCCTTCCTGAGAAGTTATAGTAATTGATAACAAATTTTTGCTATTAATTTTCTTTGTAATCCAGTCCCAGATGACCACTGCCATATTTTCTATTGTAGGGGGTATATGCTCAAATTCAGCAACATCTTTATTCAAAAACTTATAATTGATCTTCGATAAAACATGTTCATTTACCGCATCATTAATTTTTGCTGGCTTTACAATCATACCTGAAACGGGATCTATTGTGCCGAATAAAGTAAGTTTCAAGGTAAAATTACCACCCATACCGTTAGGATTCTGGCTGTTACCGTATAATATTATATTTTCCTGATCATTCATTTGAGGGTTATAAAGTCTGTAACCACATCTGAAATGATATGTATAAACTAATTTCAGTAAGCTCTTTGACATAAATCCCCCTAATTAAAAATCACTAACTCTGCCTTTGCGTTCCCAGTCACCATAACGTGTTGGCTCTAAGCCACTTGGCCCTCCGAATTCTTCGGGTTTGTTTTCTGATTCTTTAGGTTGCTTTGATTCTTGCGTTTGTTCTTTCATAAGATTTCATCATATAAAGTGCTATTATGGCAAGTACCATAATTAATATTCCATGAGTATAAATCATTCCTGTTTTATTGTAAATGGAAAGGCTCAAAGTAGGGGCATAAGCACCAACCTGACTACCTATAGAATAAGCAAATGATATATTGGTATAGCGCTGACGTACCGAAAACTGTTCAACAGAATATGGGTGAAACGGTACAATAAATATTGCGCAAAGTGATATCATAAGACATTTAAAGATGAGCAGTCCGATAATGCTATCCATTCCTAAAATAGCAAATGCAGGGAAGACCATTACAATTGAACCAATTAAAGATACTACCATTAAATTCCTTGCGCCAAGTTTATCGGTAAGCATACCTGCAAATGGTAAAAACGCTGTATAGTATATTAAAGATACTGTGTTAACCTTCATTACATCTTTAATATCCATAGTGGTTACAACAGTAATAAATGAGTTTACCATAACTGTTGGAATCATGTACAAAGCGCTCACAAAAGAAGTAAGGGCTACTATTAAAAATAGCCTTGGCATATCTTCAATATTGTAATGCTTTTCATGAAATGATTCGTCATCTGATTTTTGAAATTCAGGCGTTTCCTGGGCATACATACGAAAGTATATGCAAACAATCACAGTTATTGATGCAATGTAGTATGGAATTCTCCAGTATTCATTGCCGTAATGAATGATAACATTAGTTGCAAAAGATGCTAATAAAAAGCCTACTGCAGTAAATGCGCAATAAATCCCGCTTGCTAAACCTTTTGCTTTATTTGCGTCATGCTCAATGATATAAATAGCTCCGCCATTATATTCACCAGCAACAAAAAATGCCTGCATAGCTCTGCATAAAATTAGTAAAATAGGGGCGAATATTCCCAAAGTTTCATATGTGGGTAATATTCCCATAGAAATAGTAACCATTGCCATTCCTAAAACCGATATAAGTAATGCTCTTTTACGCCCGAATTTATCACCTAAATACCCGAAAAATAATGCTCCGAATGGTTTACATAGCAAGCTTACCCCATATCCTGAAATCATAAATATTAAGGCAGTCATATCATCTAAGTTTGGAAAAAATAGATTTTTAAGTACTGGGGTCATAAACCCATATAAAGCGGTATCATAGTGTTCAACCATAACACCTAAGTAGGCAGATAATTTTCGGTGATTTGATTTAGTAAAACTCATGGTTACCTATGTGTAAAAAATTTGCATCACATTAAGATAATTTTATGAAATAGTCAATCTTTGGTTATAAAAATAAAAAAAGGTCATACCAGAAAATGTAGTATGACCTTAAAGACATTAAAGCTTATATTAAGCAAGGTAGTCTAATTCAGCTGTTTGAGCAGTTTCTTCAGCTTTGATTTCTTCAAAAACATCACCTAATGTTACTTCAGCAGTTTCTTCGGTTTTTTCTTCAGCTGCTTCTGATAATTCTTTAACTTCGTTTGTATCTTCATCAGTTGGAAGACCAATTGTTAATGTTTCTTCTTTTGTTTCTTCTTCAACAATCACTACTACTTCTGTCATAGCGTTTTCTCCTTAAATAATATAAGTAAAACTAAATTAATTAGACATGAACTATATATAACAAAAAGTTAATATAGCATGATATTCTGAAAGCTAACAACTAAAAGTAACTATGTCAATAACATAATTTACTACTAAAAGTTAATAAGATTTGTGAGAAAAATTATTTATTAATTATCTCGAGAAATTGTTCATGAAGCTGTATTTCTTCAGCTGAGGGAGGAAATTCTCTTGCTTCTCTAAAAATTTTTATTCGCTCTTTTTTAATAACAGTAATTTGTTCGCTTTGAATTGCAAAAGTACGCTGAAACCCGCCTGTTAGGTTAATATATACGTCTGCTAAAAGCTCAGAATCCAGTAATGCTCCGTGTTTATCGCGTTTAGATAAATCAATCTTAAATCTACGGCATAAGGCATCTAAGTTCGCAGGGGAGCCTGGAAATTTAGAGCGACATATTTTTAAAGTGTCGATTACATGATTGGTTATTTTTGGAAATCCAACTAAAGATGCTTCAAAATCCAGGAATTTTAAATCAAACGCGGCATTGTGAATTACTAAGTCATGACTACCTATAAACTCATGAAATTTATGATAAACATCTCTCATAAGTGGCTTATCTTTAAGAAATTCTGTGCTTATTCCATGTACTTTATATGCTTCTTCTGGTACATCACGTTCAGGGTTAATGTAAGCATGAAAAAATCTGCCAGTTTTTGAGCCATTTATCAGTTCTACAGCACCGATTTCTACAACTCTATGACCTTTATATGGGTCAAGACCTGTGGTTTCAGTATCAAGACATATTTTTACATCTTGCATTGATATCTCCAATGATTTTATTTAATTTACGCACTACAAAACTTTCACCAAAATCAGATACTAAACTATAATCCGATTTAGCTAATTTATATGCGTTAGAAGTTTGCCGTTTCAATATAAACCTTACCTGGTCTTCTGTAAAATGGTTTCTTGCCAAGGCTCTGGAAATGCATATTTTTCTGGGTGCTGTTACAGTTATTATGAAATCGCAAATATTTTCACTTTTAGATTCAAACAAAGTTGGCGCTTCTAAAATTAAATAATTATATTTCTTGGTCATGCGAATCCTTGCAATTTCTTTGACAATTTCTTTTCTAAATTTAGGAAAAATATATGATTCAAGTTTATCTAAATCAGTACGATTTTTAAAAACTTTTTCAGCAATTTTTTTTGTATCAACTCCGTTTGAATTTAGACAATCGGGAAATATTTCTGCTAAATCATTTACATCTAGAAGAGTTTTAGCAAACTGATCTGCATTTATAACATAAGCATTGATCATACGTGATAAAATATTAGAAACAAAACTTTTACCGGAGCCAATGCAACCAGTAATCCCAATGACATGCATAAAAAATAATCAATAATTAAATTAGACTCTTGCGTTATAAAAAACTATGTGTTAGTTTCCTGTACATTTGCAAGAATATCATTTTGTACGTTGTATGTCTAATTCGTTGATTAATTTATATGCAAAATCTTTAGTAGAAGTCATTGAAGGCGGAAATCTCTCCAAATTTAAAGACGAACTTCAGGTTTTAACCAAAGTTTTATGTGAAATGAAAGCTGATATAAGAGCTTGCCATTTTGACAGGGCTTTACAAAAAAAGTTTATTGCCAGTATTAATGCTGCCAAAGCTTTCAGGATAGAAATAATAAATTTTTTAAAATTGCTCGCTCAAAATTCAAGATTAGTTTTAGCTGAAAAAATAATTATTCAGGCAATTTCTATAATTAATCAAAAACTTAAAATTAAAGAGATGACCATACTCAGTTCATATGAACTAGATAGTAAAACAAAGTCAGAACTTGAGAGTAAGTTAAGTAAGAGCCTTGGTTTTGAACTACATGTAACATATGAAGTTGATGAAAAGGTTTTGGGCGGCATTAAGATTATAGTTGATAATAAAGAATATGATGCAACAATCCTAGGCAAAATTAATGCTTTTAGGCATTCTGTATTTTCGAAAATTGAACAAATAAAGTAGGCGGGTAGTAAATGGACGTAAAAGCTTCAGAGATTTCAAAGATCATTAAAGAACATATTAAAGACTTTGATTCAGCTGTTCAGGAGAAAGAAGTTGGTCACGTATTATCAATAGGTGACGGTATTGCCAGAATATACGGACTAAACGGTGCTGAAGCAGGTGAAATGCTTGATTTTGAATCGGGTATTAAAGGCATGGCTTTAAACCTTGAAGAAGATAGTGTTGGTGCTGTAGTATTCGGTCACGACAGAAACATCCGTGAAGGTGAAAGAGTAGTAAGAACTAAAGAAATCGTTCAGGTTCCGGTTGGTAAAGAATTACTTGGAAGAGTTGTTGACGCGCTAGGTAATCCTATTGATGGTAAAGGACCTCTTAATGCTTCGATAAAAAGAAGAGTAGAGCTTAAAGCGCCAGGTATTACACAAAGAAAATCAGTTCATGAGCCTATGCAAACTGGTATTAAAGCAATTGACACTCTGATCCCAATTGGGCGTGGTCAAAGGGAATTAATTATTGGTGACCGTCAAACAGGTAAAACAACACTCGCAATCGATACTATTCTTAATCAAAAAGAAGTAAATAAATCAGGCGATGAAAGCAAAAAATTATACTGTATATATGTCGCGATTGGTCAAAAAAGATCAACTGTTGCTCAGGTAGTTAAAACACTAGAAGAAAAAGGTGCGATGGAATATACAATAGTTGTAGCTGCTACCGCTTCTGATCCTGCGCCGCTTCAGTTTTTAGCGCCTTATACAGGTTGCGCAATGGGTGAATTTTTCCGTGATAATGGAATGCACGCATTAATCGTATATGATGATTTAAGTAAGCATGCTGTTGCTTATCGTCAAATGTCATTACTTCTTAGAAGACCGCCAGGGCGTGAAGCTTACCCAGGGGACGTATTCTATTTACACTCACGTTTACTTGAGCGTGCTGCTAAAATGTCTGATGATATGGGCGCAGGTTCACTTACTGCACTGCCTATTATTGAAACGCAGGCTGGTGACGTATCTGCTTATATTCCAACAAACGTAATTTCTATTACAGATGGTCAAATTTTCTTAGAAACAGACTTATTCTTTAAAGGTATTAGACCTGCTGTAAACGTTGGTTTATCTGTAAGTCGTGTTGGTTCTGCAGCTCAAACTAAAGCTATGAAACAGGTTGCTGGTTCTATTAAGCTTGAACTTGCTCAGTACCGTGAAATGGAAGCATTTGCTCAGTTTGGATCAGACCTTGACGTATCTACGCAAAAATTATTAGCACGTGGTCAAAGGCTTACAGAGCTTTTAAAACAGCCACAGTTTGCGCCACTTGCATTTGAAGAGCAGGTAATTGTAATTTATTCGGGTGTTAAAGGTTACCTTGATAAAATGCCAAAAGATAAAGTACAGGCTTTTGAGAAAGATTTGCTTTTAGCTTTAAGAACTAAATATATTGATCTTCTAAAAACAATTAGGGAAGAGCAGAAAATTTCTGACAGTTCAGAAGCTCAAATCAAAAAGATTCTTGAGGATTTTGTTACAAATTACAAATAGTAGATATTTATTATGGCAAATTTAAAAGTCCTTAAAAACCGCATTAAAAGTGTGAAATCAACGCAAAAAATTACAAAAGCGATGAAAATGGTTTCAGCTGCTAAGCTAAGAAGAGCGCGTGAGAAGCTTGAGTTAAGTCTTCCTTATTTTCAGGCGCTGGATGAGATGACTAAAAATGTGGTCGCAGCATGTGATTTTTCTGAAGAAATTTCACCTGAACTAAAAAAATTGCTACTAGGATCCGGTAAGGATGAAAAATATTTAATTATTATCACTTCATCTGACCGTGGTCTTTGTGGTGCCTTTAACAGTTCTATTACAAGATCTGCAAAAAAGTATATGCAGGAGCTAACAGCGGTTGGTAAAAAATTTGAACTGGTTTTAGTTGGTAGTAAAGCCTGTACACTGCTTAAGGCAACACATAATCAATATGTAATCCATCATGAAGAAGGTATTACTAAAAAGCCTATTACTTATACAGCAGCGCATGCCATAGTAGAAAAGATTACAGACCTTTATATGAATGGAAATTACGACAAAGTTGTAATATTTTACAATGAGTTTAAGTCTGCAATATCTCAGGTAGTTAAAAATGTCCAGATACTGCCTTTTGATATTAAACAGGATACAGATACTCAGGACAAAACAACATTTGAATATGAGCCAAATCAAACAGTTATTTTAGAAAAATTACTTATTAAAGCCCTGGCGTCAAAGATATTCCACGTTCTTTTAGAGAACTCAACAAGCGAGCAGGGATCAAGGATGACAGCGATGGACAATGCAACTCGTAATGCTGGTGATATGATTTCTAACTTAACATTAGAGTATAACAGAACTCGTCAGGCGCTTATTACTAAAGAACTTATAGAAATTATTTCAGGCGCGGAAGCTATATAAATTGGAGAAAATTATGTCAAAAAACGTAGGTAAAATTACACAAATTATTGCGGCAGTAGTAGACGTGAAATTTGAAAGTGGCGAAGTACCTCAGATACTTAACGCTCTTGAATGTGATCATAATGGTAAAAAACTAGTACTTGAAGTTGCTCAGCATATTGGTGATAACTCAGTAAGAGCAATTGCCATGGACGCAACAGAAGGTTTAAGACGTGGCATGGACGTAACTGATACTGGTGATCAAATCAGAGTTCCCGTTGGTAAAGCTACTCTTGGCAGGATCATTAACGTAATTGGTGAGCCGATTGATGATATGGGTGATCTTAACGTTGAAACATTAGCTGGTATTCACGCAGATGCTCCAAAGTTTGTGGATCAATCAACAAAAAAAGAGATTTTAGTCACAGGTATCAAAGTTATCGATTTATTAGCACCATATGCCAAAGGTGGTAAAGTAGGTTTATTTGGTGGTGCGGGCGTGGGTAAGACCGTACTTATTATGGAACTTATTAATAATATTGCTAAAGCACATGGTGGATATTCTGTATTTGCAGGTGTTGGTGAGCGTACTCGTGAGGGTAACGATCTTTATCACGAAATGATTGAATCAGGTGTTATTAACCTCAAAGATCAGTCTAAGTCAAAAGTAGCTCTTGTATACGGTCAGATGAATGAGCCTCCTGGGGCGCGTGCAAGGGTTGCGCTTACTGGTCTTACAATTGCTGAAAATTTCCGTGACCATGAAGGTCAGGACGTATTATTCTTCGTAGATAACGTGTTTAGGTTTACGCAGGCTGGTTCAGAAGTATCGGCGTTATTAGGTCGTATTCCTTCTGCTGTAGGTTATCAGCCTACACTTGCTACAGATATGGGCGCGATGCAAGAGCGTATTACATCAACTAAGAAAGGTTCTATTACATCTGTACAGGCGATTTACGTACCTGCCGATGATTTAACAGATCCTGCGCCTGCCGCATCATTTGCCCACTTAGATGCTACAACAGTACTTAGCCGTCAGATTGCAGAGCTTGGTATTTATCCTGCGGTAGATCCCCTTGACAGTACATCACAAATGCTTGATCCAGCGGTGATTGGTGAAGAGCATTATAATGTGGCGCGTGAAGTACAAAGAGTGCTTCAAACATATAAATCGCTTCAGGATATCATTGCAATTCTTGGTATGGATGAGCTTTCAGAAGAAGATAAATTAATTGTAGCAAGGGCTCGTAAAATACAAAGGTTCCTTTCTCAGCCGTTCCACGTGGCTGAAGTATTTACAGGTTCTCCTGGTAAGTTAGTTGCGCTTGAAGATACTATTAAAGGCTTTAAAGGCTTAGTTGAAGGTGAATTCGATGACCTTCCAGAGGCTGCATTCTATATGGTTGGCAATATTGAAGAAGCTAAACAAAAAGCATTAAAACTATCTTTAGAGGTAGCGTAAGTGAAAGTAGAAATACTAACACCTGAAAAAGTAATGAGTTTTGAGGATACTGCTGTGGTATCCTTTAAAACTAAAGAAGGTGAAATGGGGGTTATGGCTGGGCATGAAAACATGATTACCCTGCTTTATCCAGGAATCGTATCTGTACAGCAAGATAAACAAGTTAATCAGTATTTTATTACATCAGGCTTTGCAAAAATATCAGATAGTATTGCAACTTTAGTTGTTGAAGAGATATTTGATAAAACTAATATATCTAGAGAAATGCTTGATGAAAAAAAGAAAGATTTAGAAAATACTCATGAGCATCATCCTGAATATAAAGAAAAAATGCTTGTTGTTGAAGCTTTAACTGAGATGGTTTAATTCAGTAAAAAAAGTTTTTTTGGATAATAAAAATCAGTCAATCAGGGTAGCATTTAGTATTCTTTTATATTTAAGTATAAGTACTTGATAGGCTTCCCATAACCGCTTATTTCAATATATATTTAAATGTCCTCAAGTATAAAATCTTGACTTTATAGAAGTTTCAATCCAAATTTATAAAAAATTTCAAAAATAATTCTATTAATTAATATATTAACTATTGGCTTATTATGTATTTATCTAAGTATTTTGCACCATTAATTAAAGAAACACCAAGTGACGCGCAGGTTATATCACATCAGCTTATGCTACGTAGTGGTATGATCAGGCAACTTTGTTCAGGAATTTATAACTGGCTTCCGCTTGGACTTAGGGTTCTTAAAAAGGTTGAAAACATTATACGTGAAGAAATGGATAAAACTGGCGCTTTAGAAATACTAATGCCTTCAATACAGCCAGCGTCACTTTGGATGGAATCTGAAAGATATGACGCATATGGCAAAGAAATGCTACGTATAAAAGACAGACATGACAATGATATGTTATATGGTCCTACGCATGAAGAAGTAGTAACTGATATATTTAGAACTAATGTAAAGTCATACAAGGAATTACCGCTTACTCTTTATCAAATTCAAACAAAATTCCGTGATGAGATTCGCCCACGTTTTGGTTTAATGCGCGGCCGTGAATTTATGATGAAAGATGCATATTCATTTGATTTAGATGAAGAATCGGCATCTAAAACATATGAAAAAATATTTAATGCATATTTCCAAATTTTCAGGCGTATTGGCGTTACTGCAATTCCTTTAAAAGCGGATACAGGCGCTATTGGTGGAAGTTTAAGCCATGAGTTCCACATTTTAGCTGAAAGCGGTGAAAGTGGCGTTTTCTATGATCCAAAAATATTAGAACTTGATAATATTACGCTTTCAAACTATCAGGATTTTTATGCCGCAACCGACGAAAAGCATGATGCAAACCTAGCGCCAGCAAATGTTGTAGAAAAACGTGGTATTGAAGTTGGACATGTATTTTATTTAGGTCAAAAATATTCAAATGTACTTAATGCTAAAATACAGGGCAAGTTTAGCGACTTTATTCATCCTTATATGGGATGTTATGGCATTGGTGTATCTAGGGTTGTTGCAGCAGTAATTGAAGCGTCTAATGATGAAAAGGGTATTATCTGGCCTGAAGCTATTGCTCCGTTTAAACTTATTGTAACGCCTTTGAAAGTTGAAGGCGGCGTAATGGAAGCTGCGGAAAGAATTTATAATGCCGCGAAAGATAAAGGCATTGAAGTTATAATAGACGACCGTGATTTAAGTGCTGGTAATAAACTTGCGACGGCAGATTTAATAGGAATACCTTATCAAATAGTTATTGGTAATAAATCTATAGAAAACAATGCAGTTGAGTTTAAAAAACGTGGTGGTGATACACAAAATGTAAGTTTAGACTCTATCGAGCAATTGTTAGCGAAACTAGTTTAGTTTTAGTGAAGGATTTTCATGAGGTTGTGCTTCTGAAAATCCACGCCATGAATTATTTTCTTCAGAAATCAAGCTAAGATTTATGATTTCCTGCTGCATTCTGATTTGTAGATTCGTCAAATATTCACTTAAGTTTACCGACATATTATAAGTTCTTTGTAAAAATTATATTTCTTCCATTGAATGATTATAATATGAATTACATGAAAAATAGCTTGGAGAATTCTGAATATTTTTTAAATAATCTTCGTAACTATGTTTTATTAAATTAAGCATTGCAAAAATATTTTCATATGTAAATTCAACTCCAGACTTTATCATATTTACCAGTCTTAAGCCGTCATAAAATGTAATATATTCTTTTTTATTAATAAGTTTTAGAAAAGCAAGTTGTGATCTTATATACGTTATTGGACAGGATTTATTAATAACGCCATCATATTTTTCTAAAATTTGAAATTCTTGTGAAGTAAATGTATTTTGGGATAGTAAGTACTGTAAATTTTCTTGAACTTTTGTAGTATTTGAGTTGTATGCATATAAAAATAACTGTATTTTTTGAAAATCAGGATATGTTACAGGTAATGATTTTAAAAATTTGACATATTCTGGTATTAGTTCAATAGAATCATTAAATAAAATTTTTGTGTGAAGGTTAAACCCTTGATACATTTCATCATGTTGTATAGCAAGTTTTTGTATATTTTCGCTATTTAAGTGCGTAAAGGATTCACAGTGAATCAATTGAATTAACATATTATTCCTTTTGTTATATCAGGGTATATGCATGTATAAATATAAATTTCAAAAACTTCAAGTAATTAATGAATACAGTAGCTTTATTTATCTCTAACTTAGGCTATATATTGACAATTAAGCCAATTAGCCTTAAAAATATGGCTAATAATTTAATTTTATAGTGCTAAAAATCATGTTTACGGAATATAAAAGTTTATCATCATCCCCTAATTTTAATAACATAGAATTAGAAGTTTTAAGTTACTGGAAAAATCTAAAAGTATTTGAAAAATCAGTAAATTTTAGAGATAAAAATATTGCTGGCAAAAAAACTGATTATATTTTTTATGATGGTCCTCCATTTGCTAATGGTCTGCCACATTATGGGCATTTGCTTACAGGTTTTGTAAAAGATACTGTAGCTCGCTACCAAACCCAAAAAGGTTTTAAAGTGGAGCGTAGATTTGGTTGGGATTGTCATGGACTCCCTGCGGAAATGGGCGCTGAGAAAGAGCTTGGTATATCAGGTCGTGGTAATATTATAGAATATGGAATCGATAAATTTAACAATCACTGCCGTACTTCAGTTCTTAAATATACCAAGGAATGGGAAAATTACGTAAGCCGTCAAGCCAGATGGGTAGACTTTGAAAATGACTATAAAACAATGGACACTCCGTTTATGGAATCAGTTTTATGGGCATTTAAGCAGCTTTATGATAAAGGCTTAGTTTATCAGTCAATGCGCGTTATGCCATACTCATGGGCGTGTGAAACGCCACTTTCAAACTTTGAAACTAGGCTTGATAACTCATACAGAGAAAGAGCTGATAAATCTGCAACTGTAATGTTTAAGTTAAAGCAAAAGCCATCTACACTAAATATTCAGGAAGATTTATATATTCTAGCATGGACCACAACCCCATGGACACTTCCATCTAACCTTGCATTAGCAGTAGGCGGTGAAATTGAGTATTCGGCTGTAAAATATAACGACAGAGCCGTTTTAATTGCTACAAGCTCAATTTCTCAATACAAAAAGGAACTTGGTGAAGATCCTGAAGTTCTTGGAAAAGTAATTGGTAGTGATCTGCAAAATTTTAATTATGAGCCACTTTTTGACTATTTCAAAAGCCATGAAAATGCATTTAGAGTGTTAGTTGGTGAATTTGTAACAGAAGGTGATGGTACTGGTATAGTTCACTTAGCGCCAGGCTTTGGTGAAGACGACCAAGTACTTTGCGAAAAAGAAAATATACAGCTTGTTTGCCCAGTTGATAATCGCGGTAAGTTTACGTCCGAGGTATCTGATTTTGAAGGTATGCAGGTATTTGATGCAATTGATGAAGTAATAAAAGCATTAAAACTTAAAGGTTTATGGCTTAAAACTGAGCAGTTTATCCATAACTATCCACATTGCTGGAGAACAGATACTCCTTTAATTTTTAAAGCAGTTCCATCCTGGTATGTAGAAGTCACAAAATTTAAAAACCGTATGGTAGAGCTTAACCAGCAAATTAACTGGATACCTGGGCATATTAAAGACGGTGTATTTGGTAACTGGTTAGAAAACGCAAGAGACTGGTCGATCAGCCGTAACAGATTCTGGGGTACGCCAATTCCTGTATGGATGTCAAATGATCCTAAATATCCAAGAATTGAAGTTTATGGATCTATCAAAGAATTACAGGAAGCTTTTGGTGTAGAAGTTAAAGACCTTCACAAACCTTATATTGATGAGCTTACAAGACCAAATCCAGATGATCCTACAGGCAAATCTATGATGGTACGTGTAGAAGATGTATTTGACTGCTGGTTTGAAAGCGGTTCAATGCCATATGCACAAGTTCATTACCCGTTTGAAAATAAAGAATGGTTTGAGAAAAACTCACCAGCCGATTTCATTGTAGAATATGTAGCTCAAACAAGGGGTTGGTTCTATACGTTAATGGTTCTTTCTACTGCTCTTTTTGACAGACCACCATTTTTAAACTGTATATGCCATGGCGTTATCTTAGATGAAAAAGGTCAAAAGCTTTCTAAGAGACTGAATAACTACGCTGATCCTATGGATATATTTGCGGAATATGGGGCAGATACGCTCAGATGGCTTATGCTTTCATCGCCTGTAATGCGCGGGCAGGAGCTTTTAATTGATAAAAGTGGGAACATGCTTAAGGATGTTCAGCGTTTAGTAATAAAGCCTATATGGAATGCTGTGCATTTCTTTACGCTATATGCAAATGCCGATAAAATATCACCAAAATTAAGCTTTGAAAGCCAAAATCCTATTGATAAATACATTATTTCTAAACTTCACTCGACTGTTAAAAAAATCGAAGAGTCAATGGATTCTTATAATACTGCTGAAGCATGCATAGCTGTACAAAATTTCTTTGAAACACTTAATAACTGGTACATCAGAAGAAACAGACCAAGGTTCTGGAAAAGTGAGCATGATAGCGATAAATTAGAAGCTTATAATACTTTATTTACATGCTTAGTAACAGTTGTTAAATCTATGGCATCATTGCTTCCGCTTCTAAGTGAGGCGATCTATGGTACGCTTCAGAAATTTGATTTGTCTAAAGCTGAAGAAAGTGTGCATTTAACAGATTTACCTGATTATAAACAAATTCCATTTGATGACTTACTCGAGAAACAAATGGATAAAGTTCGTGATATTTGTAACTCTGGTCACTTTATCAGAAATACAAATAACATAAGAATTCGTCAGCCACTTAGAAGTATTAAACTTGCAGGTAAAAATCCTGGTATTGAAAGCATGGTGGACTTGATCAAAGACGAACTTAATGTTAAAAATGTAGATTTTTCAGATAGTTTTGAAGGTCTTGCAACACAAAATCTAAAAATTAACTTCCCAGTTCTTGCTAAGAGACTTGCAGCTCAGATGAAAGATATTACAAAAGAAGTTAAGCAAGGAAACTGGAAGCTTTTAGAAGATGGTAGAGTAGGGGTAGGAGAGTTTGTAATTGAAAAGGATGAACTTGAGCTTACATTAGTACCAACTGATAATAAATCTTCAAGCAGTCTTTCATCGCAAGATGCTGTGGTTATTATGGACTTAAATATTACCGAAGAATTATTTGAAGAAGGTATAACTCGTGACTTTATCAGGATAATTCAGCAGATCAGAAAAGATATAAATTTAAATATTACTGATAATGCCAGCGTATTTGCTGAATGCTCTGATGAGTACAAAAAAGCTATAGAAAAGCATTTAGGTTACATTGAAACTCAGACACTTAGCAAAGTAAGTTTTATAATGCACGACAATGCTAAAGAGTATAAGCTTGGCGAAATGAAAGCTAATATATATATCGAGAAAGCATAGATGATTGCAGTTTTAGGCGCAGGATCATGGGGGACGGCTTTAAGTATTTCTTTTGCAGAAAAGCAAAAAGTTATGCTTTGGCATAGGGATAAAGAATATGCAGATAATATGAAGCATACTAGTTGTAACTCAAAATATCTTCCTGAAATAAAACTGCCTGAAAACATTGATATTACAAGTGATTTAGAGCATGCTATAAAAGTTTCTGAAATTGTTTTTATAGCTGTTCCTTCAAGTGCTTTAGAAGATATTTTACAGCAAATTAAGCCGTTTAATCCTCAAAATATTGTGTTATGCTCTAAGGGATTTGCTAAATCAAATTTAGGATTTTACAGTGACCTGGCTAGTCAAATTTTACCAAATAGTAAAATTGCAGTTCTTAGTGGTCCTAATTTTGCTTTAGAGGTGGCAAAAAAATTACCAACTGTAACAAGTTTGGCGTCAAAACATAAAGAATTTGAGCAAATTGCAAGTAAGTTTTCTACAGATACATTCCTCTTAAAATATACAGACGATATTATAGGTACTCAGCTTTTAGGGGCGCTTAAAAATATTTATGCTATTGGGGCAGGTTATATTTCTAAAAAGTATAATAGCGAAAATACTATGGCGGCATATCTAACCAAAGCTACTTTAGAGCTACAAAAATTGCTGGAAAAATATGATGGAAAAGCAGCTACAATTTTTGAACCAGCAGGAATAGGTGACTTGTTTTTAACATGCGGCGGTAAAACCTCCAGAAATTTTAGGTTTGGTTATAATTTTGAAGAGAACCCAGAGCCGTCAGACACGGTAGAAGGGCTTGTCGCGCTTAAAATTATATCTGATAAACTTGGAAACCATATTGCTAATTTTGAATTAATCTATAAATTACATAGAATTATCGTAAATAAAGAACAACTAAATTTACCAAAAGGATTAATATAGGTGCTTAGACTGATTTTTAAAAAAATCCCAACTCTTTTTGCTAAATCAATTAGTGATTTTGTGAATAATGATGGAATTGAGCATGCTGGCTACATGGCATTTATAACCATATTAGCGATTTTCCCATTTATGGTGCTTCTTATATCGCTTGCTGGTATGGTTGGAGAGTTAGAAGTATCTAAAGAATTTATTAGAAGTTTCGTAGATAATGCTCCAGACCATGTACAAAATTTTCTACTACCAAGAATTAATGAGATAATATCAGGACCCCCTGAAAGCATTATGACTATTGCTATTTTAGGTGCTATATGGACTGCATCATCATCTTTTGAGGGGTTAAGAACATTTTTTAACAGATCTTATAGAGTTAATACTCCTCCTGCATATTTACTTCGTAGAATGCTTTCAATCCTACAATTCCTGGCGTTTACCGCATGTGTTTTATTAATTATGGCGCTTCTTATTATTATTCCGCCATTTTTATTTAAGTTTGCAGAATACTTTAAAATTCAGCCTATAATTATACCAACCATATATTTCTTTAGAAACTTTGGCTTATTTATTATAATTTTTATTGCAATATCAGCACTTTACTACTTTATACCCAATAAAAAGCAAACTTTAATGCAGGTTATACCAGGATCATTAATAGTGACAATTTCTTGGTCACTCTCAAGTAAGCTGCTTTCTCTTTATATTCAGAACTTTACACAGGTTAATCTGATATATGGTGGATTAGAGGGTATAATTATTACATTGCTTTTTTTCTATATTAATAATATAACACTGATATTCGGTGCAGAATTTAATTATCATTTTATTAATTTTATGAATAAAACCAATGAATAACAGTCGACTTTTATCTATTATTGAGTTTGTTTTCCCAGTTAAAAAGAAAGAGCTTGGTAAATTTTGCTTACTTAGCATCCTAATGTTTGGTATTTTATATATACATGCCACTTTAAGATCTCTTAAAGATACTATAATTGTTCCAAATATTGGTGCTGAAGCTTTAAGTTTTATCGATTTATATTTGGTGCTTCCTTGCGCTGTTTTATTTACCCTTGCATATACAAAGCTTACTAATATTATTCCAAGCGATAGGATATTTTATTTTATTAAGCTAATGTTTTTAGTGATTTTTTCAGTATTCTTACTTTTTGTTTATCCCAATACTCATATTCTTCATCCAGATCCTGATAACATTGATATGTTAATTGCTACATATCCTAAACTTAAATGGTGGTTAAAGCTTTATGGAAAATGGACATATGCCATTTTTGCTGTAGTCGTTGAACTATGGGGTCCAATTGTAACAGTACTTAGTTTCTGGCAGTTTGCCAATAAAGTAACCTCTTCAGAAGAAGCAAAAAGAATTTACCCAACTCTTGCATTACTTGGTAATTTTGCTTTGGTAATGGCAGGTTCAGTAATTAAGGTAAGTGCCAAATATACTGAAAATGTTATTGAATTTAACCTGGCAATTATTGTTTTCATGATATTACTTAATATGACAACATATTTTATTTCAAATAAGCTTTTAGAAGTCGATAATTCTAAAACTGCACCTAAAACAAATTTATCAGTATTTAAAAGCCTTAAGATTATTTTAAGTTCCAAATACTTGTTATATATTTTCGGTATGGTTTTAGCTTATGGAATGATCAATAATATGATTGAGGTTCAGTGGAAGGCTAATATTAGACAACTTTACCCTGAACAAAATAATTATGCTAAGTTTATGGGTTCGTTTACTCAGTATATGGGGTATGCATCTATTGTTATTATGATGTTTGGTAGCCATATTCTCAGGAAATTTAGCTGGTATGCTGCTGCAATAACAACACCAATTGTTGTTATTATGACGAGTGTGTTTTTCTTTTTAAGTTTAATCTTTAAAGACAGTATTGAGCCATATGCTCAATCTATTTTTCATGTTAATGCTACGCAGTTTATTGTAGGTCTTGGTATGTGCCAGATAATACTCATGAAGGCATCTAAATATGGATTATTCGACCCTACAAAAGAGATGGCATTTATTGCTGCCGATGAAGAAATTAAAACTAAAGGTAAAGCGGCAGTAGACGTTGTTGGCATGAGACTTTCAGATACAACAGCTGCGTTGATACAATCTATTCTGCTTATTTTCTTCCAAACAGCTCTTATTGCCGGAATGACATTTAGCGTAATGGTTATTGTATATCTAATTTTAATTATGTGGGTAACATCTGTTAAAAAACTTAACAGAATTTATAGCAAAATAGCAAAAAATGGTCATAGCCATCATTAGTATTTAATCATTTTAGAAATTTATAACAGTTTGTAACAGGCAAACAAATGCTCGCATCTATTCGTGAATACTATACTAAACTTAGTGAAAACGACCATTTATTCAATCCCAGATTAGAACTTGAGACCTTACTTAACGCTGACAGTTATAATATTAACAATGTAATAGTACTTTATAGGTTATACAGTACCAATAATGTGAGTATTCAAAATAAATTACGTTTTGCTAACTTACTTATTGAACATATTGAAGCACTCGAAGGTGATGAGGAATTATATGAATGTGCTGAAACTTTAGGTGTGCTTGTTGCTCAGCTTGATGACGATAATTTAATACAAAAAGTATTTAATAAAAGTTCTGCAAATTTTTCTTTAAAGTGCTTTGAGCTGCTAACAGAATATGAGTTTTTTTAGGCATATACAGTAATTCTAATAAGTTTGAGCAGATTTTAAATTATATTGGCGATTTTGATACTATTATTGCGGCTATTACAAGCGGCAATTTCATTGAATTTAAACTAAATGATATTATTGATTATTCCAGATATTTTTGTAATCAGGAAAAAGTAAGAGCTAACTTATATATTTTAATGAAAGTTCTTAAAAGCTTGGATTGCAATAAATATGAGAAGACCCTCGAAAATACTCAGAGTTTTTTTGAACAAAACATTAGTCTTTTTGATAATGATAAAAGTCAAACTTTTATATCACTATACATTCCAGAGTTAAATGTAGATTATTTAAAACAAAACATCTCTCATCAAGAGCTTGCTTTGAAATTAAATAAAACAATTAAGTATATTGAAAGAAATTTTTATAATTTTTCTGAAATACAGAAGACATATTATGTAAATAAATTCACAGCTGACCTTATAAATGTTAGTGAAGATATTAAAAACCTTGATATTCTAAAGCATCATTTTATAAAATTATCAATGCTGATTCATTATTTCTCACCTGTGGATTTAAGCAGCAGAGAAAGCATTGAAAATTATGTTAATAATTCATATATTTCATTAGAATATTTTATTTTTACCAAGTTTCGATTATCTATATTGGTAAGTAAGTTACCTGATTACTATCAAAACAATTATTATTATCTTAAGGTAAAAGATGGTGATTTAAATGGTATATCATATACTGATAAAACACTGATATTTTTTGATTGGCTCATACAACATAAAACGCTTGATGATAAAACTGTCAAAGCATTAGAATTTAGCAATCATGATTATCATCCAATCTACCATTTTTTAAATATACACAATATAGCAAGTATTGGGGATTATAATTTAAGAATTCATCATAATAATGATGAAACACATCCTAATTGGTATACGCCACTTAATAGATATTATTATCATACACGTTTGATTACATATTTTCCGAGAATGAAAGTATTTGGTAACTTTGTAGAGTCATTATTTGCCAGTCCAAAGACAGAAAGTATTAAAAATACAATTAATGGACTACAAAATAATGATCACAACTTTCAAAGTTTATTTTTATACAAAGATCTGGCTTCTAAGCATTTTGGTGTAGAAGTTTCAGTTGATAATATGATGAATAATATTTTATCTGAATTTGATATATCTAAATCGCCAGAAAATAATGCATGGATAGGTATTTTATTCAGGCATTTTAACGACTTTGGTGTTGATTTGAAACAAGATATATATAAAGCCTTAATTTCTACAGGTAACGATTACAGGGTTAAGGCTCTAGACCTAAGTCTTTATATTATGGTAAATGATAATACTGAAAATATTCAGTTATTTATTGATCGCGATGCTGATTTTAAAAAAGAGTTAGCGATACATCTTATAAAACTTATCCATAATAAAAATTGCCATCAAAATATTTATGAAAATTTACATCAATTTAGAGAGTTGTTGTTCAGTCATAGTATAAATATTTTCGATCATTTTAATAATAATAGGGATAGTAGATATATCTTTCCCTTAGTTGATATAATGGAATCTCTTCAAAATAATTTACTAGTTTCAAATATTTTATCACGTTTTTCAGATGCGGATATTAAGAATATGTTTGGTAGATATGACAGAGGTGAAATATCTTATTTACCAGTATATAATGCAAGAATCAGAAAGCTTTTAAAAGAATACTGTAATGATGATAATAATGTAATTTTAAAGTTTTTAGCTAAATCAAATAATCATTCATACTTAGAACTTGCACAAGAAATATTACAAATCAATGTAGAGAATATATTAGAGGTTTTGAGAAGCTTTAATGATGATATATTGCTAAATTTCCTAACTGTGTGGGCAAATGATAAAAATCCTCAGGCAAATACCTTGGAAATTTATAGTATAATTGATGATAGAATATTACTGCTTCTTGATAAATCTTCTTCTAAAAAAGCTATTGATAAAATATTAGAGCTTTACCTACAAAATAAGCTGACAACAGAGAAGCTGGCTGAGAAAATAGGTTCAGTCTCAATAACAGCACAAAATTTGTCGTATATATTTAATAAACTTCAAACCGATAAAAATGAAATAGATAATAATATTGAGCTGCTCCTGCTCCTAAGTGAATTGATGAAAAAACCTAAGCCTATATACATTGAGGCTTTTGCAAATATAAATTTACCAGTAGAAGAAAAAAATAATTATTTTAAAATTTTTGTACATAAAGGAAATAGTAATGAGATTTCAAAATCTGTAAAAACCTTGTTACTTAATAGCAGTGATATTCTCAAAAACGATAAGTGGCTTACTGACTATATAATTCCATCAGATAAAAATGATTTACCTAATGAGCATTTAAAAAATAAGACTAAAATTTTCGGTAAAATAGCTGATTGGTCACTATTTGTTTTAGAGTTTGCGATATCATATAAATATTGGCCAGGCAGATTAAATATTCAGTGCGTGATAACTTATGCAATATTTAGTATAATAAATCATGCGTATTTTTCATATAAATATGAAAATGTAGCAAATAGCGCGCCAAAACCACAAATTATAAAACATGTTTCATCGGCATTAAGTTGTGGTTTAAGCAGGTTATTTTATAGAAGTGACTTTAGACTAAAATCCGAAGTAGATATAAATGTAGTGCGAATTCAAAATTTATAATTTCTAATTATTGTTTTCGATGATCTTTAATCTGTCCTTCAGGAATATATTCATAAAGTTTAATTCATGTTCTGAAATATTATCAATATTATCCATAATATTTTTGATAATTAAAAATGCTTCTTCTTTATCGCCAACTTTTTCATGGTAAATGGCTGGTAACTGTCTTACCCAAATAGGTAAATCTCCTTTAGCATTTACTAAATGATCTGCGATTTCAATACCTTGTTTTTGATCTTCAAGTTTATGGAAAGCTAAATATGAAGCCTGATAAATCCACCACCATTTAGTATCAATCCTGTCTAGAGAATGTTCCTTTAAATAATCTACCAGGTACTGAATATCTTTTATCCTAGGAGTCATGCTATAATAATATGATGCGAGTGATGGAACGTAATCAGATTCATTGTCAAGTTTATCAAGGAGTTTAAACCAGTTGTACAATAATTTATAATCATAATCTTTAAGAGGTGTACTTCTGCCGTAAGTATCACCCATATACTGAAGCTCAAGGGCTAAAACCCTGAAATAAGCCTCGTTATCACCAAGTGAGTTAAAAATCACTTCTTTTTCAGACGGCAGTCTTTCTTGTATGCTAAGTTCTGCAAAATTATGGCGATTAAGATAATAATAAAATGAATTAATACCAAAAAAAATCAAGAAAACAGTTAGGTTTAAGTTAACCTTGTCTGTAATTTGGCTAATATTAAAATTCTTTTTTTTCAATATCATAAAAGGCTGCAAAGTGAAGAATTATTATATACATAACAGCTTGTACTGCTATGAATTTTATATTTTCGTAAGACTTAATCTCATATAAAAGCCAGTTAGTTTGGGTGTAAAGATCGAAGCGCGGAAGAACTACAGAAGTTATGTACATTATTTTCTGAGGCAGCCACTTTGAAAGAGAATCAATACCTGTATAGATATAATCATATCTTGCAGACATATAGAAAAAGCCCATCATTCTAGCGCCTATGTAAAACGTAAAAGAGGCAAGGATAGCTGAAACCTGACTGCGAAAGAAAAGGGAGGTTAAAAAGGCGAAGGTTGTAGTTATGACAATTTCAAATGTAAAAGATATAAACCAAATAAAAGTATTTTGAATTAAACTACCAAATGCGATTAGCAATGCTGTTGGTATTAAGGCTATTAAGAGGGAAAGTAAACTTATACCAAGTGTATATGCACAAATAATAGATTTTCTTGAAATGGGCTTGGATAATACAAAATCAATTTCTTTATTATAAAATAACCTTGTTATGTGCGTTATAATAAAAACTATCATACCAAGATTGATAATAATTCTGCTTGAGGAAGCAATATAGGCTACTATCATTTGCGTTTGCTCTGCTATAGCATTGCCACCAAAAAATATTGAAAAAGCAGAACTAATAAAGATTAGCAAAAATAATGAAATCAATAATCTATCACGCTTAACCGATAGAGCAAAAAATTTAAGTAGTGCTAGCATCTTGTATTACAATTTAAAAATTTATTTCAATTGTAATGCATTGGGGTCATTTGTAAAGGTATTATAGAAATCTTTATCAGCAGGCGTATAATTTGAACCACCTGGAAGAATAGTTGCTTTTAAAAATACTATAGTCTGAATAGTGTTTTTAATTTTACCATTTGACTTAAACAGATTGCCAAAAAAAGGAATTTCTTTTGCAAGTGGTATGCCGCTTTCATTATTATTTGACCTTTCTTCCATCATACCGCCAATAACCATGATATTGCCGCTTTTCATTTTAACAATTGAGTCAAGCTCTTTTACTTCAACAACAGGAACCTCACTTGTTAAATCCTGATTTGTAATACCTGTGCTTTCTAAAGCATATACAATTGCTGGATCTTTTACGCGGTTTACTATTCTTGAAATTGTTGGTCTTACAGCCATAGTAATTTCATTTGTTTCAACGTTTATTGTAGGCTGAATTGAAAGAATAAGTCCAATAGGTACAGTTTTAAGATCAGAGGTAACTTTAGTATCTGTTACAGCACTCGATGAGCTGCTGGTAGTAGAAGAAGTTTGATCAATATTGAGTTTAAAGTATACGAAATTCTGTGCAAATGATAATACGGCTTGCTGATTGTTCATAGCATGAAGCCTTGGACTTGAAAGTGTTCTGGTTGCGCCAAATGTTTCCATAAGCTGAACAGCAGATATAAGCGTATCAGATGAATTTGAATTAAATCTTTTAGTTTGACTTATTCCTAGTCCGTTAAGAACGCCAAGAGTAAAGTCACCAGCGTTTGCAGTGAATTCTCCTATAGGGTTAAATGATACATTCGCACCAATTTTAGCACCAGTTCTATCTATCATATTCCAGTTAATACCTGTGCGATATTCATCACTCAGTGAGACTTCTACAATTTTAGCTTCAATTAAAGCTTGTGCGGATATATTACTTTTAACTTTTGACAAATAATTACGTATACGCTGATGAACTCTGGCATTTGTTACAACTGTTATGATACCTGCCCGTTGGTTAATAGTGACATAAGGCGTTATATTTGATGCGGGATAAGTAGTAGATTCAATCATTTGTTTGATATCGAGCGTAATAGTACCCCAAAGATCATCTTTTTGCTCAGATGTAATTTCTGTAAGTGATCCGCTACCGATAGAAGAGCTTCCACCACCACTTCCACCACCCGAACCATCAAGTCCTACATTTACTTTATACGATGACTTATTACTTCTAACTAAATTTATAAAATCTACAGGGTAAGACTCAGAGTATGGAGTATCTACTTCTACCCTTAAAACATTACCATTAATTGAATATCTAAGGCTTGCAAGCTCAGAAACCCTGTCTATTACTTCTGTTAAGGGTTTGTCTGTTACTTTCAATATAATACCGCCTTTAACGCCTGGATCAATTTCTATATCAATTTCTGCAAGTCGTGCAAGTTCTATGAGAACATCTTTAACATCTACATCGTTACTTATTGATAAAGTTACAAGCTTATCCTTTTTAAGGCTTGGTTTTAGGGGTTCTGCAATAATTGGTTCTATGTCATCGATGTTTTGATGCTCATTGTTTACAAACTTATCTTGATTGTATCTGCTAAAATAACCGTCTACCTGACTTTTACTTAATCCTAAGTCATCATCGATCTTAGTGCCAGAGTATCGGTTTCTAATATTGTGCTGCACAAGGGGGTTGCAACTGGTAACCCCAAGAGAAATAGTGCTAATTAAAGCAATAATTCTGTAAAAATTCTGGATATTTGGCACAATTAAAACACTTAAAATGTTAATATATTAATATTATTAAAACATATTATAAAAGAAAAAGCAAGCGCAGGGATAAAAGGAAATTCTTCTTTATCAGTAAGTTTTTGTGAAATTAAGCTGGTTACAACTCCTACGATACCGCTAATAAATAAATAGGCTGGTAAAGAGTGTAATGGTAACAGGCATCCTATGCTTGCAACAAATTTAACATCGGCAAAGCCTAAAGAGTCACGTTTTTTAATTTTGCTGACTATTATGCCTGTAAAGAATAATAAGCTGGCAAGTATAACTGATGAAGAGTAGTTAAAAATAAAGTCACTAAAATTAAGGTAATTATATATAGAGCATATTATAAATAGAAAGATCATTATTTCATCTGGAACAATTAGATTTTCAAGGTCGGTGATAATCATTGCAAATAAACTTAAATATATAGCAAGCTCAATAATATAATTTAAGCTGAAATTACTGTGATATTTATAGAACAATATTGCTGCTATAATTCCACAAATAACCTCAGTTATTGGGTATCTTATGGATATTTTTGTTTTGCAGTTATGGCATTTTCCCTTTTGCCACAAGAAGCTTATTATTGGAAATAACTGCAGAATTCCTAGTGATTTATGACATTTAGGGCATTGTGAGGGTTTAAAAACTATATCCTCGTTTCTGGGGAGCCTATAGGTAACCAGCGTTATGAAGCTACCAAGGCAACCACCTAGCATAAATATCAAAAAATACACAATTATCATATAATGTTTGAAAAATTAATTATAATTTGATATTTTCATGTTTGAACTTATAGTCAAGAGATAAATGGCAAATAAAGCTTTTAGTTTAACAGAGTTAGCAATAGTTTTAACAATCATCGGCATAATATCATCTTCTGCCATATCAGCAGGTATTTCACAAACAGATTCGTACAGGTATGAACAAACTCAGGCAAAAATGAAAATGATTGAAGAGGCAATTGTAGCTTTTGTGGGGCTAAATAAACGCTTACCTTGCCCTGGGAATGCAGCCCTTAACATTGATACAAGCGCAAATAGCTCAACGTACGGAATAGAAAATTTTTCAGGTACTACCTGCACTGGAACTCAAACTGTAAACGTCACGGCAAACTTGCCAGCTGTAACCCCAGCATTTACGGATGCTAATATTGTAATGGGAAGTGTCCCTGTGCAGTCGCTTCTTCTTCCAAAAGAAATTATTTTAGACGGGTGGGGAAATAAATTTGATTTAGTTGTCTCAAGAGGGCTATCAAATAACACTACTTTGCCAGCAATTGATTCACAGGAATCTGGTGTTATTAAGATAAAGCGTTTTACCAATCCCGGCGGTGCAGTATATGTTACAAATGGAGCTGCATATGCCATAGTAAGTCATGGTCCTAGCGGGGCAGGCGGTTATAACAGAAGCGGTACAAGAGCTTCTGCGGGTGCTGATGCAAAGAAAGTAGAAAATGCGCATACAAGTGGCGGTTACGACGAGGTTTTTGTGCTTAATATACCAAATAACTCAACAACTTTCGATGATGTAGTGCGTTATAAAACTAAAACTCAGGTGTTATTTAGCCTGGGTGTAACCCTATCAGGTAATTCCTGTAATAATGCTTATACTGCGCTTAGCAACTCTAATCAGACTAACCCGCTAAACTTGCTTTGTTTTGGTACGGCAAATGCGGCAACAGGTACAATTAATTCTTCGGCTGATTGTAATGTATATATGCTAACATTTTCTGAACTTGTGAGAAAAAGATGTATAACAAGGTAAAATTAAAGGCATTCAGCTTAGTAGAATTATCGATTGTAATGATTATTATATCTGTTGCTTTAGGAGTGGTTTTAGCATTTGCTACACAAAAAACCGATGCTGATAAGTTACTAGAAACTAAAGAAAAAATCGAAATTATTGATAAGGCACTTGGGGCATATTTGCTTGATAATGGTTCCATCCCATGCCCTGCGAACGGTACAATCGCTACAAACAATGCGGCTTTTGGCGATGCGCTAAGGGGAGGGCTTAACTATCAGTGCGCTGCAAACTTTAGTAGTGGTAGTATGAGCTGGGGTATTATTCCTGTAAGAACCTTAAATTTACCAGATGAATTGGCCTTTGATGCCTGGGGTAGAAGGTTTAGCTATGCTATTATCCAGGATTGTAATTGTGATGCTGCAACAGCGGGATGTGCAGCAAGGAATTTTAATACTGACTTTTGTGGTGTGTCAGCCGGTATTACTGTTCAGGGTAATGCCAGCTCTACAATTATGAATAATGCTGTGGTAGTTATTGTTAGCCACGGGAAAAATGGTCATGGTGCTTTTGCCTCTAATGGTGGTGCTGCAAGAATTGTATCTAAAGTTGGTAGTAGTATTAACTCTGATGAGCAAGAAAATGCTCATCTATCAATGGCGGGTGCGAATTTGGCAGTAAACGCTACATTTTTAGCGCGAAACCAAATATTATCAGATGATCCTGCCGTTAACTTTGACGATATAGTATATTTCAAGAATAAACAGCAGCTTATCAATGCAACAAAAGGATTAAACGCTGATAAGGACAATGTTTGTGCGTTTAAAGATACTGCAGGTTTTTCAACCAATCAGTGCGGTAACAAAACTACAACCTCCTGCGCAACTACTATGGATGCTTTGATTCAGGCGTTAGATTGCTTTAATTGATTATCTAAGGCAGTAAATCTATAATGCTGTATATACACTGAATATCTTTTATAAATGTATCATACATAGTTTTATCTGCGGGAATGCTTAAGTTTTTATATTCAAAAAACTCATAATCTGTGGGTATTAACATTATCATTTCATTTTTATAAAACACGCAGCTAAATCTTCCAGCTTTTACAACAGGTTCAAATAATTTCTGAGCTTTAGCCTGCAAATATTCTAATACATTGCCCTGAAACTTATTAGAAAGCGAGCTTTGGGTTTGAAGTATTGTTGATAAGTTATTCAGCCTTTCCATTAGTTTTGCTGTTAAAAGTTTTCTAGCCTCCAGCTGATCTGTAGAAGTAACTTTAAAGTATTTGCTAAACTTTGGGTCTTCTAAAACTACCTCTTGTTTACCAGAAAAAATCTCCAAATTCATCTGGAACATGACTTTAGATTTTATAATAGTTGTCGCATACAGCTCTTTTTTTAAATCTACTTTAAGCATATAGCCTTTGAAAACATTGACCGTACTTTTTTGATTTGAAGTTTGTAAATTAAGTTTAAAGAACTGAAATTTTTGGTTTGCATGTTTTCCAGATATTGTATCGGAAGAAAACATGTAATCAAACTCAGGAGTAATTTCTAAATTTCGGATAAAATCAGGGTCGGCATTATACTGATGATTATACTGTATGTCAGGTAAAACTAATGAAATTTTGGCAAATAATTTTTCTTTTATATCGAACTGATACAAGCTTTTAATAAAAGTTATGTATGCGAAATGGGAAAAAATTCCTATGAATGGTGCATTATAACCTGCCTGAAGTTTTATCAGTATAGCATATGAAATTGGTACTATTGCTAACCAAATAACTATTATTCCTATATATTTAGCTTTCAGTAGTTTTTGGCGTTTGACTTCTATTTCTTCTATTGTTGGTGCTATATGCTTTGTGTAAATGTTTTCAAAGTTTATAGCACCATTTTCCATAAATTATTTTTTCAAAATATTGTTAATATCTAAATTATCTTTATTTTCTGTTTCAAAAAATGGCATTGATTTAAACCCGAATAATTTAGCAATTAGATTACCTGGAAAAATCTCAACAGCATTATTAAATTCCATGATGGCTGAGTTATAAAAACGCCTTGCTGCAGATAAGTTCTCTTCAATATCCTGAAGGCTAGACTGAATTTCAAGCATTGCAGTATCAGATTTTATAGATGGATAGTTTTCAGCATTAACAATAAAATTTGATAATTTTCCTGCAAGCTCCTTTTCTATTCGAAAATGCTTAGTTACATCATTTGCATCTTTTTGATTATACTTTTGAATTGCCTCTGCTCTGATACTAGTAATATCGGTAAGAATTTTTTGCTCAAATTCCATAGTTTTGGAAGCTATCGCAACTAGGTTTGGTATTAAATCGTGTCGTCTTTTTAACTGAACATCAATGCCGCTTAAGGCATTTAAAGTAGTATTCCTTCTTTTAACAAGTATTACGTACCAAATGTATATTAATAGTGCCAGACCTGCACTTATATAGCCAATAATTTCAATATCCATGGTGACCTATAATATAAATATTTTAATCTATTATCTAAAATTTTGATCTTGATGTAAAGTTTTATTGACTTATACAATTTTAGGTTCATATTAATTCTATTCCACTTAACTTATGAGGTAATTTATGCAAGCAGCAAAAAAAGCTACAAAAGCTACCGCAGCACATGTAAACAATATTAATAGCGAAACAATCACTTCAAATAATATTAACTTTGAAAATATATCTGCGGCTAATGAGCAAACTCATGAAAATATTAATAGCGCTTTAGAGCAAATGGGTAAATTCGGTTTTGATTACATTACATACACTTCAAATGTAGTGTCTCAGTCTATAAAGTCTGCACAAGCGTTAAACGATATTACTTCTGAGTTTACAGATGAAATTTATAATGCTAATGCAAAAAATTTAAGAGAATCTTTAACATGCACAAGCTTTTCACAAATAGCTGATTTAACTGAAAATACTATTAACCAGCAGATAAATTCAATTACAAGATACTCTAATGACCTCATGTCTTTATTAAGTTTAAACTTTGATAAAATAATTAATGAGGTATAATATAATAAATAGGGCAGTGTAAGTGCTTGATATATAATAAAAAAACTGTTAAGAGTACTTACTTCCCTCAATTATTTATTTAGAATTTATCTGGAATATGGTTAATAAGTTATTAAATTTAATAGCTCTGGTGGCTACTTTATTAATATTTTGTGCTTCAAGTGCGTTTGCATTTGAGAAGCATAAGTATGCTGCATTAGTTGTTGACCAAAAAACAGGTAAAATTCTGTACGAAGAAAACGCGACTCAGCACAGATACCCAGCTTCAATTACTAAGGTAATGACTTTATATTTAACATTTGAAGCTATTGCAAGAAAAAAACTTGATGTAAATCAGGATATTACAGTATCTAAACATGCAGCATCAATGCCTAAAATGAAACTTGGTCTTAAGCCTGGTTCTAAAATTAAATTAAGAGATGCGATATATGCTGCGGTTGTAAAATCTTCAAATGATGCTGCGGTAGTTTTAGCTGAAGCAGTAGCGGGAAGCGAGCATAATTTTGTTAAATTAATGAACAAAAGAGCAAAAGATTTGGGTATGAAACATACTACTTATGCTAATGCTTCAGGTCTTCCAAATCCTACAAACAAAAGCAGTGCGTATGATATTGCTAAAATTGCTATAGCCATTGAACGTGATTACCCTGAATACTTCAAAATTTTCCAAACTAAAGAATTTAATTTTAAAGGTAAAAAGCTAACTACTACAAATAATCTGCTTGCAAAATATAAATACGAAGGCGTTACAGGTCTTAAAACCGGCTTCACTAATATGAGCGGTTATAATTTGGTAACAACAGTTAAGCGTGGTGATAGAAAGTTAGTTGCAGTTGTATTGGGCGGAAGTACAGGCTTCGCACGTGACAGGAAAATGATGGCGCTTCTTGATAAGTTTTTAGGATCAAATGGTAGTAATGTTACTGAAACTATTATTGCTAAAAAATCTACTAAAAAACAACCAAAACAGAAAGTGACTGAAGTTGCAAAAGCAAAAATTAAACAAGAAAATGTTCAGTTAAATTTAGCTAGCGCAAAAGTTTCAGAGAAACGTATAAAGGCTGTAAGAACAAAACTTTCCGATAATCATAAACAAAATACTAAAAAAAATAAAATAGCGCAAAATTAAAAGAGTGTAATATTATGCAGAATGATTTTAAAGTTAAAGATATCAATCTTGCAGAACTTGGACGTAAGCAAATTACTCTGGCAGAAAGAGAAATGCCAGGTCTTATGAAATTACGCGAGGAATATGGGCAAGCCAAGCCTTTAAAAGGTGCTAAAATTGCAGGTTGCCTGCATATGACAACTCAAACAGCTGTACTCATAGAAACTTTAATTGAACTTGGTGCAGAAGTAAGATGGAGTTCATGTAATATTTTCTCAACAGTTGATAGTGCTGCAGCTGCTATAGCAGCAAGAAATATACCTGTATTTGCATGGAAAGGTGAAACAGAAGAAGAATATGAATGGTGCATAAAACAAACTATTGCAGGTGCAAATGGCTGGAAGCCAAATATGATACTTGATGATGGAGCAGACCTAAGCCTAATGTTGCATAATGATTATCCTGAGATGTTTGAAAATATTAAGGGTATATCGGAAGAAACAACAACAGGTGTTCAAAGACTTAAGCAGTTAGAGATAAGTGGTAAACTTCTGGCTCCTGTAATAAACGTTAATGACTCTGTTACAAAATCTAAATTTGATAATTTATATGGTTGTAGAGAAAGCCTAATTGACGGTATTAAAAGAGCTACAGATGTTATGATAGCAGGTAAATATGCGCTCGTCGTAGGTTATGGTGACGTAGGAAAGGGATGTGCTGACGCACTTAGGTCTAATGGTGCAAAAGTAGTAATAGCTGAAGTTGACCCAATTTGTGCTATGCAGGCAGCGATGGAAGGGTATGAAGTAAATACTGTAGATGATTTTATTTCAAAAGCAGATATTGTTGTAACTGCTACAGGTAATATTAAAGTTGTGACTATTGACCACATGAGAGGCATGAAAGATGGTGCTATAATGTGTAACATTGGTCACTTTGACCATGAAATTGAAGTTTCATCGCTTCGTAATATGAAATGGAATAATATCAAGCCACAAGTAGATGAAATCACTATGAGTGATGGAAAAAAACTGCTTTTATTAGCTGAAGGCAGGCTTGTAAATTTAGGCTGCGCAACTGGTCATTCTAGTTTTGTAATGAGTATGTCATTTACAAATCAGGTTCTCGCTCAGATTGAACTTTGGAATAACAACAATAAATATCAGAAAAAAGTGTATGTTTTACCGAAAGTCCTTGACGAAAAAGTTGCAAAACTCCATTCTGATCATTTAGGAATAAGGCTTACAAAACTTACTGATGAACAAGCTAAATATTTATCAGTTCCAGTTAATGGCCCATTCAAATCGGATAACTATAGATATTAATATTGCTAATGGATCATTATATCGCGTCGTTAGTTGCAAAGCATGCAATCTATCAATATACAGCCTTGCTAATGTTTGTATGCATTATAACCTTAATTGTAATCATTATAAAAAAGGTTCATAAAATAAATTTATTGCGTGCGGAAATTGATAATCTGCACATAGTAACAGCAAGCCTACCTGAAGATCCTAATTCAGGATTTATATATTATGACATTATAAAAAAGAAAATTTTTTATTCTGCAGCAATGCGTAATATCATGAAAATTGTTAATGATAAAAACTTAGATTCAATAGATTTGCTTAAGTCTTTTTTAAAGCCCGAATCGTTTAATATCGTTGAAGGTTTTTTTAATAATCTAATTATTGATATGACATTTCCAATGAATTTAGAAAACTCAATTGTTGAGACAATAGATAATAAAAAATTCTGGATTACATATCAGCCTACTGCAAAAAATAATAATCATGGATTTGTATTGTGGTTTTTTATAGCCGATCAGTTAATTGTATCTCTTAATGATTATAAAGATAGGGCTTCTTCGTATAATAAAGAGTTAGAATCAATATTAATGTTACTTAATAATATTAATATTCCAATATGGCTTAGAGACGAAAACCATAAAATTAGATATTACAATCAGGGATACAAAAAGTTATCAGATGCTAAGGAAAAATCAGATTTCTCTTATATGCTTGCTCAGGATGCTAAAGAAAATAATATTGAAATGTCAGAGAATATGAATTTCAATATTAGTGGTGAGCGAAAAATTTACGAGATTAGAGAACTTGCAATGTCTAATAATAACTTGAGTATTGGTTATGGTTTAGATGCAACAAAAATAGAGCAGTTAAAAAATGAAATTAAGCAGCATAACAGGGCTTTAAGTGATTTTATTTCAAGTTCATCAAATGCTATGGCGCTATTTTCTTCTGATATGAAGTTACAGATGTGGAATTTTTCTTATGTAAAAATGTGGGATTTAGATGAGAAGTTTATGGAGTCTAATCCAACCTATCCGGAAGTGTTAGACGTATTAAGGCAAAAGCGTAAACTGCCTGACCATATTAACTTTGCTGATTTTAAAAGAAGCAGAATCAATTTATTTAAATCACTTACTACAATTCATAATGAATTTATGTACTTATCTGAAGGTAAAACCATCAGGCTTATTATTACGCCGCATGCACTTGGTGGGTTATTATTTGCATGTGAAGATATGACGGATAAACTTGTTCTGGAAAGGTCTTATAATACGCTTATAGCTGTGCAGGACGCAACACTCAATACAATGCATGAAGCGGTATGTGTAATTGGTTCAAATGGTAAGTTAAAGCTTCATAATGTAGTTTTTGCGAAACTTTGGAAGCTTTCTAATGAATATTTAGAATCTAAACCACATTCCAATGATATTTTAAAAAGAACAGAAGATCAGTTTTTACATGCTCAGGACTTCCAAAACTTTAAAGCGGCATTCTTAGGGATTTATGAAAAAAGGTCTATGATAACTCAGCGTTTTGAGATGAAAAGTGGTACAATTGTTGAAAGATATATTTCATCCCTTCCCGATGGGTCTATACTGGTCAGTGACCTTGACGTAACCGACTCTGCATTAGTTGAAAGGTCTTTGCGTGAGAAAAATGAAGCACTTTTAGCAACAGATAAAATTAAAACAACATTTTTATCTAATATTTCTTATCATTTGCGCTCACCTCTTACTTCAATATTAGGGTTTAGTGAGATGTTATATAATGGGATACTAGGTGACTTAACTACTGAGCAAAAAGAATATTTAAATTATATCAAATCATCATCTGAAGATCTTAAAATGTTGATTGACGATATTATTGAGCTGGCGGTACTTGATTCTGGTGAGGTTAAACTTGAAAGAAGCGAAATTGAACTAAGCTCGCTTCTTAAAAATACAATACTTTCAATACAGGGTAAAGAGCTATCCGCTAATATTAAATTTGAATTTGCGAATAAAAATAAAGTTATATTTTATGCTGATGAGTTCAGACTTAAACAAGCTATTTATAATATTGGAATGCTTATTTTATCGTTATCACCGCAAAATTCGGTTATAAATGTGACTATCAAGCAGATGGAAACCTATATAGATATTATTTTTATAACTAACATTAGAATGTCAGATAATCAGTTTATGGCGCTTTTTGACAGGTTTAACTTAAATCTAAGTGATTCTGGCAATGAAAAACTAAAAACTATGAATCTTAATGTTGTTAAAAAAATTATTGAAATGCATGATGGGCAAATTTCAGTTAATAAGCATAGCCCGCAATTTGAACTGAGTATTAAATTTTATAATAAACTGTAAAAATCATTGAAAAATAAAGAAATGTATAAATTTATTTAAATTTTATTGATTTTTAACAAATTTTATATAATATAGCAACCAATTATTAATACATTAGGTTGTGGGTATGTTAGCTAGTAACTTAAATGAAAGCCAAAAAGATATATTGAATTTTTTGGTCGAGCCATGTTTAGAGGAAATTTTAAAAAGCGAACTTGATGTTATCAATCTATTTAAATCATTGATAAATAAAGATTTTGCATGCGAATCGTGTACTAATTATACAAATATAGAGTATTTACATAAGATATTTTGGTATCCTAATCAAACATTATTGAATTTTAATAATTTATCTAAATCTCAATCTACTATAGGCGAAATTAGGCTTTATATTTTATCCTATCTAAAAACCTGCATTTTAAAAAGTTCTAATGATTTATTTGTAGATTACAGTAAAACACTTGAAAAACTGCAACAAAAAGTCAAGGAAAGTTCGGATTTTACTGAAATACTTGTATCAGAGAAGGCAAAACCAACTTTATTAGATGATATTCAGGAAGAGTCTGGTGTTAACATAATAGGTATTTCTGAGGACGAATTTAATAGTTTAGATAGATATCAGCAGGAAGCATTATATAATGCAGAAAAAGTTAGGTTTTTACTTGATAAGGGTATAGATAAAGTCGATATCATTAATAATTTAGCTCTAGCTTGCGATATTATAGAAAATATTGAGAATGTTAAGCTAGTTTTGAGCATTCTGGAAATTAAGCTAAAAGATTTATGGAAATCGGAACGCCGCCAAAGATGTGCTGTAATTGATAGTATTAGGGTTATAAATAAACTTGTCAAAGCTTATAACGTAGATAAAGGGTTGTTGATCGAAAACGCCAAATACTACTTGCCAATATACGAAGATGTGAACAAATTTATAATGTTTATAAATTATTTTGACTTAGACGCTAATCAAATATTATCTTTAATACTAGATCCAAAAAAATATGATATTTTGAATTTTTTATTAAACATAGAAAATAATCCGCAAAGTAAAAATTTACCTGATTATGTAACACAGGAACATAATAAATCAATTCCGCATAAGTGGGTAATATTAAAAAGGTTTAATATTAAAATTACCAATATTTTAAACATAGAACACCCAGATTTGCTTCAAAATATACTTATACATCATAGAATATTGTTGCAACATAATCCTGATTCTTTAAAAGTTTTACAAAAAATTATTTTAAATTGTAAAGGAGTTAACGAAAAAAATATCTTGAAGTTACTAAAAAGCTATAAAGCTAACGCCTTTTTTATCCTTGATATTTTAATAGATCAAAATCAGCTTAAACTTAAAGAAAAGTTTGAAAATTTTAATAAGATACTAGCTATATTAAATGACTTGGGCTTTAACTTAAATGAAAGTGACATAGTGATGTTGCCAAAAAATAATATGCCAGAAATTAATACGGGTCATTTACATACATTATATAAACTTGGCTTAAAAAAACATGTTATTCTTAAAAATCTATATGAAATTACATTAATTGTATCTAATAAAGATCATTTAATTGCACTTCAAATGCTTTCTAAAAGGCTTGATATTAATAATGTTATTACTTCTTTCATTCAAATTATTGAGTTATATCCAAAGGAAGATCTAAGTGAAATATTTAAAACTCTCTCAATTTTAAATATAGAATATATAAAGTTAATTAAAGATAATATCTATACTATATATTCCTTGAGTTTAAGTAACATAGATGTATTTGTTATATGTAATAAATGTAATAATTTTAGCCAAAAGTTAAAATTTATTATTAATAATGCGCATTCTATTGAAAAATATTTGTCAAATGGCGGAGATTCTGAGATATTGCAAGAAATGCTAATAGATACACAAAAATTTAGCGATAAAGATATTTTGGATTATTTGGATTTAATCAATAATTCATTTGTAAGCCAATTAAATAGTAGTAGCGATCTTAGCTTATCAATGTAAAAATTTAGGAAATAATTATGAGATTTATTGACGAGGCAAAAGTATACATACGTTCAGGTAACGGTGGTAATGGGTGTGTAAGCTTCAGAAGAGAAAAATTTGTTGAACATGGTGGCCCGGACGGCGGTAACGGTGGACGTGGTGGTGATGTTGTAGTAATTGCTGACCGTAATCTTAATACACTTATTGACTATCGCTTTAAACAACATTTTAAAGCAAGAAATGGTGAGTCAGGTAAAGGAAGTAACTGTAGTGGTAAGTCACAAGAGCCTATTATTATGAAAGTGCCAGTTGGAACTCAGGTTTTTGATGAAATTGGCGAAGAAATGCTTTTTGACCTTGATGAGCATGGTAAAAAAGTAATTTTAGCCAAAGGCGGAAAGGGAGGTGCAGGTAATGCTGTATTTAAAAGCTCTACAAACCAATCGCCAACCGAAGCTGTAAAAGGTGAAGAAGGCATCGAAATGTACGTGTGGCTCAAGCTAAAGGTGATTTCTGACGTAGGATTAGTTGGTCTTCCAAATGCCGGTAAGTCTAGTATGCTTTCAAGAGTATCTCGCGCAAGACCAAAAGTTGCCGATTATCCGTTTACAACACTTGAGCCTCATTTAGGTGTGGTATTCATGGGTTACAGAGAATTTGTAATGGCTGATATTCCAGGGTTAATTGAAGGTGCTAGTGAAGGGGTTGGTCTTGGAGATAAATTCTTAAAGCACATCGAGAGATGTAAGATCTTATTGCATTTAATTGACGTAAATCAGGAAGATGTTTGTCATACATACGACACTATTCGTGAAGAACTTACAAACTATTCAGATCAGCTTGATGAAAAACTTGAAATTCTTGCTTTAAATAAGTGCGATTCATTATCTGAGGAAGAAGTTGAAGAAAAAAGAAATCAGCTTAAAGAACATACAGGTAAGGAAGTTTTCACAGTTTCTGCTGCAAGCGGACAAGGCGTAGATGATTTATTAAAGTACCTAGGAAAGATTTTATTTGCCAATGATTAATATTATCTGCTATAGAATTAACTAAAAATTAAACTTATAGTAGGTGTAATATGTTATCGCAAACTCCACAGGCATATATTATCAAGCAACACATTGATTATGATGATGCTAAAAAGGAAATCATTGCTAATTTGCAAATTGACCCAGATAAAGTAAAAGGCGATTTTCTTAAGCATCTTCAAAATAATGAATTTGAACTAGCGCTAGTTTATGCCAAAAATTATAAACCTAATATTCATCATTTTATTAATTACTGGGATGAAAAGGGTGTTACACCTATACAAGTTATTTTGCAAAAGCTTTCTGAAACTCACCTTGATGGTATGCACGAAACTCTGGCGCATATTCTTTCTATAGTTATTCAACATTCAAGCGATACTATACTTTCAAATAATATGATCGGAGATAGGGTAAAGCCCGCAGTAAAGGCTTTAGAAGTTGATAAAACAGATAATTTGAGAAGATTCAGGTTATTTACATCTTTTGATAGTATGACAAGATTATATAAATATAGCGAATTTTATGTTAATGGAGGTTTTAAGAAAATAGAAGAAAAATCTCAAGCAATATTAAAAGAGCTATTTAACAATCTGATAAGAGAAGACTACCCAGTTCCTGATTCACAGATTATTATAAAATCATTCAAAAAAGAAAGTTTAGGTAAACTACTTGGTTTTTTAAATTTATGTAATTTTTCAATGAAAGAAGTAAATGAAAAGGGGCAGGCAGTATTTGAAGACGATGCTATAATAAACTACAGTCGTTTAAATAAATTATATAAGGATTTTTTCACATTCTCTAAAGAAGTGCAGATGCAAATACTCGATATTGGGCTTGATGTTAATATGAAATTTAGCTTCCCTGATAAACCAGATCAAACCACAACTTTATTCCGATATGCCTTAAAGCAGGGTAAGTTTGATATTGCTGAAATTATGCTTAAAAAATATCATGCTGATCCTAATCCTCAAAATGCTAATTTAATACAATCAACCATAGTAATGGATTATAATCCTGGTGCGAATAAAATTGGTCATTTAGGTTCATCAGTTCCGATTAACGATGAAGTTAACGAGTATGATATTGGAACAACTCCTTTAAAATATATTTTGAGAACAGCACAAACTCAGGAGCATATAAGGTTTTTGGGTACATTATTAGAGCATGGAGCAAGTCCTAATCGTCAACATGTATCATTTAGCGGGAATTTTATAGCAGGTTCAAATAGGTATACAATTTTATCTGAAATTGTAAATTATGAATATAATATGTTTTATGAGGCTTTTAAAATACTTATGCCTTCCCAGTTAGAATTTTTTTCTAAAACATCTGATCCAATACATTCAAGAAAAAAAGACTTTTTACGTCAGTTAATTACAGCAAATCAAACTGAATCATTGCTACATGTTTTATCGCCAGAAGTAGAGGAAAGATATAAAATTAATTTCAGAACCTCGTTTGCAGAATTAGGCAACCATGATATTGCTTTTTTATTACTAAAAAAGTTTACTGATCAAAACCAATGGAATAATGCAAAAATCTTAGAAGCTTTAAAATTTATCGATGCACATAAATTAGAAAAGAATGCATCTTATGAGCAAAAAACAATTTTAGATCTGTTTTGTGCAACGAAAATTAAGAAAAATTTTCAAGAAGCACAAGAAATATTTACTAAAATGAGGCTATCAGGCTATCAAAATGCTAGTAAAGAACTTAGTATTATTACAGCAGCCTATACATCTGATGAAAAATCACTTAAATATATATTTGATAATCCTCCAATCGTAAGAAAAGAAATTGCATATACTATTTCAAACATGCAAAGAATACCCATGTATAATGATGTGCCGCTAGAATATTCCAAACAAGTTTTAGGTAAGGCGTTTTGGATATCTATCCTCCTGGAGAATGAATCTATGGCAACTACATTATATAAAAAAATGGGCGGATATCGATCTTTAAGTAATAAACTTGATGTTGCTCAGCAAGGACATGATTTAGCAAAATTGATTAAGTTTGGGGCTTCAATAAACTCTTGTAGAATGTTTATTAATATTGTGAGTTACAAGTTACAAAATCAGGAAAATGATGTTATTTGCGATTTACTCAAAAATGATAAGCAAAAACTAGAAGCAATATTAGATGGTATAACAATTGAAAAAGAACCAGATACCAATGACAATAATTTAGATCATCCATTGCAAATTGTATCGAATAATAATGCAAGAAATAAACTTGATGAAGAAGTGAAAGATCAAACTATAGTTATACCTGTTAGTGAAATATTTGGCAGAGATATTAAGCCTGCTGATCTTCCAAATAACAATGAACAATCCCTTACAAAAGCTGAAAGAAGAAAAAAGCAAAAAGCTGAAAGTAAAAGATCCGCAGAAGAAGAAAGAAAATCGCCGAAACCAAATGAGGTAGGAAAAAAGTAATATGACAAAACAAAGCCTTGGACTCTACATCCATTGGCCTTTCTGCAAATCAAAATGCCCGTACTGTGACTTTAACAGCCACGTATCAAGCAAAATTGACCATAATGAATGGCTGGATGCATACCTAGAATCCTTAAATAATAACATAGATTTACTCAAATCACGTAATATCACCTCTATATATTTTGGTGGGGGAACTCCATCGCTTATGGAGCCATATGTTGTTGAAAAAATCTTAGATAAAATAGCAAGTATTTCAGGTTTATCAAACATAGAAACAACACTTGAAACTAACCCTACATCCTTTGAGTATAATAAATTCCTGGATTTTAAAGCTGCAGGAATAAATAGAATTTCGATTGGTATTCAGTCATTCAGAGAAAAAAATTTGAAGTTTTTAGGGCGTGAGCATTCGCTAATTGAAGCTCAGGAAACATTAAAGCAAGCATCTAAGATATTTGACAGATTCAGCTTCGACCTTATATATGCGCTTCCAAACCAAACGGTCGCAGATTGGGAAAAGGACTTAAAAGAAGCCCTAAACTATTCAACTACCCATATTTCGCTGTATACACTTACTATTGAAAAGGGTACTCGTTTTTACAAAGATTACATGGATAAAAAATTTATAATGCCAGATGAAGACCTGCAGTATGAGTTTTATAATAAAACTCAGGAAATAATGGATGCGCATGGCATAGTAAATTATGAAGTCTCAAATTATGCTAAGCCTGGTTTTGAATCGCAGCATAATTTATGTTACTGGCGTTATAATGATTACTTGGGTATTGGTCCTGGTGCGCACTCTCGTATAACTAGCGACCATATATACGCTATGCACGAATATTACGCCCCTCATGAGTGGCTGGAAAATACTATGAAAGGGTCTGGAGTTAGAGAGAAAACCTTAGTTACCCCAAAAGAAGCTTTGCTTGAAATGATCATGATGAATACGCGTATTTTAGAGCCAATTTATTTTGACCATATAGAGCATAGAACCCAATATAAAATAAACCGTTATTATAATGCTCTTAACCCTTTAGAAGAACACGGGTTTATAAAATTTATTTATGAGGCTAAAGAGATTATTGGGTTTAAGGTGCAAAAATCAGGTTTAAGCCTTCAAAATAGTATAGCAGCCAAAGTGATAGAGGTTTTGGAAAATGAGTAAAGGTATAATACTTTGCGGTCCTACTGCCAGTGGTAAGAGCAGCTTGGCTATAAAAATGGCTAAGGAAATAGACGGAGAAATTATAAACTGCGACTCAAGGCAGATATATAAAGAGCTTCCAATAATAAGCGCGCAGCCGAGCTTAGAAGACTTAAATACTATACCGCACCATATGTATGGCATAATTAGCATAGAGGATGATTATAGCGTTGGTCATTTCTTAAAAGATGTTGAGAAAGCGGTGAGAAAAGTTTTAGCGAGGGGTAAAACACCGATTATTGTTGGCGGTACTGGTATGTATGTTAATGCGCTTTATAATGGTATTGCTGAAGTTCCTGAGGTTGCTAAAGAATATATAAATCAGGCAACCGAGATGTTAGAAAATTTAGGTAGGGAAAAGTTTTACGCTGAGCTTACAAAGCTTGATAATAACCTTACCTTTGATCAAACTAATACCCAGCGTATGATAAGATATATGTCAGTATATCTTGCGCATAATAAGCCTCTTAAAAGCTTTTACGATAATAATTATAAGGTACTTACAGATTTAGAGTGGGAGCCGCTTTTATTAAGTATCCCAAGAGATAAAGTATATGAAAACTGTAATACCAGATTTATGCAAATGTGGGAAGGTGGGGTTTTGGATGAAGTTAAAGCTATTATGGAATCAAACATTGATCAAAAACATTACACAAAAAGTATAGGCGTGCAGGAAGTTGTAGATTATTTAAATGGTATTATAACAAAAGAAGATGCAATTGCATTAGTACAGCAAAAAACCCGAAACTATGCTAAAAGACAAATGACATGGTTTAGGAATAAGTCACCATTTTTAAAGATTTATAGTATTTTATGTTGATTATATATGCGTCATTTCCTCGCTCACCTAGGTTTTACTAGGCTTAGCTCGTTATTCCTATATCTAATCTAACCTAAAAAACTATATATTTAGAATTATTTATTACTACCGCCGTTATGTCATTGCTGCATAGGTTCATAATTTCGGTGATGAAATTACCGTATTTCATTGCGAAAAATGTAAAGCATTTTGTGGCAATCCATAAAATCACCCAACTACTAAGCTATCAAATACATTTTTCCTATAGTTACTTAAACTCTCACTTGAGTTTATGAAAAAGTATCTGTTTAAAAAGAACTGAGTAATTTTAGCGGTATAATCCAGATCTTCCATCGATGGTTTTTCGTTTGAAATCAGCCATTTAGGAAGGCGAAATAGCTTATCCTCAAACTTATTCCCATATTCATATGATAATGCGCCACCAGTTTTTGGGGAGATATAGGCAAGATTTTGGGAAGTATTAGTTGCTGAACAGCGTCTTAAATCAAGCCCAAAGCCCGATAGAGCAAGTATTTTAAGCTCCAGTAAAATGAGGTCTGTAATATTGTTCGGTAAAGACTCGCAGAATTTTATGATTATATCATATAAACTGCTGTCACCCTGGTTTTCCTTAAAAATATGCTCAAGCAAACCCAAAACGTATAAAACTTTATAAAACTCACGCGTATTATCTAGGAAAAATAAGGAATATGATTTATTAAGCTCAAGCTTAGAAATACTAAGAAATTTTGAAGTTTCTTTATAGTTTGCACAGTAATGAACAAGGCTTCCAACCTCAGTAGCACTTTGACTGCGAGACGAGATTTTAGAAAATCCACGTCTAATGCCATGTTCTTTGCATAAAAGAGTAATAAGCAGCGATCCTTCAGATGATTTTTTACGAGAGAGTATAATCGCTTCACCTTCAATACGCATTTGGCTTATTTCCATTTTTAAACATTACTTCGTTACTCCTTGCTCATCTAGTGTTCAAACTAGATTTCGCGCGTCTTTCCTAATACTGCTTAATCTGGAAATAGCCAAAAAACTAGTAGATTCCATTTTTAAGCATTACTTCGTTACTCGCTTTATAAAGCGCACATTTATTACGCTATTTCCTCAAGCTTGTTAAGTAGCTTCTTAGGGAGTCTGAATTTCATATTTTCTTCCACGTCTACAACATGCTCCAGGCTTTCAATATTTATTTGCTCTTTAAGCTTAGCTATAACCCTTTCTACTAATACTTCTGGGGCGGAAGCTCCTGCTGTAATGCCAATTGCCTGCTTACCATCAAGCCAGCTAATATCAATATCATTTTCATCATTAATTAAGTAGCTTGAAATGCCCATTTCTTCACCTAAATCACGCAGCCTGTTAGAATTTGAGCTATTTTTAGCACCTATTACTAACAAAATATCGGCATGTTCTGCAATCTTCCTGACTGCATTTTGCCTGTTTTGGGTGGCGTAACAAATATCCTTAAGGTTAGGACCTTTAATGTTAGGGAAGCGTTCTTTTAAAGCCTCAATAATCTGCCTTGTTTCATCAACGCTTAAGGTAGTCTGGGTTACATATCCTAGTGAATCAGGGTTTTTAACCTGAAGCATAGCTACGTCATCAATGTTAGAAACCAGCATAACTTCGCCTTTCACCCTGCCTGCAGTACCTTCAACTTCAGGATGACCCTTATGACCAATTAAAATAATATCAAAGCCTTTGCTTTCTAAAGCCTTTGCTTCTAAATGAACCTTGGTAACTAAGGGGCAGGTAGCATCAAGTACCTCTAAATTCTTACTTTCAGCATTGTTTTCTACGTTTTCACTAACGCCATGCGCACTAAATATAGTTACAGCACCTTCGGGAATCTGATCAATCTCATTAACAAAGATTGCGCCTTTTTGCCTTAAAGACTCTACAACATGTTTATTATGTACAATTTCATGCCTTACATAAACAGGAGCGCCATATACTTCTATAGCTTTTTCAACAATTTCAATGGCTCTTTCTACGCCTGCGCAAAATCCTCTTGGGTTTGCTAGTAAAATTTTAGTCATGTTATATCTCTTTTTATTCGAATGCATCCGAAAGTTCGTTATTACTTATATAGTACTTTGATTGCATTTCAACAAGTCTTGATACTGTTCTTTTAAATTCTGTAGAATTTTTGCCATTCGTATATAATTCTTCTGGTTTGTTTTCTGCGCTGCAGATTAGTATTACATTATTTAAATAAAGCTGATCTATAAGGTTTGTAAAGCGTTTTGCCTCATTATGCATATCTTTATTCATAACGGGTATATCTTTCATGAAAATAATCTTAAAATGTTTACTTATTTCAATGTAATCATTTTGGGATAAATGTGCCTTACATAGTTCATTAAAATCAGTCATTAGTACATTTTTGAAGGCGGAATTTAGCTTAAGTTTCCTGCCAAATACTTCAATTTCCGTAGATGTAAAATCAGCTTCTGGTACTATTTCACTGGCTATATTATCAAGCTGAGCGTTATCTTTTATGATATATACATTAGTAACGTCCTTAAGCTTAGTAAGCCTGTAATCATTAAGGCTTTGAAGTTCAAAAACTTTCATAGTTTTTTTAATAAAATCTACAAATTTACTAAAATGCTCTTTGCCAAAATCCTGAGTATAAAGTGCATCTGGTGCACGATTTGAAGTAAATATAAAAATACACCCCAGATCATGAAGCTTATTAAATAGCCTTGAAATTAGCATAGCATCGCTTACGTCCATTACATGAAGCTCATCAAGACATATGATTAAATACTTATTTGCTATCTTACCAGCTAAAATTTCTACAGGATCTTCCTTATTATTAGATGTTCTGATGTTATGTAAGTCGCTATGAACTTCTTTCATAAATTCATGAAAATGCGTGAAAATTGACTCTTTAATATTTAAAGCATCGATAAAAAGCTTTGAAATTGCTGTTTTGCCTTTACCCACACCGCCGTAAATATATAGCCCTTCAGGAGATCTATTAATTTTATTAAAAATTCTTCCTAAAAATTTGGATTGCAATGAATTTCTTCTTTCTAAATAATTTGATATATTTTTCATTAAAATATCATATTCAGCGACTAAAATTAGTTGCTCAGGATCGGGTTTAAAGTTATTCTTTTGTAAAAATTCATCATAGAGTTTAAAAATATTACTAGTCATATTTTAGGTAATATATAATGGTAAATTGTTTTTATAATATTTAATAACTTAAACCACGAAAGCAAAAGATACAAATGAAATTCGATATACATATACAAGAACTTACAGATATTAAGCAAAAAATTAATGGATGCCGTCCGTGTTTTAGCTGGATTTTCTTTGGATCTCAGGGCATTGGCAAAAGTTTGAGCGCAAAAAATTTAGCCTTAGAAATATTAGATAGTAAAACCGATCAGCATCCTGACCTTAAGATAATAGCGCCATTAGATAGCAAAGACGGAATATCGATTGACCAAATTCGTGAGATTAAGTCATTTTTATCATTAAAATCAGCAATTTCTCCTTATAAAATTGTTATTATTGATAGTATAGATGATGTGTCTTATCAAGGGTCAAATGCGCTGCTTAAGATTCTAGAAGAACCAACAGATAATACATTTATCTTTCTGATTTCTCACAATATTTCAAAGGTGATGCCGACCATACGCTCCCGCTCTCAAGAGGTATTATTTCAAAACCCGACATATGCAGAATGTAAAGCAATAATGTATGAAAAATATGGCTCAAATAAAAATTTTGATGACAGTATTATAATATCTGGGAACATACCTGGACTTGCATGCACATATTTAGATAATAATGTTATTGAAGACTATTATAAAATGCTAGGTTTAATAGGAAATGCTTATATGAGTGCAAGCGATATGAAAGGATTTGATAGCAATATTAAATACATGCAAAATCTTATTTTAAGGTTTTTATCTTTAATAAATAAGCAGCAATTAGGAGTGAATATTATTGCAACTTCTAAAGAAAAAGAGATGCTTACAAAACTTGCAAAATCTACAGATTTACATAAAATTATGACTCTTTGGCAAAAAACCCTAGAAAATTATAAAAATCAGGATATCTATAATCTGGATATTAAAACAAACTTATATTTAACCTTATCGGAGCTTAGCTAACAAATGGCAGGCAATTATTATATTACTACCCCAATTTATTACGTAAACGATAAACCCCACATAGGTCATGCGTATACCAGTATTGTAGCTGATTGTATTGCAAGATATCACAGAATGTTTGGTAAAAACGTACATTTTTTAACTGGTACAGATGAACATGGGCAAAAAGTAGCATCTACAGCCGAAAAAAACTGTATGAAAACTATTGAATTTGCTGACTATAATTCAGCAAAATTTCGCACTATGACACCTGAGTTTAATTTATCAAATGATGATTTTATTAGAACTACCGAAACAAGGCACATTGAGGCTGCTCAAGGTTTTTGGAATAAATTGAAAGAGAATGGTTATATATATTTGTCATCTTATAGTGGCTGGTACTCAGTCCGTGATGAAGCATTTTACCAGGAAAGCGAGCTTGTGGAGGGCAAGGCTCCTACAGGTGCGCCTGTTGAATGGGTTGAAGAGCCTAGCTACTTTTTTTCTCTTTCTAAGTTTGAAGATAAGTTACTTCAGTTTTATGAGGAAAATCCAGATTTTATCTGGCCGAAATCTCGCAAAAATGAGGTTGTAAATTTTGTAAAATCGGGACTAAAAGACCTTTCAGTTAGCCGTACTACGTTTACATGGGGAGTGCCAGTACCTGGTGATGAAAAACACGTTATGTATGTGTGGCTTGATGCCCTTACAAATTATATTTCGGCTTTGGGATACCCTAACGAAAATGCTGAGAAAATGCAAAACTTCTGGCCTGCAGATATTCACTTGGTTGGTAAAGATATTCTTAGGTTCCACGCCGTATACTGGCCAGCATTTTTAATGGCTGCAGATCTTGCGCTTCCAAAGCAGGTTGTAGCTCATGGCTGGTGGACTAATGAAGGGCAGAAAATATCTAAGTCTTTGGGAAATGTGATTGATCCAGCTGAGCTTGTAAGCCACTATGGTCTTGATCAGGTTAGATATTTTATGTTACGTGAAGTGCCATTCGGGCAGGACGGCAATTATTCAAAACTTTCCGCTACACGCAGGGTAAACAGTGAACTTGCTAATAATATTGGTAACCTTGCACAAAGAACATTAACTATGGTTCAGAAAAACTGTGAAGGTAGAATTCCTGTAAAGCATGAAACACATGACTTAATAAAGCAAATTGAGGAACTTTCAGCTGAGTATTTTGAGCTTTTTGAAAGCCATTTATTCCATGAAGCACTTGAATGTATTGTAAATATTGGTAATTTAGCAAACGCTTACATTGACGAGATGGCTCCATGGAAGCTTAAAAAAGAAAACCCTGAAATGATGAATACGGTACTTCACCATTTGATTTATGCTATCAGGGTTATCGCCATTTTACTAAAGCCTATTATACCTAATTCAGCTGACAAACTGCTTGAAATCATAGGTGAGGATAGTGGTTTCATTAGCTTTAAGAACCTTACAGATTCATTGGAAGAAGGTAAAATGCTGCCATTGCCTCAAATTGTGTTTAACAGGATTGAGGAAGAGGCTGAATAAATGATAGTAGATTCGCATTGCCACTTGAATTATAAGGATTTTCAGGAAGATTTTGACTTGGTTTTACAGCGCGCTAAACAAAATGGCGTAAGCTATATGCAGACAATTTCAACTTATATATCTGAATTTCCTGAAGTTCTGGCAATCGCTGAAAAATACGATAATATTTTTTGTTCTGTAGGGCTTCACCCGTGCCATGTTATGGATGAAGCTCCACCTTCGGCAGATAAGATAATTCAACTTACAAACCATCCCAAAGTTATAGGGATTGGTGAGACTGGTCTTGATTATTATCATAAGCCGTTTGATGAAGATTTGCAAAAAATGTCTTTCCAGAACCATATAATTGCAGCTCAGGAAACAGGCATTCCACTAATTATCCATTCCCGTGATGCAGATAATGATACTATTGAGATTCTGGAAGAGCATCTGAAAATTAAGGATTTTAAGTTCCTGATACACTGTTTCACAGGCTCTAAACCTTTTGCTGAAAGAGTATTAGAGATTGGGGGCTATATATCATTTTCTGGTATAATAACCTTTAAAAACGCTATAGATCTTCAAAATATTGCAAAATTTGTCCCTTTAAGCCGCATTTTGATTGAAACAGACGCTCCATACTTAGCGCCTGTACCATTTAGAGGTAAGCGTAATGAACCTGCCTATACTCTTCATGTGGCAGAGTTTTTAAGTACTTTAAAAGACATAAACCTTGATGAAGTTAAACAAACCACAACTCAAAACTTTAGGGAATTGTTTAACAAAGCCAAAATATAACAATATTTGTTGCAATAATATTAAAATATTGTTATTATAGCGAATAATTTTAATAGTTAAATATATGTTATATGAAAAATATTTTAGAAATTTTAGTAGGACTAGGAACACCAACTAGTTTACCAAAAAATATAAATGAGTTGACTAGTGACTTAGGGCAGCAGCGAAAAGCAGAAAATTATGCTGCTAAATTAAAATATTTGTTTGTTGATGTATTTAAAGAAATTAAATTTGAAAACCAAACACCAATTTCCAGAAATTCTATAGATAATATTTCTGCTTCAAATAAAAAAATAAGTGATTTTTCAAGTGAGCAATTGAGTGCACTTCAGGAAGTGTTGATGTTATATACTATACCCTCTAAATATTCCAGAATTGAAGATTATGTAGGTAATATTACCAATGCACAGTTCAGAGAGGCAATATTTTATATACTTGTCACAAGTATTATATGTGTTAAAAGATCAGAAACTAGCAAGGCTGATTTAACAGAAGATGAATTTTCTGAATTGCTAAACAAAGATAAGGAACTAAATTTAACACCTGACGAAATTGATTTTTTAAATACACATTTTTATTCTACAAAAGAAAATTTCTTTGCAGCACAAAATATAGATAATAATTTAAACGATCTAAAAATTACCAACACTTCTAGCGATAATGCTAAGCTAAAAGGTATACATGAGCATATAGAAAGAAATATTAACCCAAATGTCCTAATAAATAATGATCAGCTAAAAGAAAGCAATCTGATAGATTTTATGTCTGGGTTTGAAAGCTATAGCAAGCAAGAATTAATAAATGCTTTGAAAGCTGCAAAGAAAATTAATCAAACTAATAAATCTATTAATTTGGTCAATGGATTAAATAATCGGGCTGAAAGTAATGATAGAAGTGTAATTATCGTTACCGACGAATTAAAAAGAAGAGCGAAGCAGGAAATTGCAATAAATTCGATTTTTGCCAGTTTTAAAGCTCCTAAAGAAAATATATTGTCTATAATGCAGAGTCAAATTGAAAGTATTGTTTCTAAAGAATTGACAAAGGTAGGCAACGATCAAAAAAAATTAAGAAAATACTGTCAGGCGATAAAAGATATTCTAGCTGAACCCTTTAAACATGGCAAAAAAACTACAAAAACTTATACTGAAACTCAGACAGCTAATAACCAAACAATTATAACAACATACACATTGCCCTACTATGATATATCAGAATATGAAACGCTAGGGGCTGCATCTTTAAAACTTCACGCTTTTTTTAAATTGTATGCATATCCATCAAGTTTATATTATTTAACAGATTTAAATGTTACAAATTTTGACGTTAGAAAAACGATTTTACAAAGTTTTGTAAACGCTATTGAAAAAACCCTGACAAATAATAATGCTCAAATATCAGATAATGAAAAAAATAAATATTTAGCAGATAATTTTGTAAACAAAGCTGATATTGAAGATTTTATACAGACTAGTTGTGTTACTGCATCTGAGATTCACTCTAATAGTAGACCAGTTAGTTATAATAGAGCATTTTTAATAAAATCATTTATAAAATCTTTTGAAAACGATTTAATTCTTGCATTAGATCTCGCGCGCGAACAATACAAGATCAGAAGTGCCTATAAATTGGAATCCGAAGTTAAATGGAACACTTTAAGTGAAGTGCAAAAAGAGGCTAATAATAAATTAATTGAAAATTACCAAAAAGACTATGATAGAAAATTTAAGCTTTTAGTTTTAATTGAAAGGGCTAAAATGCTTAGGTCAATTTCAGTTAATGGTATAAACTATCCATTAACCCAAGAAGATAGAGAGCTATTAATTTGGGAACTAGAAAGAGAGGCAAGTCTTGCTAATATTAAGCTAGATACTTATCAGGCGTATGAAACACCAGAAAAACTCTTTGAGTTGTTAACATCGCAGGAAATAAATAAAGCCAATAAGGATGCTAAGGATAAGGTAGAGCGTCATATGTTTTTAAATATTTGGTTTGAAAATTCTTATTTAGCGTTTGGATTATATAAGCTTTCATCTTCTAAGATTTTTCCATTAGATTATTTAGCAAATGTATTATTGGCGTCCTTAAAATTAGCGCTAATGCTAATTCATGTTCCTGTTAACTTTATTAAATTTGCGTTTGGCAAGGGACAGTTCTTAGACACTTTAAGACCTTTTAAGCATTTATTCGTATCTCAGTTTGTTAATTATTCTTCTAAGGATAAAAAAATTACTTATATGCAAGCGCCGATAACTGAGATTGTGAAAAATAGTTTTAAAACTCTTGTTAAAGGATTGTATGGTGCGGCATATGGTATAACTGCGGTTCCATATAGGGCGTATAAATATTTATATCAGTATATTTATAAAAATAATTTGAAAGACTTCATGGAGAGCTTTAACAAAAATGGTTTGCTTAATAAAGAAACAATGACTCATGTTGGCAGGATTATTAAGGCTTTGGTTTTTAGTGTGGGTTACCCACTTTGCATGCAGTTTGGTTTAAGAGCTATGGGGTTCCCAGGCATTTTCGACAGCTTAATTACATCGGCTTTAGCTAGTAAAAACTTATTAAGCGAATTTTTTATACCAACAAGTATGTCAACAACTGTTAAATACAAAGAGATAAATGATAAAATTTACACAATTATTGATAATAAAATAGCATATAATCAAGATATACTTAAAAGTAATTCTACTAAGTTATCTGGTAATGCAGGGGTAACGTTAATCATATCAATTGTTGAGCAGGCTGTCTCAAAGCTTTATTATGCCCTTCCTAAAAAAGCGCAGCATTATGTGTCATATTTATTGCCATATTACGACGGTGTGGAAAAAGACTATCCGCAGTCTAATGTCTTGCCATGCTATAATAATAATGAGAACATTTTGGATTCATTAGGTGCAAGAGTTTTATATGAAACTAAGAAAAATCAAGGAATAAGTATTTAGTCAAAGATGAATTTGTTACTAGCTTGACTTTTGGCAAAAAATAGCCTAAGATCGCCCCGAAGTTTTATTAAAAACTCACGCACCCGAGTACTTTAGTAGTGTTAGGCTTGCCTAATCATCAGTGGGTGCGGTGGATTAACTACTAATACCTGTTTTATTTGGGAATATTTCACCCAAAAGTCTATTTTTGGGCAATTTTCAAGGAAAATCAGGTATATAAAAGGTATAAAAAAATGACAAACATTCCAAATTTTACAATTCGTGAATTATTAGATGCCGGTGTTCACTACGGTCATAAAACTATGAGATGGAATCCAAAAATGGCTCCTTTCATTTATGGTGAGAAAGACGGTGTTCATATTATCGATCTTCAACAAACTGCTCCTATGCTTCATAAAGCTCTTGTTGCTATCTATGAAGTTATTAAAAATAACGGAAAAGTAATGTTTGTTGGTACAAAATTACAAGCAAGAGAACTTATTGCTGAAGCTGCAAAAAGCTGTGGTCAGTTCTATGTAAACCACAGATGGTTAGGCGGTATGCTTACAAACTGGCCAACCGTTTCAGGATCTATCCAAAGACTTGTTAAAATGGAAACAAGCTTAGACGATGAAGATTTTGTAGAAAAAAGTACAAAAAAAGAAGTTATTGAGCTTAACAAAAAAAGAGAAAAATTAGACAGATCTTTTGGTGGTATCCGTTCTATGGGTGGTCAACCTGATCTTATTTTTGTAATCGATACAAACAAAGAAAGCTTGGCTATTAAAGAAGCTGTAAAACTTGGTATTCCAGTTGTTGCAGTTATCGATACAAACTCTGATCCAGATAACGTAACATACCCAATTCCTGGTAATGATGATGCTACAAGATCTATTAAATTATATTGCAGATTAGTTTCTGAAGCAATTATTGCTGGTATTAGAGACGGTCTTGCAGATTCAGGTGTTGATCTTGGTGAAGTAGAAAATATTCAGGAACTTTTAGAGACAAAAGATAAAGAAGCTTCTAAATCAAGAAAAGGTGGCGCTAGAAAGCCTGCTGGCAGAAGAGCATCTGAAGAAGAAGGAAAATCAGACGCTGAAGCTAGACCTGCTAAAAAAACAGCAGCTAAGCCAAAGGTAACTGTAGAAAAGAAAACTACAAAAAAACCAGTCAAAAAAGACAAAGCTGAATCAGCTGAGTAGTTAAAATTGGGGGATCTTAATGATCCCCTTTATAATCTAATAGAACAATAAAAGAGGGTAATTATGTCAGTAACTCCACAAATGATTAAAGAGCTTAGAGAAAAAACAGGCGCAGGTATGATGGACTGTAAAAAAGCTTTAGACGAAAACGGTGGTGATTTTGAAAAAGCAACTGACTGGCTTAGAACAAAAGGGCTTGCTTCTGCTGCTAAAAAATCATCAAGAACAACTGCTGAAGGTTTAGTAAGCCTTAAAGTTGAAGGCAAAACTGGTATCATGCTTGAACTTAATGCTGAGACAGATTTCGTAGCTAAAAATGACCAGTTTATTCAGCTTGTAAATGATGTTACATCAGAACTTGCTTCTAAAAAAATGACTGATGTTCAGGCGTTTAAAGAATCAAAAATGGCTGACGGCGCGACTGTTGAAGAAAAAATTAAGGCAGCTGTTGCAGTAATTGGCGAAAACATCAACCTCCGTAGAGTTGCACTTGCTGAAGTATCTAACGGTACAGTAATCAGTTATGTTCATAATGCTGCAAGCGAAGGCATGGGTAAAATCGGTGTGTTAGTAGCACTTGAGACTTCATCTAACGATGAAAAAGTAGCTCAGGCTGGTAAACAAATTGCAATGCACATCGCAGCTTCTAAACCTGAATCTTTAAATGTTTCAGAATTAGATCCAGCTTTAGTAGAGCGTGAAAAGAATATTTTTGCTGAACAAGCAAGAGCATCAGGCAAGCCAGACAGCATCATTGAAAAAATGATCGAAGGTCGCGTAAGAAAATACTACGAAGAAGTTGTTCTCTTAGAGCAAGTTTTCGTAATGGATGGTAAAACAAAAATCAGCCAGGTATTAGAAGACTTAAGCAAAGAAGTAGGTTCTAAAGTAGAAATCAAATCATTCGTACGTTTCGCATTAGGTGAAGGTATCGAAAAAGAACAAACAGACTTTGCTGCGGAAGTGGCTGCCGCTGCTGGTACAAAATAAATTTACCTTTGGCAAAATCAAATTTTGGTTCGTCATTTCAAAACTCGTGTACATTTAGGTACACTTCGTTTTTTACTCCTGCCAGAATTTGATTTATCCAGGGTAAATACAAAGCATATGGCAAAATCAGATTTAGGTATGACGGATCTAAAACTCATGTACATTTAGGTACATTTCGTTTTTAACTTCTGCCAGATATCTGATTTATCCAAGGTAAATACTTGAATATTTGGCAAAATCAGATACTGGTTCGTCGTAGCAAAACTCATGTACATTTAGGTACATTTTGTTTTTAACTTCTGCCAGATATCTGATTTATCCAAGGTAAATGTTTATAAAAATATTGAAATGAAGGTTTGGTAAAATTGCTAAATCTTCATTTTTATAATAAAGCTAAATTGCAGCTTGTACTAAAGCTAAATAAAATATATAAATATGTCAGTCTGCTTTGAAAAGTTTATTCTAGTTAATAAATTTTCCTAAACAGAAAAAATATTTTACAAAAACCTAAGTAATTCTACTTAGGTCTTTTAAAAATGCCGCAAAAGTAGCAAACACATATATTTTTAAGAGGATTACATGGCTGATAACATTAAATATAAAAGGGTTTTATTAAAAGTATCTGGTGAAGCATTAATGGGTAATTTGCCATTTGGTCACGATCCTCAAACAATTAAAAGAATATGTGAAGATGTAGCAGAAGTACATAATATGGGCGTGCAGGTTTGTTTAGTAGTTGGGGGTGGTAACATTTTCCGCGGCGTGTCTGCTAGTGAAGTAGGTATTGACAGAGCAAGTGCAGATTATATGGGAATGTTAGCGACTGTAATGAATGCACTGGCACTACAAAGCGCTTTGGAAAGCCTTGGCATTAGCACAAGGGTGCAGTCTGCAATTCCAATGACAACAATTTGCGAGCCATATATTCGCAGAAGAGCTGTAAGACATATGGAAAAGGGCAGGGTAGTTATATTTGCAGCAGGTACAGGTAACCCATTCTTTACAACAGATACAGCATCAGCACTCAGAGCCGTAGAAATGAACTGTAATGCACTGCTTAAAGGTACGCAGGTTGATGGTGTATATAGCGCAGATCCTAAGAAAAATAAAGATGCTACAAGATTTAATACGCTCACATATAAGCAAGTTCTTCAGGATGATTTAGCAGTTATGGATGCCTCAGCAATTGCCCTCGCTCGTGAGAACCATATTCCAGTAGTAGTATTCTCACTTCATGAGAAAGGCGGTTTTGCAAACGTTATTAAAGGTAAAGGCCTGTTTACTGTAATATCGCACGAAGAAATGGCTTAGTCTATATGCTAGTCATAAGACAGGCGAATTTAAATGATATAGAATATTTGCTGCCGCTAATGGAACAATATGGTTATCCTGGCACTTATGAAACTATTAAAAACAGAATTGAAATATATTCAAATTCCCCAAACTACAATATTTATATTGCAGAAAAAGATAATCGAATTGTTGGTTTAATTACTTTTATAATTACTGAAGGTTTTGTATATATTTATAAGGTATGCCGTATTACTGGGTTAATTGTTAATAGAGATAGCAGAAACAGTGGTATAGGTAGTACTTTAATGAATCATATGGAAATGGTATGTAAAAGTAAAAACGTTCAAGTTATTGAAGTTACTTCAGGTATTCGAGAAGAAAGAGCTTTAAGTCATAAATTTTATCAAAAAATGGGTTATAGTATTGGAGAAATAGTAGGCAAATTATACTTTAGAAAAAATTTAGAATAGAAAAGTTAATAAAAATAATTGCAAGTTTTTCATTGAATTTTTAGGATTTTAATCATATATACCATTTCCCATTCATAATTTAATGGTTTTATGTTGAATAAAGGATGAAAACCAAATGATCTATAAAATTGATAAGTTTTATAATAGTTATGGTCATTTTGATTTGGTGACAATGTTTCTACAGTAATCGAGGCGGTTCCCTTTTCTAAAGAATATTTACTGGCATATTGTAATAACTTTTTACCAATACCTTTATTATGATAATTAGGCAATATTCCCATCCAATAAACATTACTATTATTAGAATATGGAAATTCTAAAGATAATAATCCAACATATTCATTATTATATTTAGCAGCAAAATTTGTTTTTTGAAATATACCGTTAAAATAATTTTCATTTGCTTCCATAATTCCAAAATATTCAGGCAATTGAATAGTTATTCTTTTACATAAATCTGAAGCAACATCAGATGATATTAATTTGACATTTATTACATGTTTTAATTTACTAGTCATTCAAATACTACCACTTATCCTGCGGCACTCCTTTTCTTAACAAAACCAAATTGTCACGTTTACAGATAGTATTCCCTAAGGAATTTAAAACCGTCTCAATTTCCTCATCACTTGCCTTACAAATACTTGCAATGTTTTGTTTTTGAATAGATGTTACAGGAATGTCTTTTAGATTAATTGGTCTTGGTTTGGTATTATCTTTGGGCACTAATTTGGTTCTAATATCATGAACAGCAGCATAGCCTAAAAAGTTAGTTATACGTTCTAACATAACTGCTTTAGAATAACCGATTTTTTGTGCAACAAATGGATTATCACATTCTACCATTAAAACATGCTGAGTAGATGTAAATGTTTTATGGGATGTAATTTTAATTGGCTTTGCATAACTAATAATATCATTATTTCCAACAATCTTATGCCAGTTAAATAATATTTTGGTTATAGCATATCCCTGTTTTTCAAATACTGGTTTTAAAAAGTCTTCCAAAACGGCGCTTATTTCGCGCTCACGTTTTCTATATTTTCTTATTCCATTATCATCAGTCATTAGGGAAAGTTTGCTCTTTAGTTATTTGTTTTGAATAATAGTCAGTAAGCTTATTTACTACAAACTCACATGAGAAACTAGATATGTCGCCGCCAAGTTTTGCAACTTCTTTTACAAACCGTGAAGATACATATTGGTTGTTTTCTGATGAAGGGATAAATATAGTCTGCAGTTCAGGCATTAGCCTAGAATTTACGCAGCTTAACTGAAATTCAAACTCAAAATCATTAACCGCTCTAATGCCACGAAGAATCAGATTTGCACCAATCTTTTTAGCAAAGTTTACCAATAAGCCATCAAAGTAAGCAACTTCAATCCTTGCCTGTAGTTCCTCAGGCAAGGTTTTGATATATTCTTTTGCCATTGTAACCCTGTCAGCAGCGCTAAATACTGTGTTTTTAAAGTTTACTATAGCAATACCGAGAACAAGTTTATCAACAACCATCAAAGCTTTTTTAACAATATCCATATGACCAATCGTCACTGGATCAAATGTACCTGGATAAATGCCAATCCTATTGCTCATTTGTATCACCACTTGTATCGCTTAATTCACCTTCTTCTTCATTGTTACTTGCGCCATCGATGATTCTGATTGCAGATACTACGCTTTCATTATCATTAATCGAGAAGAGTTTAACGCCCTGCGTACTTCTAGCTGAAATACGGATGTCATGTACAGGGCATCTAATGATACGCCCTTTGTTTGTAAGTAACATGATCTGGTCTGTATCGCAAACTGGAAGACTCGCAATCACGCCGCCATTTCTTTCGGATGTGACAATGTTTGTTACGCCCTGACCACCACGATTTGTAATGCGGTATTCATATGCAGATGTACGTTTGCCAAATCCATTTTCAGTTACGGTTAAAATGAATTGTTCTTGTTCAGCAAATTTAGCAATTTTTTCTTTGCCTAGCTTGCCTAAAATATCACTCTCTACCTGATTAATTAGCTCATCTGTTGGAGTAAGTGCAATTTGTTTTCTAAGCTGAAGCTCAATCGATGTAAATAATTCACGCTCTTCAATGTCATATGAGCCGCCATTAATAATTGACATAGAAATTACTCTATCAACTTCGCTAAGTCTTACGCCTCTTACGCCTACAGATGTCCGACCTTTAAATACTCTAACGTTTTCAACGTTAAATCTTACGGCTTTACCTGAATTTGTAGCAAGCATAATATGGTTTTCATCTGTACATAGTGCAACGCCAACTAAGCTATCATTATCTTCAAGCTTCATAGCAATTTTACCGTTAGATGGAATATTCTCGAAGTCCTGAATATCGTTACGTCTTACGTTACCATGGCTAGTAGCAAATACAATGTGCTTACCTTTCCAGTCTTCTCTGTCTTCAGGAAGCACCATTACGTTATTGATAACTTCACCTTCAGCAAGTGGGAAAATATTAACAAGCGCACGACCTTTCGATTGTGGTGAACCAATAGGAAGTTTATAAACTTTAAGCCTGTAAACTCTGCCAAGTGATGAGAAGAATAATACTGGTGCATGTGTACTTGCAACAAATAAATCTGTTGTCATGTCTTCTTCGTGCATAGTGATAGTAGATCTGCCTTTGCCGCCACGTCTTTGCGCTCTGTATGTAGAAAGCGGAACACGTTTAATATAGCCGCCCATTGTTACGATAACTACCATTTCCTCACGTGGAATTAAGTCTTCAATATCATGCTCAAATTCTGACATTTCAATTGAAGTTCTGCGAGGTGTTGCAAACTCATTTTTAACTTCAATCATTTCTTCTTTAATAACGTTAAGAAGACGAGATCTTGATGATAAAATATCAAGGAAGTCAGCAATTTCTGTGACGATGTTTTTTAGCTCGTCATTAATTTTTTGATGCTCAAGTGCTGTAAGTCTTTGAAGTCTCATCTCTAAAATAGCTTTTGCTTGTTCTTCAGTAAGGTTAATTACATCACTTACTGTTTTAATGATATTTGAACTCTCAACAAGTTTAATCATCGGAAGTACATTTCCAGCATCCCACCCTCTTGCCATTAAACGCTCTTTAGCAGTATGAGCATCAGGAGATGATTTAATAAGCTGGATTACTTCATCAATATTGCTTACCGCAACTGCAAGGCCGATTAATACATGCGCTCTATCTCTGGCTTTGCCTAGTCTGAATTTTGTACGCCTTACAACCACTTCTTCTCTAAAATTTAAGAAAGCCGCAATGATATCTTTAATATTCATTTGCATTGGGCGCGATTCATGAAGGGCAAGTGCATTAACACCAAAACTTGTTTGAAGCGGTGTATAGCTATAAAGTTGATTTAAAATCACGTCAGCAAATGCATCTCTTCTTACTTCAACAACGACACGAACGCCTGATTTATCAGACTCATCACGCAGGTCGGTAATACCTTCAATTTTCTTTTCTTTAACAAGCTCGGCAATACGCTCAACAAGTTTAGCTTTATTAACTTGATAGGGCATTTCGGTAATAATAATAGCTTGCTTCTTTTCTTTGGTTTCTTCAATTTCAGTGCGCCCTCTGATGACTATAGAGCCTCTTCCTGTCGCTAATGCTGACCTAATACCAGACATGCCAAGGATTATACCACCTGTTGGGAAATCAGGGCCTTTAACAATCTCACCAATTTCATCAAATGTAATATCTGGATTATCAATATATGCGCAGCACGCGTCAATTACTTCGCCAAGGTTGTGAGGTGGAATATTTGTTGCCATACCTACGGCAATACCGTTTGTACCATTTACTAAAAGGTTAGGGAATCTTGCAGGTAAAACTGTAGGTTCAAGTTCGGAGCCGTCATAATTTTCTTTAAAGTCTACGGTCTGCTCATTGATATTTTCTAGCATTGAATGCGCTGATTTATCAAGCCTTGATTCTGTATAACGCATCGCCGCTGGAGAGTCACCATCCATTGAGCCAAAGTTACCCTGACCATCAATAAGAGGAAGCCTAAGCGAGAAATCCTGCGCCATACGTACTAATGAATCATAAATAGCAGCGTCACCATGCGGGTGATATTTACCCATTACCTCACCCACGATTCTCGCAGATTTTCTGTAAGGTTTGTTATAATCGCAACCAGATTCATACATTGCGTATAAAATACGGCGGTGAACAGGCTTAAGACCATCGCGAACATCTGGCAGCGCTCTACTAACGATTACGCTCATAGCATAATCAAGGTAAGATTTTTTCATCTCATCTTCGAGTGAAACCGACACAGAATCGCGAATATCTTCTAGCATAAACACCTACTTAAAAAGGACAAATTATTTAATATGTAAATACATCAATTTGAAGCCCAAATCAACCTGAATTTACTACATTTATAAAGTACTGACTATACTACTAGATTTAATTTAGAAAGCAATGATAGAGATATATTTCCTAACGCTTGCGTTAAGTTTATTTATATTATATCTTCTAAAGCCGAAAATAATATAGAATACAGGAGGTAAGTGATGCAATTATCTGTAGTCATACCAGTTTACAATGAAGAAGATAATATTATTCACATTATCGAAGCAATTAGTAATAGTTTAGAAAATATCGATTATGAGATAATTTTTGTAGATGATGGTTCAAGTGATAAAACATGCCAAATAATACATGAGCAAAATAATTCCAGAATCAAGCTCATAGAATTTAGCCGTAATTTTGGTCAAACATCCGCTATGGCAGCTGGCATTGAGCATGCAGAAGGCAAGTATATTGCAACTATTGATGGTGATTTGCAAAATGACCCAAGCGATATACCTATGATGATTAAGCTTTTAGAAGATCAAAAAGTTGATGTGGTTGCTGGTCGCAGAAAAAAACGCCAGGACGGAATGTTGCTGCGTAAAATACCAAGTAAAATAGCTAATTATTTGATTAGAAAGCTTACTAATGTAAACTTAAAAGACTATGGTTGTACTTTAAAAGTTTTTAAAGGCGATATTGCTAAAAGACTTGATTTATATGGTGAGCTTCACAGGTTTATACCAATACTCGCTCATATAAACGGTGCCAAAATTATTGAAGTTGACGTAAAACATCACGCGCGTAAATATGGTGAATCAAAATATGGTATTGGCAGAACATTCAGAGTAGTAAGTGACCTTATGCTGATGGTATTCATGCTTAAGTTTCGTCAAAAACCTATGCATCTATTTGGTACTTTAGGTATTATATCATTTATTATTAGTGGCTTAGTATCAATATATTTAGTAACACTTAAGGTAATGGGGCAGTCTATTACAGATAAGCCTTTGTTTTACCTATTTATTATAACTTTTATGTCAGGTGTACAGCTTATCACTACTGGTTTTATAGCAGAACTAGTAATGCGTACATATTTTGAATCTCAGCATAAAAAACCTTACGAAATAAAGAAAATTACAAAAGTGAAGAAATAAATGAAAAAAGCACTACTCGTTTTACTGAAAATTTCAATAATGGCATTAATATTCTACCATTTATATACTAAGGTAGATGTTAATGAGATTGTAAATTATTTAAGTAGGATAAATGTTTTTCATTTAACGGTAGCATTTATATCATTTAATTTTTCATATAATATTAGTGCGTTAAGACTTAAGGACTATATAGAATCTCATGGAGTGAAAGCAAGTTATAAGTCCTGCCTGAATTTGTTTTACCGCTCAAGTATGGTTAGCAATTTCTTACCTGGTGGAGTAGGGGGCGAAGGGTATAAATTATATATCCTTAATAAAATTTACTTATTTAGCGTTTTTGATTCTTTTAAAATAGTTTTAAGCGACAGAGGAAGTGGAATGCTTGCACTTGCTGTTCTGGTACTTTCTTTGCTTCCTTTTGCAAGTTATAAAATAGAATTTATTGCTAAATATATTTGGTTAATTGCAGCTTTAGGCATGCTGGTGAACTTATACTTATATAGATATGTTACTAGGGAATATTTGGGGGAGAATTTAAAGCTATCATTATATGCTTTATTTAAATCTATTTTAGTGCAAATACTATGCTATATAGGCTTTTATATGGTCATTTCTGATATAATGCCTAATGTTAGTTTAATTGAATATGCAATTGTATTTTTTATATCTTCAGCAGCCTTAATTTTTCCTGTATCAATTGGAGGAATAGGAATTCGTGAAATATCAATGGTTTACTCGGCCTACATATTTCCAATAGATGCAGAATTAGCTATCGCTGCCTCCATTATTTATTATATGATCTCACTGGTCTCATCAATGATTATTGGTGGTGTATTTTTTACCAAAAAAATATCGTAATTTTTTTCTATATAATTCATATAGTTAATGCAAAATTAACTATTTATCAACTTTATATAATTTGACCCATCTCAGTTTATTGCAATATAATTAATATAGTATATTAATATAAATAAATTGAGAACATTTATGCAGCAAAAAGAAAATGTATTGCCACATTTATTAGGTCAGGTAGGAAATGAAGTAAATGCGCTTCAAACTACTAAAATAATACCTAAAGGTAAATTTGCTCAAATCAGGCATCATTTGGCGCATGCGGGTCATTGTTTTAATCTTATGACTAAGTTTGGTTTGAATGGAAAGGTCATCAAAAGTAAAACTGTATCTCAATTTATTAATAATAAACAAAGTTTTATAGATGAACTTAATAGCGTCGCTGATAATGCAGTGATAGAGCAAGAAGGCAGAAATCAAATTAGACAAAATCAATTAGATAACTTTAATTCGGAAAATAGAGTTATTATCGATGAAATCACAAAGTCATATGATGAGTTTCATAATCAATATAATAATCTAAAAAGCTCAGAAAATGTTCGTTCTATTATTACAGATCTTACAAACTTACAGACTTCTACAGAAGTAAAATCTTTAAAAGACATTCAGAACACTGTGTCAAAAGTCGGAATTGTACAAAAAGATATGGAGTCTGTAGTAAAGCAACAGAAAATGATGCAAAAATTAACACGTAATTATTTATATAGAAACTTTACTCATCACATAAAAGAAGTCCTGCATATTATTAAAGAAGCAATAGTTGGAATATTTCATAAAAATCCAAAAGATAACAAAGTTAAACAATTAAACGAAGTAGCAGGATCACTTGAAAATATAATAGACGTTGCTGAAACTCAGCAAAAAAAGGCAAATCAGACCGATTTAGAGAACGGTATAAATTTGAATGTAAATAAACCAGATAAAACCCAAAGTAGTGCATTTATTAAATAAAGTAGTTTAAATGAAAAAATACACACTTATATTATTAATACTTCCATTTGTATGCTTTGCAAATGATCCTTTATGGGATAAAGTGCGGTTCCGTGACCTGCCCCAAGGGAAGTATAATATATCCAGTGGTACAGGTTTTTTTGTTACGCAAAATTATATAGCTACTAATTACCATGTTGTAGAAAATTGCATTAATTACAGTGCAAGAGGTGCTATTCCACCTACGCCACTAAAACTGGTAGCCTATGATAAATTTGTAGATCTGGCTTTACTAAAATCAGAAACTTCTCCTAAGAAAATTCCATTTTTTAAAGGAAATACTAAAACGCTTCAGTCAGGTTCAAGAGTATATGTTATGGGATATCCTTTAGATAGAGGTGAAACAGGATTATACGAAGTAGTTGAAGTTGCTTTAACCAAGTTTAATTATCAGGATGCCAGGCAGATGATAGAATTTAGCCTTTCTTCTATTAATCATGGTAATTCTGGGGGGCCTTTAATGGATGGTAATGGAAGAATTTTAGGTATGGTGCAAGGTAAGGTTACAAGGTACTTAAATAATGTGGCGGTAGATAAACAGGGATTAGCAATCAGGAACGAAGTTATAGAAGCTCTTTTAAATAAGCTCCGCATTCAATATTACACGTTTGATAGTAACGATATGTATGAGGGGATAACCCCAGAAGTCGTTGCTAAAGATTTTGTGGTAAACATACACTGCATCAAAACTTCCGAGGCTAATAATAATAAAATAGCGTCTAACCTACAGGTTGAATGACCTTTTCAATAAAGTTTTTAAAGTACATTAAATGAGGCTGGTTAATATCACCAATAATATATCTCCAAACCCTTGGTAAAAACTTCTGATAATTTAAATTGCCATCACGATATACTTTACGATTAAATATTCCTACAATTTTTAGGTTTCTTTGTAATGCCCAAATATAATAAGCAAACATAAAGTCCTGATGATCAAAGGAATTATCTGAAATAAACTTATCAACGCATTTATGAACAGTTGCAGCCCCCACATCTCTTCTTGCATCTTCAAGAAGTGACATTAAATCATAACATGGGTGACCAACTAAAGCATCCTGATAATCTAAAAGTCCTATAGAATTTACACCTTTTCGCATTGGTAATATATGTAAGTTATCAGCGTGATAGTCTCTGAGTACTAATGTTTTTTTTGTAGGTTCAAGAATCAGGTCATAAAGTGATGTAAGTAATTCTTTATATTCATGATTTAATTCTTCATTTTCTGTAGTACTTCTGCTAGGTGAATATATACAATAATCTGCAAAAATTTTACCCTCTTTAAGAAAGTAATTTATATCATAATTATCGTAATGATTATGCTCTGAAAAGTTTTGGTAGACTGTTGAAAGTACGTCAACGCACTTCAGATAATACTCTTCTTCAAAGTGAGGATTATTTGATATAAATTTATTAATACTGTCATCACCTAAATCTTCAAGCATGACAAAACCTTCTTTTTCGTCAAAATGAATAATTTCAGGAGCAGACAAGTGCATTGATCTAAGTGTATTAGTAACTTTTATAAAAGATCCCACAGATTCATGTTCAGGCGGAGCATCCATTAATATGTAGCTATCACCGTTTTTATTAATCAGTCTGCTATAAGTTCTGCGAGATGCATCAGGAACTAGCTCGATTATTTTGCAGTCACCGAAATTATGTTTTTCTAAAAATTCCCTTTTTAAGCTAGGTCGATCAGTATTCATAATTCTTTAATACCTTATTTAAATAATCTTTATTTGCACTAATTTTAATTTCTCTAGTTTCAGAATTAGGCAATATATTAATGCTTATTCTGATAGAATTTGTTTGTAAATATTTTTCAGCAAGTTCTGGCCATTCTATTATGCATACTTTACTTCTGATTGCATCAAAAAAAGCAATTTCTTCTAATTCATTTTCTGATTTTAATCTATATAAATCAAAATGCCAAATTTCACCTAAATCTGAATCATATGTTAAAACTATATTGAAAGTAGGGCTTGGGACGTCCTGAATCTGAGGATTTAAAAACTTTATTATACCTTGAGAAAGTGTGGTTTTCCCAGCGCCTAAGTTACCTTGTAAGGTAATAACATTATTAGGTTCTAAATTACTTGCAATAGAACGTGCAAGTTTATTAATATCCTGAATATTATAAGCAGTAAGTGTAAGCATTTTATAGTGATTTAATATATTCTAATACTTCTTTAGCATGATCATTTACGCTAACTTTTTTCCATGATTTTATAACTTCACCAGCTTCATTAATTATGAAAGTGGAGCGTTCAATTCCCATAGATTTTTTGCCATACATATTCTTTTCTACCCAGACTCCGAATGCTTCTACAAGCTCGCCATTTATATCGCTCAGTAAATTAAATGGCAGGCAATATTTTGATTTGAAGCGACTATGAGAATCGACATTATCTTTAGATACACCTAAAATAATTGTATTGTGTTCATTGAATTCAGGTGTAAGATCTCTAAAGTTTTGCGCTTCTACAGTGCATCCTGGTGTATCATCTTTAGGATAAAAGTATAGTACTATCCTTTTTCCTTTTAAATCTGCTAATTTTCTTTTGTTTCCACTGTCGTCTTCTAACAGAATTTGTAAAAAACTGTTGTTGTTCATAAAAGTCCCCTAAATACCTTATTTAACCAAATAAAATATCACAAGAATAACTATAATCAATCAAGTATTTGAATTTTATAGAAAAATTAGTTTTTTACTTATCTTTTTTATCCTTGCGGAAATTTGTTAGACTAATAACATTGGATGATGAATTATCATCGGCTGCAATTGGATTTGGAACCTGATTAACCTTTTGTGGCTTTGCAGATTGTTCTTTAGCGGCTTTAAATAAGTTATCTGCATGTCTGAACTGAAGCCCAAATTTAACGCTTGGGTCTGCAAAAGCGGTAAGAGCTGCAAAGGGAACAACCACATTTTCTTTAATATTATTAAAGCTTAGTTTTAGGCTAAAATGATCTTCCTCAACCTTTAACTCTTCGTATTGGTGTTGAATTACAATTGTAATCTCATCAGGGTATTTATTTTTAATCCTTTCAGAAAGCTGTACTCCAGGATAACTGGTAATAAATGAAATAAAGAAATGATGGTTGCCTACTAAACCGTTTTCCTGAGTTAGTTTTAAAACTTTTTTGACAGCATAATGCAAAGCATCATCTATTATTAAACTGTAATTAATTTCGTTAATCATGGTACTTCAATATGGATTATTATTAATATATTAACCTTGATGTTACATATTAGCAAGGTAATTTTTTACTTATTTTACAAAAGCATGTGCTAAATTAAATACATATGATTTAAAAGTCAATATGGCTTATAAAGAAAATGTATGATAAATAAGGTATTTTGGGCTATACATTAAGAAATATCTTTAATAAAGGCAAGTTATGAGCAAGATGAGTATAACAAAAATAATAGCGCATATTTGGGTTGGTATGCTTATGGTACTACCGATGCTTATAGTCATATACATATCATTTTGCACTCAGGTAGATAACATACCTCCTTTTGAATCATTTATAATTCAGCAAAATGATGCCTTGATTATCAAACCAAGTTTTGTCAATTATAAGGAGTTATTTACTGATAATCTTTATTTAATGGCATATGCAACCTCTATTAAGCTTGCGATTATAACAACTTTAGCCTGCCTGATAATAGGGTATCCTGCCGCATTTTATATTGCAACCAGAACTCAAAAAGTTAAAGATTTGCTGCTGATATCTATTTTTATACCTTTTTTCTCTTCACTGCTTTTAAGAGTATATATTTGGATGATTATACTTAAAAAACATGGAATTATTAGTATATTTGCAGATTTACTGGGTTTTGAGGGTTTAGATTTACTTAATTCACAAACCTCTGTGATTATTGGAATGGTATACTGTTATTTGCCATTTATGATACTTCCTTTAGTTGCTAATATTGAAAAACTTAATTTCCAGATAGTGGAAGCTGCAGAAGACTTAGGTGCATCTAAGTTTACTATATTTTTCAAGATTATAATACCCATGTCACTAAGCGGCATTATTTCGGGATGTGCAATTGTATTTATACCGTCTTTGGGTGAGTATATTATTCCTGATTTATTAGGCGGTTCTGAGATTACTACGATAGGCAAGCTTATCTGGAGTGAGTTCTTTTTAGCCAGAAACTGGCCACTAGCTAATGCTATAGCTGTAAGTCTTTGTTTAATGCTTTTAATTCCGTTTACTTTAAAAAGGTTTTATAGGGTGTTTAGGTAATATATGTCATCATTGCGGCAGAGGTTCAAAGTTTTGGATTGCCACAAAATGCTTTGCATTTTTCGCAATTGTATAGGTTCGGAGTATCGGTGACGGAATTTTGAGTGAAAAGGGTTGACAATAAGTCTGAAAGGGTTGTGTAAAACGCTTTCTTTTTTCCTTTTTTCTTTTAATTCAGCACCTTTAAACCTCCTGTATTATA
>Ga0209960_1000215_pt1 | contig 161114 bp, 142 predicted proteins | sample ThiBiot_500_plan_2_FD_183947 | JGI IMG/M metagenome (GOLD analysis project Ga0209960, IMG submission 183947) | Wastewater bioreactor microbial communities from Cape Town, South Africa - Thiocy_expt_500_plan (SPAdes) | ecosystem: Engineered > Bioreactor > Thiocyanate-remediating >... | reverse complement strand
TGAAAGACTTTTGGAAAGAATTATGAAGGGCTTTTATTTCTTCATAAGAAAGAGAAACTCTTCCTTGACCATCTACAACCACACTACCATATCATGCTACAAATATCAAGAAAAATCATCCCAAAAAAAAAGTATTTTATCAATACAAATCAATAACTTATAAAAGATTTTAGAGATATTTATTATCTCTATGTATTATCCAAAAATGCTTTAAATCAGCAAATATTATAAATGAATGGTTGCATTTGAAGATCTTCCTTCGATATCCAAAATATCACCAGGCTCGCATTCAAGTGCCTGGCAAATAGCTTCAAGTGTTGAAAATCTTATTGCTTTAGCCTTACCTGTTTTTAAAATTGATAAATTTGTCTCTGAGATACCAACCATTTCAGCAAGTTGGTTTAATCTTATTTTGCGACGTGCAAGCAGCTCGTCTAAACGAACAATGATCTTCATGTTTATCTCCCTAAATGACCGCCCGCTGTTCTTCAGAGATTTGGTGAGCTTGTTTGATAAGAAAAACAATTAAATAAAGGCAAGTTGCTAGCAAAATACTATTTATATTATCTGTTCCAAACCCTATTGTTAAAGTGCGCTGACCAACAGGAAGATGCAACGTCGTTATAAAACTTAATACTGTTTCTGATATTGGCTCATAAATAATTGAAAATAAATAGAAACGAGAAATTTTTTCAAACAAAGAAATAGAATTTTTTGAAAAGGGTTCCCCTTGGCGAATAAGTTCTAACAACATGTAAAGAAAGGTCAAAACAATCCCAAAAAGGGCACTTCCTATTGTCTCAACAAACCATCCTGTTAACCGTTGACTTATACTTAACGTTTTTAAGACTTCCAAAGAAAGAGAAGTTTCAAACCAGCCGCCCACTGACACAACATCTTGTGACCATTCTAGAACAGGCATTAGCATAATAAAACAACCGTAAATGATTAAGAATATTTTTAAAAATTCAATTAACTTTAAAGACTTGGACTTACCACGTTTCATACTTAGATCCTTAATCATTAATACATTCCATTCACTATAGCATATACTTAGTGAATTACAACAATTATTTTACGAAAATCGTAAAAAAATTATTAATCAATTGCTTACGTTAAAATACAGGCTAGAAGTGTTATTCTTTTATAGAATAAAACTTGCTTTTGAAAAAAACTAATGGCTTCTCAGGCGACAAAATATCCAAGCTATGCGCTTCTGCGATAAGAATATGATGGTCCCCCGCCGCATGGATGGCATGAGGCTTACACTCAAGGACAGCAACACTCCCTTCAATTATAGGGTTTCCAAGGGAAGAGGATGACCACTTAATGTCATTCCAATTTTTTAAATCATGTGATGCAAAACTGCGTGCAATAGATTCTTGGTGACCAGATAAAATGTTCACGGCGAAGCAAGGGGCTTCTGTAAAATAATGAGCTGTCTTGGAATATTTATTCAAACAAAACAATAAAAGTGGTGGTTCTAACGACGCAGATGTCAATGAATTGATCGTCATACCGTGAGGTTTATTTTCTAAATCGCAGGTCGTTAAAATGGCAACGCCCGTCGTAAAATGTCCCATTGTTTTGCGGAAATCATGTGAAGAAAAAGACATTGCTAAAGCACTTTCTCTAAGAACTGTTGTGCACGAACCGTTTTAGGCTTCTTAAAAAATTCTTTGGGGGATGAAACTTCAAGAAGCTTACCTTCATCTAAAAACCATATCTTATCTGCGGCCTCACGCGCAAATCCCATCTCATGCGTAACAATAACCATTGTCATTTTTTGTTGTGCCAAGCTCTTTATAACTTCTAAAACTTCTTTGACCATTTCAGGATCTAAAGCTGATGTTGGTTCATCAAAAAGGATGACTTCAGGTTCCATTGCAAGTGCTCGAGCGATTGCAACACGTTGCTTTTGTCCTCCTGAAAGCTGAGAAGGATAAGCAGACAATTTTTCAAAAAGGCCAACTTTTTTTAAGAGTGTCTCAGCCTTTTCAATAGCTTTTTCACGTGACTCTTTTAATACTTGGCAAGGTGAATAAATTAGATTTTCAAGAACCGTCATATGAGGAAATAAATTAAACTGTTGAAAAACCATCCCTATTTTCTGTCGAATTAAATGCGTGCGACAAGAAGGTGCTGTAATTTCTTGTTGCTTGATAAAAATTTGGCCTTCTGTCGGCTTCTCTAAAAGATTAAGACAGCGTAAAAATGTTGATTTTCCTGATCCTGAAGGCCCAAGGATTGCAATGACTTCCCCCTGCGCAACCTCAGCTGAAATATTTTTAAGAATATTATTGTGGGCAAAACTTTTAGAGAGGTTTTTAATCTTAATCACTTTTATTTAACCTTTGTTCAAGTATCGTCGCCATTTTAGAAAAAAGAATAACAAGCACATAATAGATAAATCCAACTGCCATAAGAGGTTCAAAATAGATATATTTTTCTGCAGCTATGATATTTGCACGTCGCAACAAATCCGCCTCTCCAATAATTGAAATCAAAGCAGATTCTTTTAGAAGATTTACAAATTCATTGACGAGAGCTGGAAGAATATTTTTAATTGCTTGTGGGAAAATAATATCTTTCATCATTAATCTTGGCCGAATGCCTAAAGCCACAGCTGCCTCAAACTGGCCTTTATCAACAGCTTGAATTCCTGCGCGAATTATTTCAGAAACATAGGCACCAGAATTAAGTGAAAATGCAATAACACCAGCTTCAAACGCTGAAATTTGATAGCCTGTCATCTGAGGCAAAGCGAAATAAATAAGGGATAGCTGTACAAGAAGAGGTGTCCCTCGAAAAATAGACGTGTAAAATTTAGAAAAAATCTCCAAGACTTTAGAAGATGAAAGCTTCATAAGAGCCAGAATCGCTCCAACAATAAAACCAAAAATTACTGAGAGTAACGTATACTTTAAAGTAACGAATGTACCCCCAAGAATATAGGGGAATGACTCGATAACAACAGAAAAATCAAACAAAGTTATTCTCTTCTTAAAAATAATGGGGAATGCTATCACGTTTTTCTAAAAAATTCAAAGAAAGCCATAATTAATTTTTTTTTAATCAAAAGATGACAACATAAATATGAATAAGAAAATTTTAATTTCGTAGCAATAAAAAGTAACAAAAATTATTTTCTATACAATTAATATTTTCTTAATACTGTTAATAATATAATAAAAATGTTATAATGGAAGTATAAAAAATTCACGAGGAGGTGATTTAAATGAAAATGCTAATAAATAATTTTCTAAGAGATGAAGAAGGTGCATCTTTGGTTGAGTACGCCATTCTTGCTGCCCTCATATCCGTCGTTGCTATTGCTATTATTGGTGATGTGGGTACAAAAGTTAAAGACACATTCACAAGCATTAATAACAAGTTAGTTGGCGTAGGAGCATAACTCCTAAGAGAACTTAGATACAAAAAAGGCCTGAATAAATCAGGCCTTTTAGCATTTCTCAACAAAAATTTATCAAGCAACAGCTTCTTTTAAGCTTTTACCTGCACGGAATTTTGGAATTTTTGAAGCTGGAATCTTAATTTTTTCACCTGTACGTGGATTACGTCCTTCACTTGCTGCACGCTTTGTCACAGTAAATGTGCCAAAACCAACAAATCTTACTTCGCCACTCTTTTTCAAAGCATGCGTAATTGCCTCAAAAATACCATCCACAGCTTTTGCAGAATCACCTTTTGTGAGCCCAGAAAGAGAAGAGACTTTTGCTACTAAATCACTCTTGTTCACGATAATTACCTTTTGTTCCGATTAATCCAAGGAGCTTATAAGCTCATACACAGTTGTGAGTCTATTAAAGACTTTACTTGCCGTCAATGCAAGTTTTCCTAAATTAGGAAAAAACAAATATTCTTACATCTTTTAATTTCTTAAATATGAGGCAGAATTCTATGAAATTAAGAAGAAATGCTAAACAATAGAATTTATCAATTAGACTTATTTTTGCCGTAAACAACGACTTCATGTGGGTGAACATATCCTAAAACATCTTTAGCTCGTTCTGCAAGTAAATCAGAACAAATTGATCCCGGACGTAATAATTTCACACGATTTTCAAGTAAGCTCTCCTGTTGCTTTAAAGAAGATAAGCGTTCTTGAGCTTTAACCAATTGATTTTCAAGGGATTGCCAAGCGAAAACCCCTCTATTTCCCTGAATAAGATGATACGAAAAATAAGTAATCGCGCATATCCCAAAGCTAGGTGCAATAAAACGGTTGGCTCTTCTTCTAAGTTCACGTATCAACATGGTTTGTAAGATAATCTATTCTTTTTTTTATTACAACTTTAATCATTATGTTAACCTAAAGAGATTTTTCTTGCCCTTTTATCCTATTTTTCTCACTTTATCTAACGAGATTCTTTTTTAGCAATAGGCAAAACATATGGATAATTTTCCATTATTTCAGCAACTTCTTTAAGCGCCCTATCAAGTTGGGGATCTTTTCCATGCAGGTAATCTTGAGGCATGATATCAACTTCAATATCAGGATCAACTCCATAATTTTCAAGTTTCAAGCCTACATCTTTGAACCAAAATGAAAATTCCGGCTGTGTCGTCATCCCTCCATCAACAAGCGGATATCTAGGCGCAATTCCGATAACACCTCCCCATGTTCTTTTACCAATAAGCGGCCCTAATTTCATCAGTTTAAAAGCATGCGAAAACATATCTCCATCTGAACCAGCATATTCATTGGTAATAGCCACCATAGGACCAGCTGGCGAATCTTCAGGATAAGGCATTAACCCATGATGGCGAGATGCATCATATCCTAAACGACGACGCGCAAGCTTTTCTAATAACAAAGCAGAGACATTCCCTCCTCCATTGAAACGCACATCAACAATAAGCCCTTCTCGATCACATTCTGCAAGAAAAGAACGATGGAATTCTGCAAATCCTTGAACCCCCATATCTGGGATATGAATATACCCCACTTTTCCTTGCGTTTTGTTGTGAATGTAAGAGCGATTTCCTTCAACCCAATCACGATAGCGGATATTTGTTTGTGAGCGAACTGTTTTAACAATTACATCTCTTTTATTTTTACCATCCTTATCACTGACAGTAAGAGCAATTTCCAGATTAGCCTGATGCACAAGCAGGGAACTAGGCGCTGTAAATTCATCTAATTCTTGATGGTTAATTGCCCATAGTAAATCGCCTTCTTTAATGTCTAAACCTGGCTGCAACAAAGGGGACCCTTTCGTTGGCAACCAATGATCTCCGCGCGCGATCTTCATAAATCGGTACGCTTTTTTCTTAGAATCAAAGCTGAAATCTGCAGCAAGCTGACCGACCGTATATTTTGGTGCCATGCGAAGATCACCACCATAAACATACGCATGGGATGTTCCTAACTCACCTTGCATTTCCCATAATAAATCACTTAGCTCTCCACGACTTCCGATCCGAGAAATGAGACTATAATAGCGTTTATAGATCTGTTGCCAATCAATCTTAGACATATCCTCACACCAGAAATGGTCTCGTTGAAGACGCCAAGCTTCTTTATACATTTGCTCCCATTCAAAAACAGGATTAACCGCGACTCGTAAACGATTTAAATCAACCCATCCATTCTTACGACATGGCTTATCCGTATCACGATCATCCGGCTTCTCATCAGCTTTAAAGACACGTAATTTTTGTCCTGTCTTATAACCAATCCATTGTTGATCTAAAGAAAAATTAAGGACAGTAACATTATGAACAAGATCATCTATTTTTTGTGATTCAAAATCAAAAGTTTCAAGAGTTGCGCCTTCATATTCTGAAGCATGTTCAGAATCATGCAAAGACGTATCAAAGTGCCAAGTGAGGTAAGCTATTTTTCCCTTAAGTGCAACTAAATCACTATAATGTCCTTCCTCAATAGGGAATGCAATTAAACGATTCTCAATTCCTTCTAAATCGATTTTGATTTTTTCAATTTTTTTCTTCTTATTATCGTCTTCTTTTTTAGCTTTTTCGTCCTCTTCTTTTACGGCAAGTCCTTGTGATTTTGCAATGAAAGGCGATGTTGTTTCTTTTTGTAAAGTAATAGCGTAAGGTCTCATCCCGCGCGGGAATCCTAATTCAAAATGCAGCGCATCCCAACTTGGATTGAAATGGCGATACGAAAGAAAATATAAATACTTTCCATCTGGGTCAAAGGCTGGGGACAAGTCACGCATCAAAGGTTGCGTGATTGGTGTCAGTTTTTTAGTTTTTACATGATAAAGTTTTAAACCTATTGTCCGTCTTGTAAATGAACAGCTATAAGCAACCCATTCACCATCCGGTGACCATGCCACATCATCAAGGTTCGAATGCTCACTACGATCAATTTTTGTAAGTTCCCAAGTACTTAAGTCAATATGAAAAATCTCGTTACGATGATTCACTAAGATGGCTTCATCTTTCACAGGATTTGGATAAATATTTTCTGCACGACCAAAAGAGAGCACACCCGAAGAACTTAAGCGTTCCGAAGTTTCTCCATGATAAATTTCAAGAATTTCTTCGCAATCACGATCATGAATTAAAAGAATCCTTTCTCCATCATGCAACCACCTTGGAATACGAAAACGAACGCCTTGTTGTGCTCCAAGTTGGAAAACAGCCCCATCCCAATTGCCAAAAGCAAATGCTTTACCACGGGTTACAACAGCCAAATGATGACCTTTGGGATGAATCGAGAAATCTTCTAGATAACGCCCAGGTGTAATAAATTTTCGATTACGTTGGAATTTCGTGCTCTTATAATCAAAAATGACTTTCTGTGATACATTCTTTTGGGGGTCAAAAAGATAAAGATCGCCACCAGCATGGTAAACAATACGAGCTCCATCACTCGATTGATTGCGCACATAGTAGTCAGAATGCGTGGTGTGCTGTTTGATGTCTGTCCCATCCATAAGACAAGAATAGAGGTTTCCCACGCCTTCATGGTCAGAGCTAAAATAAATACGGTTTTGAACCCATAATGGACGGGCAAAATCGCTTTTTATATCTAAAAGACTTTTAAAGTCACCTTTCCCAGTTTGATCAATCCACAACTGTCCTGCCGTTCCTCCGCGATAGCGTTTCCAGAATCCATATTCTCTGTACCCATGTCTTTGGATGACAGCAATCTTGCTTCCTTTTTCTTTGTAAGAGATAAAATTAGCCGGGCCAATCGGAAGACGCTGTGGTTCTCCGCCATTTGGAGAAACACACCATAAAGCATTCCAACGGCCAAATGGTTGACCTGCGGAACTCGCAAAAATGATGCCTTCTTCTGTCCACGCAATGACATTCACTTCATCGCCTAAGAAAGTAAGACGTTTGATAGATCCCCCATCAATTGGCATAACATAAACTTCTGGATAACCTTCTTCTGATCCTGCAAAAGCGATTTGCGTTCCATCGGGAGAAAACACCGGCGTACTTGCTAACCCTAGCCCAGCAGTAAGCCGTCTTGCAACGCCCCCTTCCGTTGAGACCATCCACAGATCATCCTCAGAAACAAAGACGATCTGTTCTTTAAAAATTGTTGGGTAACGATAGTAACCTTCTGTACTCATTGTAAATCTCACTTTGCTTTTAGATAAGTTACAGCATAAGGAAACTTAAATTAAAATCAAGCATTCCAATGATTTAATTTTTTTTATTTGAATGATAGTTGGACATTCCCGATAAGACAGAAATTTGTTAAAGGGGTAGCTTTACTTTATAAGATATAAATACTTAATTTCATTAAATTAAAACTCAACCATCATTCCGTCGTAGGCTGGCTCAATATGAAGTGGAAGCTCTTTCTTAAGGGTTTCATAATCAAGAGAAGGATTCATATGCGTTAGAATTGCCTTCTTAGGTTTCATTTTCTCAATCCACTTTAAGGCCGCTTCTAGATGTAAATGTGAAGGTTTTGGTTCACGACTTAAGCAATCTATCACCCAAATATCCAATCCTGTTAAACATTCTTGAGCACGCTCATCAAAATCAGTGACATCTGTAGAATAAGCCATCTTTCCAAAGCGATATCCTAATGATGTTCCAACGCCATGCACTTGTATAAAACTGCTAATGGTAACCTCTTGCACTGAAAAATCCCCCTCAACAAAGTGGGGTTCTAAAATTTTGGGATATATATAATGTTGTCCTCCTTCAAATAAATAAGCAAACCTTTCTTGAAGTGTTTCAATTGTTTCTTTATTGCCATAAATCGGGATGATTCTTTCTTTTCTTGCAAAAAATAAGGAGCGCAATTCATCAATTCCATAAGTGTGATCTGCATGATCATGGGTATATAAAACAGCATCAATGTCCTGGAGTCCAAATGTTAGAAACTGTTGCCGCAAATCTGGCGATGTATCGATAAGAAGTTTTTTTCCTTCATACTTAACAAATAAAGAAGCTCGCATTCTTCTATTCTTAGGATTATTGCTATCACATAGCCCCCAAAATCCTCCTAAGTGAGGACCTATGAGAGGAACTCCACCAGACGGTCCACATCCAAGGATAGTAAACTTATTCTGACTCATTTTTTTTTGCTTTAGAAAAAAGATTAAAAAAATTGCTTGTCGTTGCTTGAGCAAGATCTTCTAAAGATAAATTTTTTAAGTCTGCAACTTTCTCTGCAGTACGAATCATCATAGCTGGTTCATTCCTCTTCCCCCGATAAGGAATCGGCGCTAAGAATGGTGCATCTGTCTCTAATAAGAGACGTTCTAAAGGAATCGTACGAACGACATTTCTTAACTCTTCAGCTTTAGCGAAAGTCACGATTCCTGAGATTGAAATATAAAATCCCAAGGCTAACGCTTCGTCTGCCAACCATTGACTTCCTGTGAAGCAATGGATAACACCTTTCGCTTTTCCAGAAAACTTCTTAAGCAAATCAATTGTTTCTTTTTCAGCATCGCGCGTATGGATACTTAACGGTAGATCCATTGTCACGGCCACGTCAATATGCGTTTCGAACATCTCTTGCTGTAATATACGAGGGCTATGTTCATAGTAAAAATCTAAACCTGCTTCTCCGATTCCAACAACTTTTAGATGTTTCGTATACTCTTTAAGCCATAAATTAAGCTTATCTAATGAAAAATTTTTCAGTGTCTCTTCCGCTTCATGAGGATGAATTCCAATGGTACAAAAGACATTTTCGTACGCTTCTGTAAGCTTTACTAAAGAATGAGCCTCCTCCTCTTTCGTACAGATAGTTAAAAGAGTACCAATCTTTTCATCTTTTGCACGTTGAATAATAGCTTCAACCTCGCTTGAAAACTCAGCAAAATTTAGATGGCAGTGACTATCAACAAAATTCATTCGCAATTCCTTCATTATAAGCATTTGGTCCAAATACAATGCCTAACAATATAAAAGCTAAACAGTATTTCCGCTCAAGCCCAACAGCATGGGGATGATGATAAAAGAAATTTATCTTATGGTAATGTTGTACCCAAAATTTGACGGGGAAACGCTTAAAAATTTGAAGTTGTCTTTCGTCCCAGATCGACTTTTCGCCACTTTCCTGATGAATTTCAATGAGATAACTCCCAAGCCACCACGATATAAAATAACCAATTGCTCGATAGAGATCAAAACCCTTTTCAATTTTTACCTGTGTGTAATTTTCAACAAAAGTGAATAAAAATGAATATTTTCCTGTGATCGCTGCTTGCAGCATATCGAAGAATTCTTGGTAGAATTGATGTCCTCCTAATTGCGAAAGTAAGATAGCTCTTCCAGGAGAACCCTCTGAAAATTTCATGAGTAAGGTAATCTCTTCCTCTGAAAAGAAATGATATTCCAAAAGGATCTTCTTTACGTCTTCCTTTTCTAACTTGTTAAAAACAATTCTTTGGCAACGGGATCTTAACGTTGGGAGGACTTGTTGTTCTTGAGAAGCACACAATATAAGCAGTGTTTTAGTCGGTGGTTCTTCTAAACTTTTTAAAAGAGCATTTGCGGCTTTTCTACTTAGAAACTCAGCATCTTCAATAAGAACAACTCGCCATCCTCCCTCTAAAGGCGTAACCTGCAAAAATTGAACAGTATTGCGAATTGCTTCAAGAGGAATTTCTTGATGAGGTTTTCCTTCTTCATTAAATCCCAATCTTATATGCTTAAAATCAGCATGGCTCCCTTGTAAAAGCCGTCGAAAAAGTGGATCTTCGATATCAATTTTTGCTGCCAACTCTTTCTTTCCAAAAAGAGCGTACGCAAGCTGGTACGCGAGCGTTGATTTTCCAATTCCTTTAGGACCTAAAAACAATAAGCCATGAGGAAGATTTTCTTTTTTAATCCGCTCATTAAGATTCTTAAGAATATCTTTGTGCCCCACAATAGGGATGAATTTATGAGAAGACATATTCCGATAAGACATTTAAAAGAGGGCTTTCTGAACAATTGTAAGAATTGTTTCTTTAATTTGCAATTCTTCTCCTTCCGCTTCAACAATCTTACATCTTGAAGCATCAGATTCTGCGATTGCTAAAAATCCTTTTTGTATTTCTTTATGAAAATGTAATCCCATTTGTTCAAATCGATCTTCATGATGAGATCGTTTTTGAGCGCGTTTCAAACCAACTTCAGGAGCAATGTTTAAGATAAGCGTAAGATCAGGAAAAATTCCTTCAGAAATAAATTTATAGATAGTTTCAAGCTTTTCAAGGGCAACATGTTTCACGTATCCCTGATAAACAAGTGAAGAATCATAAAAACGATCACAAATAACCCAAATTCCTTCTTCTAAAGCTGGTTTGATTGTTTGAAGAATATGATCACGACGAGCTGCAGTAAAAAGTAGATACTCTGTTAAAGCATCCCAAGAATATGCTTCCCGGTCTACAAGCAGATTTCGAATTAATTCAGCTCCAGTGCTACCTCCTGGTTCCCTTGTCAGCAATACCTCTTTCCCCTGCGATTGGAGAAATTCTTTTATATATTTTGCCTGTGTCGTTTTGCCAGCACCTTCTCCACCTTCAAGTGTAATAAATTTACCAAGCCCCATTCTTAGTTATGCCCAAAAAGAAGATAGTAAAAAGCGGCCTTGATACGTGCAATAAAACCTATCTTCTCAACTGCATTCGTTGCAACTAAAGGAATTTCTCTCTCTTTGTTCTGTGGAAGCTTGATAATTAATGTACCAAGCCTTTGGCCTGCCTTAATAGGTGCCGCTATCGGAGAATGGTATTTTACTTCCATTTTTAAATTTTTGCTTTCATGACGAGGAAGTGTGACATAGACATCTTGTTCAACAGCCATTTCAACCGTCGGTCGATTTCCTAACCATACGTCAGCCTTTTGAACACTCTCTGAAGCTTTAAATAGCAATGGGCTAATAAAGTAAGCAAAGCCCCATCGCATTAATGTCTCTGCATCTTTCGCTCGTTCTTTCTTTGAGCTTGCCCCATTGATTACCATAATAAGACGCCGCCCTTGTTGTACGGCAGAAGCAACAAGCCCATACCCTCCTTCTTCTGTACTTCCTGTTTTTAAGCCATCACATTCTGGCATAGTGTATAGTAAAGGATTACGGTTCATTTGACGAATTCCCCCATAAACAAAAGCCATTTCCTTATAAAAAGGATAATATTCTGGAAAATTTTCAATGGTTTTTTTAGCAATACAAGCTAAATCTCGGGGTGTTGAATAATGATTTTCATCTGGCCAACCTGTTGCATTCATAAAGTTTGAATTATTAGCCCCGAGTTCGCGTGCTTTATGCGTCATTTGTGTAGCAAAGGCTTCTTCACTTCCTGAAATACCTTCTGCCAGAACAATTGAAGCATCGTTCCCTGATTGAACAATAACACCTCGTATAAGGTCTTCAACTTTTACTTGTTCTCCAACCTTCACAAACATTTTTGACCCTTGTTTTCGCCAAGCTTTTTCGCTAACGACGAATAGATCTTCCATTTTAAGGCGTCCGGCTTTTAATTCTTCAAAAATTAAATACATCGTCAATATTTTGGTCATTGAAGAAGGAAGCATTTTCTCATCAGCTCCCTTATTAAACAAAACTTGGTCTGTCGTTGTATCAATTAAGATGGCTTGTGTAGAGTCAAGAGACAAGCCTTCTTCAGCATGTACAGCAATTTTTCCTAAAAGAACGAATACGATAAGACATAAAAATTTTTTATTTTTCATTATTCTATCCATTAAACACAACAATTGAATTCTTAGGCATGGAACACTTTATCATTTTAATATGATTAGCAACTTGCTCTGCTTGCATCCCATTATGGCAGGGTCCTACAACAACTCGGTATAGTTGCTTTTTACTAAACTTTACAGATTCAAGACGCACAGGCATTGAATTTATAGTTCTTTCAATCAACATTTTAGCTTGTTGAGCTTGTTGAGGATATGTAAAGGTTCCTGCTTGAACAAACACACCTTTATTAAGTGCTTTGTTAAGATTTTTTTGAAGAGGTCTTCTCATAGTATCTTGTTTACAAGGATTAAAAGAAGCCGTGTTATACGTTTCAGAAGAAACATTTTTTGATGAAGAAACAGGATAATTTACTCTTTGAATAGCGCCGTTAGGCGTTACTGGTCTTTTCACTTTATGTTCAACTTCTTGAGAAAACTCTGCTATTTCATCTTTTAAAGCCAATAAAATAGATTCATGATTTTGAGGCGTAATAGGTGCCGGAGTTTGCGGTTTCGGTTTTTGTTTCTGTGATGGAATATTTTGAGCAAGCAAAGTTTGCTGAGTTAAATCGGGGTCAACCTCATTCGTATGGCCTTGAACAAGTATCATCGTTTCTGGCATCAATGTTTTGATATGTACTTTTGCAGTTCCTTGCCTATAAAATCCCAACAATTGAGCTGTACGTCTTGAAACATCAATTATGCGACCATCAATGAAAGGTCCCCTATCGTTTACCTTTACTTTTAGACTTCTTCCGTTTTCTAAATTTGTTATTTGTAAAACACAAGGAATCGGCGCTGTTTTATGAGCAGCGCTCACTTCATTCATATCAAAAATTTCACCATTTGAAGTCTTTCTGCCATGGAATACATCAGTTCCACCATAATATGATGCTATACCTTCTTCATTAATATGATAATGCGGTTGAGGCGTATACCAGACCCCTTTAATCTGATAAGGCTTATTATAAGCCTTTTTTGAAAAATTCGGATGAACCCGCGAGCTCGCAGATAGTGTCTCAAGGTCATCAGAACCTCCTCCGCATCCAACTAAAAATAACGTCGCAAGCATTAATAGTTTATGTCCAAATATGCTTGCAAAACGCTTACATTTAGTACTGATGACCAATTGCATTAATCTAGCCTCATATATAGCATTAAATTTTATTTCTCTAAACCTTGAATGAACTCAACACTTTTAATCAGGTTGTGGCAAGAACTCATCTGTATATCCAAAAAGATATCCTGTGATTAACCCTGCCCACTCTCTCATACTATTCCACCAAGCATGAAAGCCTCGATAAATACTTAGATTAAATGACCAACTATAATCCCCTCTTGTATGGTAATCCACTGGATAGGGTATTATATTCCAGCCTACTTTTTTAAAGAGAGCAACCGCGCGTGGCATGTGAATTGCAGAAGTGACTAGAACCCATTTATCTGTCGAGCTAGGCTTGATGATTTCATGGGTGAATTGAGCGTTCTCAATCGTATTTTTTGATTTATCCTCCAGAATAATTCTTTTCGGATCAATCCCTAAACGAATAAATACTTCTTTAGCAAAAGCAGCTTCTGTTTCCTTGCCGATCAATTGATGACCACCACCGCTAAATAAAATAGGCAGATGCGGATATTGAAATGCTAACTCAGCAAATTGAATCATACGTCCCCCTGCTTGGTTATATGAAGCAACTTTGCGGGCATTAGAAACCGGCATATCAACACTTCCACCAAGCAAGATAAGTCCTTTTACATCTTCAGAAATATGAAGAGGCTGCTTAAAACGATTCTCTAAAAACGTGGCTGACCACTGACCAAAGGGTAGAAAGACCATAATCACTAATATAAACTCAGTTACGAATAAAATCCGACGTCCCCAGAAACTCCATCGAGTCGCTAATAGATTAACGCCCAACATGATAAGGACGAATAAGATAACATCAAAATTAATAATATAGCTGAAGACGTTGTAAAGTAGATCGTAAAGCATCATTTTTTCCTAATTTTTATGTAAAATACTTAACATTCTAGGCGTTTTCAAGCATTTTGCAAGTCGTTCTTTAGCTAAATATGCTATTTACTCTTTCTTCCCAATAACGATTAAGCGATTTTATGGTTCTGTCTCTTCTCAAAGTTACTAAGATATGATATGAGAGAAGTTTAAAAATTGAAGGATTCTATGAAGTTTAAGGTACCTTTACTTGAAGGTGTATTGTTGAAGCGTTACAAACGTTTTCTTGCAGATGTGCGTCTTCAAGATGGTCGCGAAATTACTGCTCATTGTCCGAACCCTGGTGCTATGTTAGATATTGTAAGTCCTGGCTTACCTGTATGGCTTACAGCTTATCCTATTGAGAGTTCACGCAAATTGAAATTTACGTGGGAGATTGTTAAGCATAACGGCATTTTCATTGGTGTTAACACAAATCATCCCAATAATATTGTAGAAGAAGCGCTTCAAATAAAAAAAATCCCTGAATTTGCTGCTTACTCCTTATGGAGAAGAGAAGTAAAATATGGTATAAATAGTCGTATTGATTTTCTTCTTGAAGATCCGCATCTCCCACCATGTTATCTTGAAGTTAAAAACGTTCATCTGAAGCGTGACGGCTATGTACAATTCCCAGATTCTATTACTTTGCGTGGTACGAAACACCTAAAAGAATTAGAAGCGATCAAACAGCAAGGAGCCAGAGCCGTTATTTTATATGTTGTACAACGAGATGACTGTGATCGTTTCAAACCTGCTGACAACATTGATCCAGTCTACGCAAGAACTGCTTATAATGCTAAGTTACACGGCGTAGAAACATTATGCTATAATTGCTGTGTTACGCCCCAAGAAATCTTTCTCAACAAACAAATTACAGTAGAACTATGACTTTACAACAAACAATTTCTCCTCATGACTTTACTCTTCATCAAGGCCAGAAAATACCTCTTTATAAGCAAGAAGGGTTTGAAGGTATGAGGAAAGCTGGACGAATTGCTGCCCGTACACTCGATTTTATAACACCTTATGTTAAACCAGGCGTTTCTACAGGAAAAATAGACCAACTTTGCCATGATTTTATGATTAGTCATGGAGCAATCCCTGCGACTTTAGGATATAAAGGTTATACAAAATCTTGTTGTACCTCTGTGAATCATGTCGTTTGCCATGGTATTCCAAGTGATGAAAAAATTTTAAAAGAAGGTGACATTATAAATATTGATGTCACAGCAATTGTTGATGGATGGTATGGTGATACTTCTCGTATGTTTGCCGTAGGTAAAATTAGCATTCTCGCTCAAAAACTTATTGATGTTACTTACCAAGCTTTTTCTGAAGCGATCAGCATTGTCAAACCAGGAATTACGCTCGGAGACATAGGATATACTATTCAAAAAATTGCTGAATCCAATCGTTTTTCAGTTGTACGAGATTTTTGCGGCCATGGATTAGGGCAATCTTTTCATACTGCTCCTGAAGTGCTTCATTTTGGCTCTCCAGGAGAAGGACTTGTTCTTCAAGAAGGAATGTTTTTCACAATAGAACCGATGATTAATGCAGGTCACTATGCTGTAAAAATTCTCAGCGATGGTTGGACAGCTGTCACACGAGATAAATCACTTTCAGCGCAATTTGAACATTCAATTGGTGTCACAGCAACAGGACATGAGATTTTTACACTTTGAGAATAACTAACGAGAGACTACGTGAACCATTGTTAAAGGTTTTTTCCCCCGTAACTCATTTATTGCACGACGAGCAGCAATTCTAATCATTTCTGAAATCACTTCTTCTTTATACCAATCTTCAGGAGGCATGACATCAAAGACAGATTCGATTTGCTTTTCAATGGCTTGTATCGTTGCTTCTTCAGCAGTTTCTTCTGCAATTCCCAATAAAGTTACATGGGGACGTCCGTATGCTTGCTCATCTGGATTAAGAACAAGTGTTATAAATACGGCACCTGTTGCCATAAGTTTTGCACGTTCTTTCATTTGAGCACTAAACAATGGAACGACAACATTTCCATCAAGTGCCAACCTCCCGTGTGGAATTTTTGCTATTACTTGAGGCTCTCCAGATGTAAGATTAATAAGACTTCCATTAGAAGGAATGATAACTTTTTTTACCCCCAATGCTTGGGCATATCTAGCTTGTTCTCGTAAATGCGCAGGTTCACCATGTACAGGAACAACAATGAGAGGCCGTACCCAAGAATACATTTCTTTTAGGTCCTCGCGCGCGGGATGTCCAGAAACATGAATCCCTTCAATTTCATCAGCATGAATTACAGTGACACCCAAATCATATAATTGCTCTTGGATTCCTTTTACAGAAACTTCATTTCCAGGAATCATACGAGCCGAAAAAATCACTGTATCTCCAGCACTTAGCTTTAATCTTGGATGCCCATTAGATGACATTCGTGCGAGAGCAGACCGAGCTTCTCCTTGAGAACCAGTTGAAATCAATACTATTTTATTTCGATCTAAATTCTGACTTTCTTCTTCCGTCAAAAATGGTGGTAAATCTTTTAAATACCCAAGCTCTCTCGCAGCTTTTTCCATCCGAATCATCGACCGCCCTACGAGAACAGGAACACGCCCAGCCTCCTGAGCTGCGATTGCACAGCTTGCAAGACGTGCAACATTACTTGCAAAACAAGCGATAACAATTCGTCCTTCAGGATATTGTTTTACTAAGCTTATAAGCTGCTTCCGTACTGAGGCTTCAGATTCAGTTTTTCCTTCAATAAAAACATTCGTTGAATCACAGACAAGCGCTAATACGCCTTCATCTCCAAAATTCTTTAAAGCTTGAGTATCCGTTTTCTTCCCAATCAACGGCTCAGGATCTAGCTTCCAATCACCCGTATGAATAACCGTTCCTACTTTTGTTTTTATAGCTAATGCATTCGGCTCAGGTATAGAGTGAGTGAGACTAATAAAATTAATTTTAAAAGGATCTAAATTTAACTCACCATTAAGAGGAATTTCAATAATTGAAACTTTATCTACAAGCTCAACCTCTTTTAATTTTTCTCTTAAAATACGTGCCGTAAAAGGCGTTGCATACACTGGACATAATAACTTTTCCCATAGATAAGGAATAGCGCCAATATGATCTTCATGTGCATGTGTTACCACTAAGCCTAATAAATCTTTGCGTCGTTCAACAATAAAATTAATCTCAGGCATAATGATTTCAATACCAAGTTGGTCGCCAAAAGTAATACCACAATCAACCATCAACCACTTTTTCTGGAACCCATACAAATTTAGGTTCATACCAATCTCATTACATCCACCTAAAGGAAGAAATAAGAGGTCGTTTGGTGTATACTGAAAAGTTTCTTGTTCGTTTTTATTTATTTCGCTCATGAATAATCGCAAGTCCATTTAAAGTTAAATCAGGGTTATAAATATCTATGACATCCGTTGCTGGTTTGATTAAGCCTCCAAGACCACCTGTTGCAACAACTTTAAGTTGATGTGCATCAAAACGCTCCGCACACTCTGCTTGCGCACGCTTAACTAATCCTTCGATCATTGAGACATACCCCCAAAACACGCCTGCCCTCATTGAATCAATCGTATTAGTGCCAATAACATATTGAGGACGACTTACAGAAATCATTGGAAGTTTTGCGGCTGCGTTATAAAGAGCATCAAGAGAACAATTAACACCGGGCGCTATTGCTGTTCCACAAAAGTTTCCTTCTCTATCTATAAAACTCATCGTTGTTGCGGTTCCAAAATCAATAACTAATAAGGGACCACTATAGAGGGTATGGGCTGCGACAGCATTAACCATCATATCTGCACCTTCTTCACCGGGACGATCAATCTTAGATAAAATTCCAAGATTTATAGAAGAACTACCTATAATGAGGGGAACACTATTAAGATACTGATGACAAAATTCTTGCAACGATTCAACAAGATCTGGAACAACAGAGCATAATATTGTTTCTTTCACATCCTTGAAAGAGAAACTATTAAGCTTAAGGATTTCTCCAAGCCAAACAGCCCATTCATCTCGCGTATATTTAAAACTCGACCTTGCTCGCCAGGTATGAAGCAACTTTTTTTCTCTAAAAAGTGCAAAACAAACATTTGTATTTCCAGCGTCAATTGCAAGAAGCATATTTAATCCTGTCGTAAAACATCACCGGCAAATATTCTTTTAATTTCCTTGTTAGGAAGTTCTAGCAATAATGTGCCCTCTTCATCAAGATCTATAAACCTTCCATTGATTTTTTCAATCAATCCCTGTTTATGTAATCTAACTTCTATTTCTTTTCCTAAATAAGCTCCAGATTTAAGCCAAAGACTCCTTATTTCAGAAAAGCCTTTTTCTTCTAGAATTTTCATTTTAAAGGTGAAATATTTCATTAACAAGAGGAGAGCTGTTTCAGGCGAAGGCACTCCCCCTTCTAACTCTTTTAAAGAGGTGGAAAGATAAGGTAATCCTTCAGGAGAGTTTTTCAAGTTTATTCCTATCCCAACAAGTAACCATGAAGCATCAATTATTTCAAGCAAGATCCCAGCTATTTTTTTGCCCGAAACGAGAATATCATTTGGCCATTTATACTGAACAACATGAGATTGTTGGTTGGATAGATAATCTTGTATAACTTCCCCTACAGCCAAAGCCGCAACAAATGAAACCTGCCCCCAAGTTTTACAAGGTTGGGAAGGTTTAAACGCGAGGGTTGTAAATAAATTTTCTTCAAATGACTGCCATTGACGCCCTTGCCTTCCTCTTCCATTTGTTTGATTGTATGCGAGTACAGCAAACTGTGATTCTTCAGCAATAAGTTCTACTGCCTGATCCATTGTGCTAGCAACAGAGTCATAAGTATAAATCTTCCAAGTTTCTTCTAACATTTTTAGAAAAGAGCCTTAGCAGCATCTCGGAGAGCTAACATTAACATTTGAGGGTAAAGCCCGTAAAAAACGACAATTAATGCTGTAATATTCATGACCATTGTCGTACCAAAGGCTTTGTATCTCTCTAAATTCATAAGTGAGGGATTTTCCTCAGTCTTATTAAAATACATAACTTTGATAATTCTTAAATAATAAAATGCTGCAATCACGCTTGCAATGACGCCTCCTATAGGCAATAAAATATAGCCTGCTTTTATTGCAACCATAAACACATTCATCTTTACAAAAAAGCCCCCAAAAGGAGGTATTCCTGCTAGAGAAAACATCAATACGGCCAGCGTTGCAGCTATCAACGGATATTCACGAGATAAGTTGACTAATTCTTCAATTGTATCAACATTTCTTCCCTGATTACGTAGATTGAGAAGACATGCAAACACACCAATAACTGTGACCATATAAACAATGAAATAAGAAAGCATACTCTCAATACCATCTTGGTTTCTACTTAAAATTCCTATTAAAGCATAACCCATATGTGAAATTGTTGAATAAGCAAGAAAACGTTTAATATTTTTTTGAAAAATCGCTGTTAATGCTCCTAAAAACGTAGACAAAAATGCAACAATAATAAACGCTGTCTCCCATAGAAAATAATGAGCATGCATAATCTGAATGAAAAAACGCATTAACAAAGAAAAGATAGCTATTTTTGGAGCAGACGCCACTAGTGACGTTATTATGGTTGAACTCCCCTCATAAACATCAGGTGTCCACATATGGAATGGCACTAGAGAAAGTTTAAAGATCAATCCTGAAAGTATCATCGTTAAACCAACGATCAGCATAGGATTATTTAAGGGAATTTCTTTAAAAGCTAGCGCAAAATTGTGAAATTCGGTTGTTCCTATTAGTCCATATAAAAGACTGCTCCCGAATAAAATGAGAGAAGTTGCAAGAGCGCTTAAAATGAAATATTTAAGTCCTGCCTCAGTTGCTAAAATGTTATCTCGCGGTATTGCTATCAAAATATAAAGCGCTAAACTTTGTAACTCTATTCCCATAAAAAGCGAAATAAGGTCATTAGATGAAATTATTAGCATCATACCTATTGTCGAAAACAAAATTAGTATTGGAATTTCAAACTGCGTCGGATGATCATTTTCAAAATTTCGAAAACTCATCAAAACAACAAGTATAACGGCCGTAATAACAAGGATCTTACAAAATTGTGTATAGGCGTTAATAAGGAAAAAATTATGGAATGAAGTTATTTGATGAGATGGAAAAATAGAAATAAGCGAAATTGCTATGACAAGAGAAAAAAGAAGAACATAGTTTACCACTTTTGTTTTTGAGGTTTTTTTAAAAACACCTATTAAAAGCATCAATAATGCCACAACAATGAGAAAAAATTCGGGAGCAATAGGTAAAAGTTCAGCTAAAGTTAATGTATGCATTAAAGCTGCCCTTCTGTTTTTAAGGTAGGATAAAAAGGTGAGATAATTTTTTCAATCGCAGTTTTACTAACCGTAAAAAGAGGTTTAGGATAGATACCTAAAAATATAATTACTACTCCTATAGGAAATAAATACAATTTCTCAACTAAAGTTATATCTTTTAATTTCTCCAAATTCTTATTCATAACTCTTCCTAGCATTACTCTTTTATAAAACCAAAGTGCATAAGCAGCACTAAGAATTATTCCTAGTCCAATCATAAAAGTCATCCAACCTTTTTTTTCAAAGGATGCGAGAAGAACAAGCAGTTCTCCCACAAATCCAGAAGTTCCAGGCAGACCAATAGAAGCTAAAATATAGATCATAAATATAAAGGCAAAATATGGCATTTTAGATCGCACACCAGAGTATCTAATAATTTCTCTAGAATGCGTGTGGTTATATAGAATCCCAACACATAAGAACATTCCAGCAGAAATAATACCATGACTTATCATTTGGAATAAAGCTCCCTTAATGCCATATTCTGTAAATGTAAAAATACCAAATGTCACAAATCCCATGTGCGCAATAGACGAATAAGCAACAAGCTTTTTCATATCCTCTTGAGCAAGCGCAACAAGAGAAGCATAGACAACAGCAATAATACTTAGGCTAAATATATAAGGCGCAAAGAATTGAGAAGCTTCAGGAAATAAAGGTAATGAAAACCTAAGAAAACCATATCCTCCCATTTTTAATAAAATAGCGGCTAATATGACCGAGCCTGCTGTCGGAGCTTCAACATGAGCATTAGGAAGCCATGTATGTACTGGCCACATTGGAACCTTAATTGCAAAGCTTATGAAAAAAGCTGCCCATAACCAGTATTGCTTAGGTATTACAAATGTATGACGGCTAACTTCTACAATATCGGTGGTTCCTACTTCGCCATAAATTACAAGAATTGCAATTAACATGAAAACAGATCCCGCGAGAGTAAAAAGAAAAAATTTGAAAGCGGCATGAACACGATCTTTGCCTCCCCAAATACCAATTATTAAATACATAGGGATTAAAACTGCTTCGAAAAAAATATAAAAAAGGACTAAATCAAGAGCACAAAAGCTTCCAATAATTAATGTTTCCAGAACAAGAAAGGCAATCATATATTCTTTTACTTTTTCAAGAATTACGTTCCAACTTGCCAGAATTGTTATAGGCACTAAAAAAGTTGTAAGCAAAATAAATGGAAGTGAAATTCCGTCAATACCTACATAGTAATTTAAAGAAAATTTTGGAACCCAAGAATACTTTTCTAAGAACTGAAAATCTGAGCAAGAAATTTTAAAATAATTTAAAAGAACAAGCGATAATAAAAATGTCGCAATTGAAGTTAAAAGAGCAACTCCACGAGCATTTTGAGCCACTGATTGAGGATCATTTTTAATTAACAAGATCGCAAAAGCCCCTAATGAAGGCAAAATTATTATAAGTGTCAATAAAGGTAATGATTCCATGCTGTATTCTCGTTATTGTTGGAATAAAAGTAAAAATATGTAAAGGCAAAGACCGCCTATAAACGCCAGAACATAATGATAAATGTATCCAGTTTGCAATTGACTCGCACGTTTCGCAAGTTGCTGAGCAACAACGGAAAGACCTTCTGGTCCGTATCCATCAATAACTTTTTGATCGATTTTTTGCCATAAAAGACGTGCTCCTTTAAGCGTATTTTGTAAAAAGACATTTTCATAAAAAGCGTCAAAAAACCATTTATTGTAAAAGAAGTTATAAGTTCTTTTAAACTTATTAGAGATATGATCAGAAAGCATTGGATGCTTTAAATAGATAAATATTGCGATTCCAATCCCTATAAGAGAAGCAATAATAGGTAAAAACATTAAGAAGAAATTTATCCCTAAATGATCTTGATTTGGAAAAGGCATAATATTGCCCCAAAAAGTTTTCTTTAAGAAAAAAATGTCCCCTAAATAACCGCCAAAAATAGAACCCAAAATAAGAACAAATAAAGGAATTAACATGCTGTATCCTGGCTCATGTACGTGACTCATCACAAGTTCGTTTGCTCTGGCTTGACCGTGGAATGTAAGAAATATTAACCGCCAAGAATAAAAAGCTGTTAAAATAGCTGTACTGATACCCAAGAAATAAGCAAAATATCCGATCCACGAAGAATTCTCTAAAGCAATTTCTAAAATATAATCTTTAGAAAAATAACCTGCAAAAAATGGAATACCTGACAAAGCTAGACTTCCAATGATCATAGCCGTGTATGTTGCAGGAATAGAACGCCGTAGACCTCCCATATAACGCATATCTTGTTCATCTGAAAGCGCATGAATTACTGCCCCTGCCCCTAAGAATAGTAAGGCTTTAAAAAAGGCATGCGTTACCAGGTGAAAGAGTGCCCCACCATACGCAGATAAACCAACCGCCATAAACATATAGCCTAATTGGCTACATGTTGAATAAGCAATAACACGTTTAATGTCATTTTGTGTTATTGCTACAGTGCCAGCAAAAAAAGCTGTTATTCCACCAACTATCACAATAAAGTCTTTTGCATAGGGCGCAAATTCATATAAAGGTGCCAGACGAATAATCAAAAATACGCCTGCAGTAACCATTGTTGCAGCATGGATCAGAGCTGATACAGGTGTTGGCCCTTCCATTGCGTCAGGAAGCCATGTATGGAGCCCTATTTGTGCTGACTTCCCCATTGCCCCAATAAAAAATAAAATACCTAAAATTTCAATTTTAGAAAATGCATATCCTAAAAAGATAAACTGTTCTCCACTTTTTGATGAGAGAATTTGAAAAATTTGATTAAATTCTAATGTTTTAAAAGTTGTGAAAGTTGCAGCGATTGCTATGATAAATCCCAGATCTCCAATCCTATTTATGAGAAATGCCTTAAGCGCTGCTTGATTTGCACTTTCTCGCTCATACCAAAATCCAATTAAAAGATAAGACGTGAGTCCTACACCTTCCCAACCGCAAAAAAGTTGTACCAAATTATTTGATGTAACAAGTAGCAACATCATAAAAGTAAATAGGCTTAAATATGACATAAACAGCGGAGCATTCGAATCCTGGCTCATATAACCAACTGAATAAAGATGGACAAGAAAAGAAATTAGATTAACAAGCAAAACCATTGTTACTGACAAGCGATCAAAATACAGTCCCCAGTGAATTTGCAAATTTCCAACATCGAACCAAGATAGTAAAGAAAGGGTGATAACTCCCCCAGAAGAATATAATTTCCATGCAAGAATTATTGAAGCAAGCGTAGCTATAGCCATAAAGATACAACTAATCCAGTTGATTACACGTTTGTCAACCTGCCTTCCTAGAAGGCCTGTAATACCAAATCCTATAAGAGAACAAAATATACTAAAGTATTCTTCCAAGTGCCTAGCCTCTCATATGACTTATATCTTCAAGCTCAATGCTGCCACGATTACGATTAAAAACGACTAAAATAGCTAAACCAATCGCAGCTTCTGCTGCTGCAACTGTTAGAATAAATAAGGTAAAAACTTGACCTGTAAGATCTTTCCAATAAGAAGAAAATGCAACAAGATTGATAGTCGTAGCAAGAAGGGTTAATTCTAAAGCCATAAGAATATTTAATACACTCTTTCGTCCCCACAAAATTCCACAAAGACCGATAAAAAATAAGGAACTGGATAAAATTAAATAATGCTGCAACCCAACGTACATTTTTATATTCCCTTTTTTAGCATTACCTTCTTTAGCTCAATTGTATTTCGAGCCTTTCGCTGCATTTGGGTCGAAACATCTTGTCGCTTAACATCTGATCTACGACGATAAGTAAGCACTATTGCCCCAATCATGGCAACAAGAAGTATAAGACCAGAAATTTGAAATAAATAAAAATAATCTGTATAAAGGATTTTACCTAAATCTTTAGTATTATTAACTTTTTGTATAGTTGATATAGGAGAAATACTAAAGCTTTCATGAAAAGTAAAGGGTTTAAAAGAAAAGAGCATGACCCCTAATTCAATGAATAAAATAGTTCCTACTAAAACAATTAATGAAACATTCTGTCGTAAGTCAGACATTACTTCTGTGAGCCATCTATAAATGCTTTTTGGCATACAAACTGCAACAAACACACCTATCAAGGTTGAAAACAAAATTCGCTCCCACATTTTTTGAATAGAGATCTCCCAATAATCAAAAATATGATTAATGGCTAACATCATAAGTAAGCAAAGAGCGATAAATAAAGTAAGAAAACCAATTATTGAGACCATAGATTTCATCAAATGTAAAAACCCCTTTAAAAAGGGTTTGGATTTTTGTAAAGGACCTAAATCAAGCATCATAACAACAAATAAAAATAAAACTGCAACAGCTCCAACATAGACAATGACCAAAATCATGGCTATAAACTCAGCTTGGAGCAAAATAAAAATTCCAGCAGCATTAAAAAAAGAAAGGATAAGGTAAAGAACTGAATGCACAGGGTTACGTGCAATCACAACCATCGCTGCAGATCCTATCAAAAAAAATGAAAAAATATAAAAGGCGATGCTCGCGAACATAATTTATCCCTTTTTAAAGGCTTTATCATATCAGGGGAAAAATGCTAAGCCAATGGTTTAATAAATTATTTTACAGGGTCATCACCTCTTGGGTTTTTAGAAGAACGTCGCGCCCAATTGGAGCCGCTACAACACTTCCCCATCCTCCATGCTCAACAACCACAGCGGTTACATACCGTGGTTGATGCACTGGTGCATAGCCCACAAATATAGCGTGATCTCGTTCCCTCCATGCAAGTTCCTCATTTCTTAAGATACGTGTTTCGCGTTCCAATTTTGTTATACGTCTGACTTGGGCCGTTCCCGTTTTACCCCCCATCTCCCATCCAGGAATATTGATTCTTGCGTGATAAGAAGTTCCTGAAACTTCATTTACAACTGAATCGATACCTTCTTTTATCAGAGCTAGATAACGAGAATTAAAAGAGCAATCCGCAAAACTAATCAAATTTGATGAATTTTTCTTCTGTATTGTGGGAACAACTTTTTTTCCTGTCAAAAGTCGACTCATCATTTGTGCTAATTGAAGTGGTGTTGCTAATAAAGGCCCCTGACCTATAGAGAGCAGTATAGTATCACCAACATGCCAACGTTGATTTTGCTTCTCAAGCTTCCAGAGTTTTGAAGGAACCAACCCAGAACGTTCTGCAGGCATTTCTATATTTGTTTTATCTCCAAGTCCTAGTTTTTTAGCCATACTTGTTAATGTTTCTACGCCAATCTTTTGAGCGATTTCATAAAAATAAACGTCACAAGAAACTTGCAATGATCTTTTTAAATCAACAAGTCCGTGCCCTCCTCGGCATACGCAATGAAATCGATGATTTGCAACTTCTATATAACCTTGGCAGAACGTTTGAAAATTAGGATCTAGCTTGCCCGATTCTAAACCAGCAAGTAAAACTGCCATTTTGAAAGTTGATCCAGGTTCATAAAGACCATGAATTGCTTTGTTAGTAAGGGCACGATATGGGCTTTTTTGAAGAGCTACCCAATTCTTTTGAGGAATTCCATTTACAAATAGATTTGTGTCATAACTGGGAGAAGAGACCAAACTTAGAACTTCTCCTGTCAACATATCCATTGTAACAACAGAAGCACTTTCAACTTGTTGCAACCTTTCATAAACAAACTTTTGTAAAGGAGAAGAAATGGAAAGATTTAACGGTTGACCATGTTGACTTTCATATTTCTTGTTTTCTCTAACAATTTGACGCTTAGCGTTAACTTCTACTTCTTTGTAACCTGCAACGCCCTGCAATGTACTTTGAAAACTTTTTTCAACACCAACTTTTCCTATCCGATAATCTGAAAGTGAGGCAAGTTGTTGATCAGCATTGTCTTTATCTGAAGGCGCTTGCACATACCCGATCAAATGAGCAAAAGGTTGAGAATCTATGTAAAATCTTTGATAACCAGCTTCAATATCAATACCGGGTAATTCAGGTAGATTTACTTCAATCTTACAAACTTCTTCCCAACTTAAATAATGTTTAATAACGTAAGGTGTAAATTTAGGATATTTCTTAATATCCTTAAGAATAGTTTTAACTGTTTTCTGATCAAGATTTAACTGTTGAGAAATGTTAAAAAGACTTTCTGCAAGATTCTCAATTTGTGCTGGAATCAATGTAAGCCGATAACTCGAAATATTTCCTGCTAATTCTTGTCCATGACGATCGTAAATAATGCCTCTTTTAGGTAATAAAATATGTAATTTAATCCGATTACCATCAGCAAGTGTACGATAATGGGGAGACCGAAAAATACCTAAGTACCCCAAACGCCCAAGAAGTACAGTTCCTCCTATTGCTTGAGCTCCAGCAATAATAGCCGCTCTTCTAGTAAACAAAAGCTTTGGATCAGAAGTACTTAGAAAGCGCTTCATGATAAATTAATAACTCTTTTTAAATTTGAGTAAGAAATTCTTGAGCATAATGGATATAAAAAGATAGTAAATAATACGCTCATTACTAAATCAAAAAATGAAAAAGGAAAATCCATAATGCTCTTAAAAATTAATTGCTCTAGGGCCTTATAAATAATTAAAAATAAACTGAAAAACAACCAAACTAAAGAGAACGATTGATGATATAGAAAATTTCTTTGATATAAAATAATCATTGAAGAAAATAAGAAAAGCACACTATGAAACCCAAGGGGTAATCCTTGAACACTATCAATCATAATACCAATACTTAATAGCACAAACAAAGGAAGTACTTCAGGCTTAAAAATAGTCCAAAAATAAATAAAAGGGAATGAACAATCTGGACTCATATGAAGCAAATTATTTGGCAATAAGACAAAAATAAAACTTGCGATAAATAAATAAAGTGATGGTTGTACAAGAAAGAAAAAGTTTTTTAGAGATTTCATCAGGTGCCTTTACCATTATGTAATGGCCTTATATTTTCCATAGGGAGTTCTGTCCCAACAAAAACATGAACATATTCTAGGTCATTTAGTTGAACAAGACTTTTAATTCCAACAATTTCACCTTTTTGATAAGTAACTTGTCCTATAAGATAACCTTTAGGATAAATGCCTCCTATTCCTGATGTGAAAACAAGCTCACCCACCTCTGCTTTGGCTTCCATTTCAAAAAATCGGATAATTAAGTAAGAATCACTATCGCCTGAAGCAATTCCATGTATCTTTGATCTTTCTAAAATAACAGGTACATGGGAATTTACATCTTGAATTAATAAAACACGTGCAGTTTGTTCAGAAACTTCCACAATGCGGCCTACAATGTGCTGACCTATTACAACAGGCTGACGTAATTTAATACCCTTATTAAAACCAGCTCCGAGCACGATAGTTTTGGTATAAGGAGCTTCTACAATACCTAGTACCGGAACTGTAATATAATTGAGTTTTGGATCAGGAGCTATTTTTAATAATTGACGAAGTTGTTGATTTTCTAAATCTAAAGCATGAGCTTTCAAGGCCCATCCTTCCATTTGTTTGAGCTTTGTTTCTAGTTTTACATTTTTATGACGTACTCTTAAATAAGAATTAGCCCAGTTTTTTACGCCAACAATCATCCTTACAGGAGATGTAATAATATAGGTAACAAAACGTGTATGATCTAAAATAGCTGCCTGAATGTTAGAAAAGCGCTCATTATATTTAACGCTAAGGGAAAATATAATAATAGCTACGAGCAAAAATAAAACTGATCTGACTTTACTAAAAAAGAGTTTTACTTTTGCTTGAGATCGACGTGATACACTAGAAAATGTCGAAAGCAAGGAAAATTTCCCTATTTAGTTAGTACATATTAATTAAAACACCCTTCATACTTCCAATATGTTCAAGGGCTTGTCCGGTACCAAGAACAACACATGAAAGCGGATCATCAGCAATAGATACTGGTAAACCAGTGGCATTCCGGATCACTTGATCAAGATTTGTTAACAAAGCTCCACCGCCCGTTAACACAATTCCTTTTTCAACAATATCAGCAGATAATTCAGGTGCGGTATTTTCTAAGGCATCTTTAACTGCTGCAATAATACCTGCAATAGGCTCAGATAAGCTTTCTGCAACTTGGCGCTCATCAATTTCAATTTCTTTAGGGATACCTTTTAAAAGATCTCTTCCTTTAATATGAAGTTTACGTCCTCCTGATTTCCCTTGAGGTTGTAATGCAGATCCTATCTCTTTCTTGATACGCTCGGCTGTTGCCTCTCCAACAAGAAGATTGTGAGTACGTCGAATATAGGAAATGATAGCTTCATCCATACTATCGCCACCGATACGGACTGACCGAGCATAAACAATTCCGCCTAAAGATATAACCGCAACTTCAGTTGTTCCTCCTCCAATATCAACCACCATAGACCCAGTTGGTTCTGTTACTGGAAGTCCTGCACCAATAGCAGCTGCCATTGGTTCTTCAATAAGGTATACTTTCCCCGCACCAGCACTTTCGGCAGACTCTTGAATTGCTCGTTTTTCTACAGCAGTTGCCCCAGATGGAACACAAACAATAATTTGCGGACTCACAAAACTGCGCCGATTATGAACCTTATGGATAAAGTGCTTGATCATTTCTTCAGCAACTTCGAAATCTGCGATGACGCCTTCTCTTAAAGGACGGATTGCTTGAATATTTCCCGGGGTCTTTCCAACCATTTGCTTGGCATCATTCCCAACTGCAAGAACTTGGCTTTTTCCTTTTATAATTGCTCGAGCAACAACAGAAGGTTCATTTAAGACAATTCCTCTCCCTTTAACATAAACCAACGTATTGGCTGTCCCAAGGTCAATTGCCATATCTGATGACATCATTCCAAGTAGTTTGCGAAACATTCAATCCCTCTCTTTAGTTGGGTAAGATTAAAGAAATTAACTTCGGAGGTTCTCAATAATACTTAACAGCATAGTGAGAACATTTTCATAAAATACTTGGCTCTTTTAGCATTATTTCCAAGTCTAGAAAAGAAAATTGTAGACCTTTGAACACAGTCATAGACTTTTCTAAAGAAAGAAAATTTTTTCTATATAAAAAAAGCCATTTTATTTAAAAAATGGCTTTTATGATCAGACTATACAACACTTCGGTTGGCGTAAAAAATACTATCTTCCACCAGTGCTTGTTAAAAATTTAGCATTTTCTTGCGCCTTTTTAAAGGTAGCTTCGTCAATAAAGTCTGGGTGTGGATTAGATTTTAATTTAACTATTTGCATTGCATATATATTTACATCCTCAGGTGTAAAGTAATGACAAAACCGTACTATACTTTTATATAATGGAAGTCCACAAATAATACTGTTAAATCGCTTAGAAACCGAAGACTTTTTAATTACCTCTTTTGGATTTTCAAGTTTACTAAAAGTGAGTAATAATACATCATCAGGAAGATTGGTTGCATGACATGTGGCAACAAATTGTGTAAGCATTATAAAAGCGCCTAGAAAAAAAGACGTTGTTTTAATGTTCATTTTGTTTGTCTCCTGTTTATTTATGTTTGAGGATAACAAAGGAACATTAAAAATTAATTAATACTTGCGTCGGAAGATATATTCGGTAATTTTCTTTTTTGCTTTTCTTGTTTTTATCCTAAGATAATATCAGCCTGAAACTGATTTTTAAACCATGTATATTGTTTTTTAATATATTGATGTGTAGAAATTTTTGCTTTAGCAACTGCCTCATCTAAACTGATTTCACCTTTCAGATAAGCCGCGAACTCCCTCAAACCAATTGCTTTATAAATTGTTGCATTCTTTTCAATATTCTTTTCTAGTAGAGTCGCTACCTCTTTTAAAACACCATTCTTAAGCATGTTTTCTAAGCGTTTATCGGCCCGTAAAAGTAATTCTTCGCGTTGTGGTAAAAGCAAAATATTGGTAAAAACTTTTTCACGCTCAGCAAGTGAAATTGATGATTTTCTTTGCCATTCAGAAAGAGGGATTCCTGTTGATTTTACAACTTCCCAAGCTCGGACAATACGCTGGCAATCTCCAGGTTTTAAACGCATCGCAATAATCGGATCAAGTTCACTTAATTCATTATAAAGGATTTCTGAACCCTCATTTTGTGCTCTTGCTCGAGCTAATTTTCTAATATTCTCATCTACTGAAGGAATTGGAGAAAGCCCCTCAATTAAAATTTTTAGATATAAACCTGTACCGCCAACGATAACAGGAAGTTTTTTTTGATGGTAACACTCTTGAATTTCTTTAAGCACGCGAGAACGCCATAAGCCTGCCGAGCATGTGTCGTGGGCTTCTAAAAAGCCATAAAGTTTATGAGGTACTTTTTTAAGTGCTTCTTCAGGGGGGCGTGAACTTAAAATTTCAAGATCTTTATAGACTTGGACACTATCTGCATTAATGATAATACCGTTATGTTTTTCAGCAAATTCACAAGCAAAAAATGATTTTCCAGAAGCTGTGGGACCAGCAATCACAACAATCATTTTAGAAGATTGATTTATATTTTGTAATATCACTTTTTAAATAAACATTAAAACTGGAGTTTGTATTAAATGTTTTAACTCTTTTAAAAACTTCGCTCCAACAGCACCATCGACAACCCGATGGTCAACTGACAGAGTACAATTCATAAGAGTTGCAATTTCAACTTTTCCTTCACGAACTATCGGTCGTTCTTCTCCTGTTCCAACAGCTAAAATGCATCCTTGCGGCGGATTTATAACAGCAGAAAAATCTTTAATACCATACATTCCCAAATTTGAGAGACTGAATGTTCCACCTTGAAATTCTTGGGGCTTTAGCTTACCAGCTTTTGCTTTATTAATTAATTCTTTCATTTCTTTAGAAATTTCGAGAATTGATTTTAATTCAGCACCACGAATAATGGGCGTTACTAAGCCACCTTCAACAGCAACTGCAACTGAAATATCAGCATGTTTATAGCTGCGCACATAGCCTCCCTCAACCCAAGAGGCATTTGCATCTGGAACTTTTTTCAAAGTAACACTAATAGCTTTGATGATAAGATCGTTTACTGAGATTCTGTCTGATTCAGGAAGTGACTTATTTATTTTCTGACGAAGATGTAATAATTCATCAATTTCACACTCCACGTTTAAATAGAAATGTGGAACACTCTGCTTAGATTCTGTTAATCTTTGAGCAATTACCTTACGCATATTCGAAACTTTTATTTCTTCATAAGCAGGATAAAGCTCATTTGCAGCTTTATAAGAAGTTGATGGTGTTTCGTTTGCTTGTGTGTTTTGCCCTATAGCCGCTTCGACATCTGATTTTATAATTCTTCCATGAGGTCCTGAACCTTTTAAACGACCTAAATCAACTTGATTATCAATCGCAATACGACGCGCTAAAGGAGATACAAAAAGACGCTCTTGCGTCTGCTTATCTGTTACAGGAGATTGTACTGGAATATTGGTGTGTTTATTTTCTTCTATTTTCTTTTCAGCCACAATTTCATTTTTAGCAGGAGAATCTACTGGCTTGACTAGTTCAAGCGTTGCGCTATCTTCTCCTTCTTCTAATAAAAGAGCAATAATTTCATTTACTTTTACATTTTCAGTTCCTGCAGGAATAAGAATTTTCGCCAATATTCCTTCATCGACAGCTTCAACTTCCATTGTAGCTTTATCAGTTTCAATTTCAGCGAGGAGATCGCCTGATTTTACTTTATCCCCTTCTGATTTAAGCCAACGCACTAAGTTACCTTCTGCCATTGTTGGTGAGAGTGCTGGCATTAAAATTTTAATTGGCATAAAAGTGAAGCCCCTTTACTTACGACTTTTCAATAATGTTCTTTTTAACTTCGATAACATACTTGCTTAATAGCATCAACCACCCAGTCAACTTGTGGAATAGTTAACTTAACCAAGCTTTCAGCATAAGGCATTGGAACATCCACTCCTACTATTCTTTTTACTGGTGCGTCCAAATAATCAAAAGCTTCTTCCATAACCAATGCTGAAATTTCAGCACCAATACCAGCAAATCCCCACCCCTCTTCCAACGTTGCTAAGCGATTTGTTTTCTTGACAGAATCTAATATTGTTTGTTCATCTAACGGACGAATTGTACGCAAGTCAATCACTTCAACGTCAATCCCTTCACTTGCAAGTTGCTCAGCTGCCTTAAGCGCTACCCCAACCATGAAAGAAAATGTTGTAATGGTCACATCTTTACCAGAACGCACAATACGTGCTTTTCCAATAGGAATGACTTCGTCTTCCCCAACAGGCGCACGGAAAGATTCACCGTATAACATCTCATTTTCAAGAAAAATAATAGGATTAGGATCGCGGATAGCTGCTTTAAGAAGACCCTTTGCATCAATTGCATCATAGGGAGCAATAACTTTTAAGCCTGGACAATGAGCATACCAACTAGCAAAACACTGAGAATGCTGAGCACCTACTCTTTTAGCAGCCCCATTCGGACCACGGAAGACAATAGGACATCCCATCTGACCACCTGACATATAAAGTGTTTTTGCTGCACTGTTTATAATTTGATCAATCGCTTGCATTCCGAAATTGAAAGTCATGAACTCAACTATTGGCTTAAGGCCTGCAAAAGCTGCCCCTACCCCTAAGCCTGCAAAACCATGTTCTGTAATTGGTGTATCAATAACACGCTTAGAGCCAAATTCCTCAAGCAACCCTTGACTTACCTTATAGGCGCCTTGATATTCAGCAACTTCTTCCCCCATCAAAAAGACAAGTGGATCTTTTCTCATCTCTTCTGCCATTGCATCTCGAAGAGCTTCGCGTACTGTAATTGTTGAAGTCTCTAAGGTCATTTTTTTCTCTCTTAAGAATTAATCAGGATATCTGTCATAAGTTCTGATGCTTCAGGCTCAGGACTTTTTTGAGCAAAGTCAACAGCCTCAAGAACAATTTCTTTAATTTCTTTTTCAAGACTAGATAATATTTCTTCTGACACACTAAACTCAGAAATTAAAAGAACTTTTGCACGCTCAATAGGATCAAAATTCTGTCGCATATTATCAACTTCTTCTTTTGTCCTGTATTTTGCAGGATCTGACATAGAATGACCACGATAACGATATGTCTTAACTTCAAGAATCATTGGACTACTTGTCTCACGTACGTATTTTACAGCTTTTTCAGCGGCAGCTTTTACTGCAAGTACATCCATTCCATCAACTTCTTCTCCAGGAATTCCATACGCTGTACCACGCTCATAAAGATGCTTTCCTGCAGCATGGCGTGCTATAGACGTTCCCATACTATACCCATTATTTTCAATGATATAAAGTACCGGCAGCTTCCATAATGCTGCTATGTTAAAAACCTCATAAACCTGCCCTTGGTTAACGGCTCCATCTCCCATATATGTTGTACAGATTCCACCATCACCCCGGTATTTATGAGCAAATGCAAGACCAGTCCCTAAAGGAACTTGAGCCCCAACAATTCCATGTCCTCCAAAAAAGTTTTTCTCTCTTGAGAACATATGCATTGACCCACCTTTACCTTTAGAGTAACCTCCGATACGACCTGTTAATTCAGCCATAACCCCTTTTGGATCCATATTACAGGCCAGCATATGCCCATGGTCTCTATAAGCAGTAATAACTGTATCTTGAGGTTGAAGAGCAGCTTGAATTCCTACCACGACAGCTTCTTGTCCAATATATAAATGGCAGAATCCAGCAATTAACCCCATACCGTACAATTGACCAGAACGTTCCTCAAAACGTCTAATCAAAAGCATATCTCTGTAATATTTTAGGAGTTCCTCTTGCGTAATAGGAACTTTTTTAGACATCATTGAGGCACTTCTCTGTGAAACTGTTGTTTCCAAGTTTGACTCCCTATCTAAATTCTAATGATCTAACAAGGTTCAAGCATTAAGATTAACCCTTAAGCTTCCAGTTTGTCTGGTGATTAGACAGCTTCAGTCGGTGAATCAACTTTATTTTTTGACTTTCCCTTCTGAGCATCACTAAAGTAGCTCTTCTCAGCAATACGAGCACTCTTACCAGTACGACCACGAAGATAATAAAGCTTCGCACGACGAACTTGACCACGACGTACAACTTCTATTTTAATATTCGGAGAATATAAAGGGAAAACGCGCTCAACACCTTCTCCAAAGGATAATTTACGTACTGTAAAGGATGAATTAATACCTGCATTTTTACGGGCAATACAGACACCTTCATAAGCCTGTGTACGCTCACGTTCACCTTCAACTACTTTTACAAGAACTTTTAAAGTATCCCCTGAAGAGAACTCAGGAATAGGATTACTTGCTGTTAATAAATTGACTTGTTCCTGCTCAAATTTTTGTAAAGTGTTCATCTTCTTAATCCTTTCTCTCTTGCTGAGCCGCTTTATAGCGCTGCCATAAATCAGCCCGTCGCTCACGGGTTAACTTTTCTGACTCAGCCTTTCGCCAAGCTTTAATTTTTTCATGATGCCCACTTAATAGTACTTCTGGCACCGCATAATTTTTCCAATTTTGAGGTCTTGTATATTGTGGGTACTCTAACAAATTCTCATTAAAACTTTCTTCATTAAGAGATTCTTGCTCACCAAGTACACCCGGTAATAACCTTACAACAGCATCTAAAATTGCCATTGCTGCAATTTCACCTCCTGAGAGAATAAAATCGCCTAAACTTACCTCTTCAATATGCCACGCATCTAAAACGCGCTGATCAACACCTTCAAAGCGTCCACACAATAATCCTAAGTGAGATTGCTTGGCAAGCTTTTTTACATACTCTTGTGTCAATGGTATGCCACGTGGTGAAAGATAAATCAAGGTATTTGGTCGAACATTATAATGATCTTGTAAAGCTGCATCTATAATATCAGGGCGCAAGACCATTCCTGGCCCGCCGCCAAAAGATGTATCATCAACAGAACGATGTTTATCAGTCGCATAATCTCTAAGATTGATAGCTTCTAAATTCCACGTTCCTTTGTTTAATGCTCTCCCAACAAGAGATGTTTCGAGGGGTCCTGGAAACATTTCAGGAAAAATTGTGAAAACCTTGGCTGATAGTAAACAGTTCATTATAAAGATTTCTCATCTCTTTTAGTCGTCCTAAACTGGTTCAGAACAATCTGATTTATAATGAGATACCCATCTGAAATCGAAACTGTTGGGATAGCCTCTCGCGTAAAAGGAAGAACAACAGTTTCACGAGAATCAGAAAGCTTAATTTCTATGAGATCTCCACTGCCAAAGTTATAAACTGCCTTCACAACGCCAATCTGTTCACCACTATTATCTCGCACTTCTAAACCAATAAGATCTTCATAATAATATTCTTCATCCTTAATTGAGGGAAGTTGGTCTCTTGAGATGTAGAGTTCAGTTCCTTTCAAATTTTCAGCCTGATTACGCGTAGTAACCTCTTCTAAAGTTCCAATAATAATATTTTCTTTAAAAACAGAAAAATTTTTAAATAAAAAAAGTTGTTTCCCAGATTTATCTGAAAATTTTTTATGCGTCATAAAAGACGTAGGCGAGGTCGCAAAAATTTTTATTTTCACTTGACCTTGAACCCCGTGCGCAGAAGCAACGACGCCCATCAAAATGTGCGGAGAAGTGATAGAGTGACTCACAATTCAAATCCTAGAGGCCCCTCTCCAAAAGGGGCCTACTAAAAAATAAGCTTCGCTAGATTATTCTGCAGGTGCTTCTGCAACAACTTCTGGAACCACTGCGTCAGCAGCTTCTACAACAGCTTCTTCCGGCACTGCTACTTCAGCAGTTTCCACTGCTGCTGCTACAGGCTCTTCCTTAGGCACATTTTTAGCTTCTTCTGCTTTTCTTGCAGCTTCAGCAACTGCTGCCATACGTTCTTGAGCCTTTTTCTTTGGAGCTGCTTTTTGTGGATTATTAAATTTTGTTGCTTTCACGAGACCCATTTGACCAAAAAAGCGAACTAGACGATCTGTTGGCTCTGCACCTACCCCCAACCAATGCTTAACTCTATCTTGGTTAAGAACAAGACGTTGAGGGTGATCAGAACCCAGAATCGGATTATAAGTCCCTAACTTCTCAATAAAGCGGCCATCTCTCGGACTTCTTGAGTCGGCTACAACAACCCTATAAAAAGGACGCTTTTTTGAACCACCGCGTGCTAAACGTATTTTTAATGACATTTTTACTCCTTAACTTTTATTGATGTTAACTTAATTTATCTTCCCAAAAGTCCTCTCAGACCTTGTCTTTTAAATCCTTTTTCTCCCATTTTAGACATTCTTTTCATCATATCGCGCATATCTTGGAATTGTTTTAATAGTCGATTTACATCAGCGACCGTTGTTCCTGAACCATCAGCGATGCGTCGTCGTCTAGAGCCATTTAAGAGCTTATAATTTTTACGCTCCTTCAGGGTCATAGAACTAATTATTGCTAATTGTCTTTTAACAAGTTTATCGCTAATGCCGGCATCTTGGATTTGCTCTTTTATTTTTCCAACACCAGGCAACATTGACAGGAGGCCGCCCATTCCTCCCATTTTTGATACTTGACGTAGTTGAGAAGCAAGATCATTTAAATCAAATTCACCTTTGCCGGCCTTTCGAGCCAGTTCTTCTGCTTCCTCACGATCAATTGCTTCTACCGCCTTTTCAACAAGACCAACGACGTCTCCCATATCAAGAATACGCCCGGCAATCCGCTCAGGATGGAATTCTTCTATTTGATCAAGATGCTCACCGACACCTAATAACTTAATGGGACATCCTGTGATAGCCTTAATAGACAAGGCCGCGCCGCCACGTCCATCGCCATCCACGCGTGTAAGGATAAGCCCACTTAATCCGACTTTTTCTTGAAAATTGCGCGCAATATTGACGGCATCTTGCCCTGTCATAGCATCTGCAACCAAAAGCGTTTCAATAGGATTGAGTGCTTTTTTTAAAGCCGTTAACTCTTCCATAAGATCTTCATCAATATGCAAGCGACCGGCCGTATCAAGCAAGAGAACATCATAACCTTCAATTTTTGCTTTATTGTAGGCTCTTTTAGCAGTCTCTAAAGGCTTTTCTGCCTCAATGATTTCTACCGTATCAACATCAACTTGACGCCCTAGGATTTCAAGCTGCTCACGCGCTGCTGGACGATAAATATCAACAGAAGCCATCAATACTTTTTTATTCTTTTTGGCTTTCAAGAAACGAGCTATTTTTGCTGTTGAGGTTGTTTTACCAGAACCTTGTAAACCAACGATCATCATCACAGCTGGCGGCGTTGTGACAAGATTAAGAGCAACGTTTTCGCTGCCCAGAACTTCAATTAATTGGTCGTGAACAATTTTCACAACCATTTGACCAGGGGTAATACTCTTAATAACTTCTTGACCAATGGCGCGTTCTTTAACTTGAGCAATAAAATCTTTAACCACCGGTAAAGCGACATCAGCTTCAAGCAGAGCAACACGAATCTCCCTTAAAGCAGCATCAACATCAGCCTCATTAAGAGCACCTCTCTTTTTTAATTTATCAAAGATTTCGCCAAGTTTTTGACTTAAATTATTAAACATTTATTACCCAACAAAAAATGCGTCAGTGGGCGAATATCGCTGACTGACGCTTACATCGTGACCTACTTCTAAAGCTCACTTATAAAAAAGTCAAGCATTCCTTACGAGAAAAATGCCTGACTTACTTTGCTCACCATCAATTTAAGAAGATAAAGAAATTTATCTTAATTACATTTTTATCCATGAGTAAGGATACCTCATCGGCCTCTCAAACTTAATTTTTTCGAATTCTTCAATTAACCCTTTTTGGAAGCCATATTTAGGAAAATAATGCTGGCATATTGGATTGCGTAGATCTGAAAAAACATATTTTACATTTGTCCGTTTTGTAACAAATTCATCAATAAAATATTTAACTGCCGCTTGAGAATATCCCTGCCCTTCACCTTGGTAACCTGCTTGAACTTTCTCAAGAATAAAATGCGCAGGATATGCATTTTGTGCAGGTATAAATTCATATTGCAAGTATGACAAAAAAGGCGCGGCTTTACCCAAATCACTAAAGCCGATTATTGAATAATCAATTTTTGTAGGATTCACATCTCCTGCATAAACAGCAATCTCTCCATAACTACGCAAATGGTCCCCTTGAGCCATGCATAATTTTTTCTTTTCACCTTTATATTCAAACTCAAAAGGCACAAGCGTTAACCAAGGTTTTCTTGTACTCTGCTCTAAAGTATGTTGGTGAGTTCTAAAATCCTCAAAACGGATTGTTTGGCTTGCTAGGCATTGTGCGTCTCTAACTTGGTCTTCCGTAAGAAAAGTTGTGGCATAACAATTGGTTATTGCACTAAATAAAAAGGCACTTAAAATTGTTTTAATTTGAATATTCATTGTAATTTCCTTTAAAAAATTTACATGATTATATTTAACTTCTATTATTACAACTATCAATATAAAATGTGACCATAAGTACAATTATTCTCCTTGTTTTTTAAGGAAGGCTACAAAAGTAATAGTATAATCAGAATAGATTAGCCTAAGATATACAATTTCTCATAAAGACAGTTAGTCTTTAGAAAGTGCTTTCCTCTCACGTTCAAATTTTTGTATTTCAAAACTATTAGGAGCATAGTTGATGATCTCGATGCTCTCTTCAGTTTTATGAACATTGACGAGCAGCTGTACAACATTCCATTCATCGTGTTCCAAATATGCTTTAACATAAATTGTTGCAGTTCCTTGGGGACCTTCTACATCCATCGAACCATTCATATAGCCATTGGGACCAACTGTATGAAGCTGACCACTGGGCCATCCTTTCTTTTTAATAGGAGAGCCAATTTTCCCAATAATTATCTTATTTTGAGAAACAGAATTAACAGCCATTTTTATAGCTTCATTGTCTGATAACTTTTCCATGGATAAGAAAAAAATTCCACCCCCTAATACAACGAGAACTCCTAAGTAACCAATACCCCAAATTGCCCATAACCTTTGTACACGTTTAAAATGCTCAATGCTGTCCCAATGTTTGTTACGCCATGCCCACTCATTTCCTTTGGCACCTAAAACAAACGGCATTACAATATTAACTAAAGGTAAGAGCGAAAAAAGTGAAACATAAGTGCGATTTCCAAGCCCCCAGATCCAACTTAAAAGAAAAGCGCCCCAATTCCATTTTTTAAGTTCAGCTGGAAAAGGTTTTTCTTGAGGTGCGTTATCTTTATATGAAATGGGATCACTCATTATTCAATCACTTTCATTTAGCCTTGTAAGATTAAGTCACATTTACGACACAGACGCAACTGAAACGATGATATTCTTTATGTTAGTGATTTTTAAAGACATAAACCAGTAATAATGATTAATTTTCTACCAAATTAGTGCATATTCATGCAGATTTATGCTATAATAATAATGTGAGTAGTATTTAGTCAAAGGAGAGTGCCATGACGATTAAAACTTTACTTCCAACAATATCCACAATACTTGTTATTATAGGAGCCATTAACTGGGGCTTGGTTGGGCTTTTTCATGTTAATTTAGTAGAAACCGTTTTAGGAAGTGTCCCTATTCTTGCTAAGCTAGTCTACATTCTTGTTGGCTTATCCGGACTGTACCTCATACCAACTTTTAAGAAGACTCTTTAGGTTCAAATAGACTATAAAAAAACGGCGCTTAAAAGCGCCGTTTTTATTGCAACATAGTAAATTCTAATGAATTTGAATAACGACATTACGATTCTTAGGTGCAACTTCTGGACCTTCTTTTTCACCTGCGCCGAATGCGGTAATGCGACGTGAGTCAACACCTTTTTTAACAAGGTAATGGCTTACAGCTTCTGCACGTCTTTGTGAAAGAATGAGGTTGTGCTTGCGTCCACCAACATGGTCAGTGTTACCAATCACATTAACAACATGAAGATCTAAGTTTTCTGCAACTTTCGCAACTTCATCAAGCATTTTTGTAGCATCAGCTGAGAGAACGTGACTATTGAAGCCAAACTCAATCACAAATGTTGGCGCTTGATCAGCAACTATCTTTTCGAGCTGAATTAAACGATCTTTAAAGAGCTTTTCACATGTTGAAAGCTCTGGACGGCTCCAGCTTTCAGATTTTTCTTCAACAAGACAATCAAATGCAACTTGTGCCTCTGCTGCAACTTGTGGAGCAATATGACGTCCACCCTTAACACCTGACTTCTCAAGAGCAAAAATTAGGCGATTACGAGCTTCTTGAAGACCTGTACGTTGTGAATCAGGAATATCCCAGCGACGTGGATCTTCAGGAAGAGGTGTTTCACCAGTTGCTGCTTGGATCCCTTTTACCGCAAAGTGAGAAGCATCAAATTCATCTGTATACTTGTTGTGAAGTTTCTTTGCTAAAATTTCATACTCGTTTGCAAGCGCGCGTGAAAATAAATAACCTTCACGTGGGGTATCATTTAATTCACGTATATCAAACTCTGAACAGCTTGTTACAAGCAAAGCAGCTAACGCCACTCCAGATAATAATATGTTTCCTTTAATTTTCATTTACGTCTCCTTTTTGATTAAACGCAACGGGCTACGCTTAATATCATTTTCTCGTCTTTATCTTTTATAATTATGAGGCCAAAGATAAAATATAATGGTCGCCTCTTTGATTAAACTGGCATAAAGCAAATTAATTTAAAGTTAATGCCATTACAAAAAATTATAAGGATCAATATCAATTTTAAGACGTACTATAGATGGTAATTTGATAGAATAAAGCCATAATTTCAAAAACTTTTGTAAATTATAATGGCGAGGAGCCTTCACAAGAATGCGCCAACGATATTTTCCTCTAATCATGTAAATAGGCGAAGGCGCCGGTCCCAAAATTTCTATATCAGTGTCTTTAGGAACAACACTTAAAAGTCGCAATGCTTCTTGTTTCACTTTTTCTTCATCCATTCCACTCAAAACTAAAGCTGCTAAGCGACTAAATGGCGGCATTGAACTATATTTTCTCATTAACAGCTCTTGCTCTATAAACTGCGCACGTTCACCTGTAATAAGCGCTTGCATGACAGGATGATCAGGATAATAAGTTTGAAGCCAAACTTTTCCTGGCTTTTGTTCACGCCCTGCTCGCCCTCCAACTTGCTGAAGCAATTGATAAGTTCTTTCACTCCCCCGAAGGTCTCCTCCTTGTAATCCGAGATCGGCATCAATAACGCCCACAAGCGTCAAATTCCGAAAATGATGTCCTTTAGCAATCATTTGCGTGCCAATAATAATAGAGACCTCGTTGTTTTTTACTTTTGATAAAACTTGATCCAGTTCTTGCACATTTGCAATTAAATCGCTTGAAATAATGCAATATTTAAGATGTGAAAATCTGGAAGCAACTTCTTCAGCTAAACGCTCAACACCTGGACCACAAGCGACGAAACTATCGTTTGCATGACAAGATGGGCATTCTTTCAACTTTGCAACAGCATGCCCACAATAATGGCAAACAAGTCTTCCTTGAATACGATGATCTACCAACCAGGCCGTACAGAAAGGACATTCGACCTTGGTTCCACAAGCACTACATAACGTTAAAGGAGCATACCCTCGCCTATTTAAAAATAATAGAACCTGCTCTCCGGCTGAAGTCGTTTTAGTGATCTCATCAAATAACGGCGCTGAGATCCACTCTTTTGATTTATATTCTTTTAAATCAATAATTTCTATTTCAGGAAGAGAAGCGCCACCAAAACGATTTTCTAATGAAACTTCATGATATCGGCCTTGTCGACAATTATAATGCGTTTCTAAAGAAGGTGTCGCAGACGCTAAGACAATAGGAATATGATTAAGTGAGGCACGGACAACAGCCATATCACGTCCTTGATAAATTGTTCCTTCATCTTGTTTATAGGTTTGCTCATGCTCTTCATCGACAACAATTAACCCTAAATTAGAGTATGGGAGAAATAAAGCTGACCGTGCACCAATAATGACTTTGGCTTCGCCTTTGATAATTTGTTTCCATGTTTCTCGACGTTGAGCAGGTGTTAAGAGAGAATGCCACAATGAGGGTTGAGCTCCAAATCTTTTTGTAAATCTTTCAATCATTTGGGGTGATAAAGAAATCTCAGGTAACAGCACAAGAGCTTGTTTCTGACATCTTAAAACGTCTGCAACTAACTCAAGATAAACCTCTGTTTTTCCTGAACCTGTTACACCATCTAAGACAGAGACAGAATATCCTTGATCAAGTCGAAATTTAAGATCGTGATATGCAAGTTCTTGGGCAGATGAAAAATGAATTGGTGCGAAATCAGGATAAGGTGTTAAAATCTTATTTAATTTCTTAGATTGGCGCTTTAACGCTTTAAAGACTTGCGGCACACTTAACATAAGTTTAAGCATGGCCCCTAAGGGTGTCAAAGTATAGTTTGCAACCCACTCAATAAACTCTAAATTAACCCCTGGAATTGTCGGCAAATCAAACTTGTCATAAACTTGTTTAAGCGGTTTTGAAGTCTCAGCAAAATCGGAAATTCGCCAAATAACGCCGTAAAGCCTTCTTGAGCCAAATGGAACAAGCACGATATCACCAACGTCAACAGACATCCCTTCAGGAACGACATAATCATACACCTGACTTAAAGGAACTGGTAAAAGAACACCTACTTTTTTCATCATACTTTATAAGATATTTCTCTATCGCTTATTGCTTATTCCGATTATACTTCTCTCAAAAAATGAAAGGAACCTTAAATGAATTTTTTCCTCGATAGCGCTGATATTCATGAAATTCGTGATCTTGCGGACTCAGGTCTCATCTCAGGTGTGACAACAAACCCTAGCCTAATTGCCAAGTCTGGCCAAGAGATTAAAAAAGTCATCGCTGAAATTTGCTCTATCGTTCAAGGTCCAGTAAGCGCAGAAGTCACAGCCACAACTTATTCTGAAATGTTGCAGGAAGCTAAAATCCTTACACAAATTAGTGAACAAGTGACCATAAAAGTTCCTCTTACTTTTGATGGTCTTAAAGCCTGCAAGACTTTATCAGATCAAGGTACCATGGTTAATGTTACATTATGTTTTTCTGCAACGCAAGCCCTTCTCGCAGCACGCGCAGGAGCCACTTTTATATCGCCTTTTTTAGGACGTCTTGATGATATCAGTATGGATGGATTACAGCTTATCCGAGATATCCGTCTTATCTATGACAACTACCCTGAAATCGAAACTGCGATTCTTGCAGCCTCAGCGCGCCATCCTTATCATGTTCTTGAAGTTGCTAAGATCGGTGCAGATGTTATCACACTTCCGGGAAAAACTTTCCGACAACTTTACAATCATCCATTAACAGACCAAGGTTTAGAAGCTTTCTTAAAAGATTGGCAAGCAACAGGTCAAACAATTCTTTAGGAATGAATGTGGAGAAAAGATCCCCTCTCTTAGAGCCAGCATTTCAACATTTTATAGGTATAAGTTTACAGCCTTATATCTTTGAATGGCTTAACTGGCTCACAGTTGAAAAGAATGCTTCACCACACACAGTTTCAAATTACTGCCGTGATTTGGCATTTTTCTTTACCTTTTTATCGCAACACTTTCAAGAACTTATTACTTTAGAATTACTACAGAAGGTTGCTTTACAAGATTTACGTGCTTACCTCACGCATCGCGTAAATCAAAAAATTTCTCATCGTTCAAATGCCCGCATGTTGGCTTCCATTCGCTCTTTTGTGCGCTATCTTCATCGGCATTATAAATTTGAAAATCAGGCCTTTGAACGCATCAAAACCCCCAAACTTCCAAAATCTCTTCCTCGCCCCTTATCCACGAACGATGCGATAAATGTTATTGAAGCAGAAGCTTCTGTTCAAGAAGACTGGGTTATCGCTCGAAATCAAGCTTTGTTCGCTTTACTGTATGGAGCAGGTCTACGCATTTCTGAAGCCTTAAATCTGAATCAAGGGGATATCCAACAAAATCAATTAAGTTTAAGAATCAAGGGGAAAGGTAATAAAGAGAGACTTGTGCCATTGCTTCCTGAAGTTTTAAAGAAAATTAAAGAGTATCTTTCTTTATTTCCGTTTGCTTGCACCTCTAAAACCCCTCTTTTTGTCGGCGCTAAAGGAAAAAGATTAAACCCAGGAATTGCACAAAAAGAACTACGTCAACTGCGGCTTGAATTAGGTCTTCCTGAATCTGCAACCCCGCATAGCCTGAGGCATAGTTTTGCAACGCATCTTCTTACTTCTGGTGGCGATCTCAGGACAATTCAAGAACTTTTAGGGCATGTTTCTCTTTCAACAACGCAACGGTACACCGAAGTTGCGGATTCGAAGCTCATGGAGCTTTATGCTAAAGTTCACCCGCGCGCTTAAAAAGAATAAGTTACTTTCCTAATAACTTTAAAGTTCTTAATTCTTGACTTACCTTATTGTCATCTTTACAATTAACTTATTAATTTATTAAAAGGTTTTATCATATGTACTTTAAGGCTATTGTTTTTGCTATTATTTATATGCTCTCTACTCAAAATGGATATTCTACTTACAAAGTAGAATGGGAAAGTCCAACTTTAGAAGCTGCAGATAAAGACCCTTGGAAACACTCTCTTCTTTCACAATTACCTACAGATTTCGTAACTCATCTAAAAGAAAAAAATCGCCAGTATTTTTCCTCAAATGAGGAAGTTCTAGCTTCTTTACAAATGATAAACTCCCAAGGTCAAGTAAGAGATGAGCTATCACCAAACATTATAGGAAGCTTTGTTTATAACCCGCGCCTTATTATAGGATCAGGAGAAGAAGGAACTGTCTATATAGCTCAGCATGTACTCACAGGTCGTTACGCTTCTCTCAAAAAAACTAGCCGGAAAGGTGAATATGAGGCCTTTAAAAATCTTGAACGTTGTTATGCCTGTTATTCAGAGAAAAATAATTATTATTCATCAACATATCATATTTTCAGACCCCTTGTTATTGGGCTTCCACTAATTACTTTTACATACGATCAAGAAAAGCTTGGAATGATAAGAAGCTATGATAAAATTGTTTACAAAGATTGGAAATATAATATCAGTCTTGTGGATGCTTTCCTGACAGAATTTGAATATAACATAAAACATAGCGCCGGCCCCTATGAAGTTGATAGCAATGCTATGTTTTTAATAGAAGAACCTGAAAAAAAGCCTTGTATTGTCTTTGTTGATCTAAACTCTGAACAATATAATAAAAATGATAATGATTTAGTCACTACTCAATTTTTTTATGTGATGCTTAGATTTCTTAAGTTCGAAATGACAGCAGAAACTTTGGCTTACCCAGAACCCATTAAACAATTTATAAAAGAAATTTTTCATAAAGACGATCTTTTCGTCTCTTTTACAAAGGTAAAAGAAGCTCGCAATAAGCTTGTCGAAAATATGAAAAATTTAGGATATCCCGAAATAGCTAAAATTTGAGCTTTAGCAATATCTTTTTAAGAAACAGGTTCAAGATACTTTTTAAGGTACTTCCCTGTATAACTCTCAGGGATTTTGGCAAGCTCTTCAGGGGTTCCACTTCCAACGATGCGGCCCCCTTCATGCCCACCTTCAGGCCCCAAATCAATGACCCAATCAGCTGTTTTGATCACTTCAAGATTGTGTTCAATCACAATGATTGTATTACCTTGTTCGACCAAAGAATGAAGAACTTCTAAAAGTTTATTAACATCTTCAAAATGAAGTCCCGTTGTTGGCTCATCTAAAATGTAAAGCGTTCGACCTGTCGCCCGTTTAGAAAGTTCTTTGGAAAGTTTAATCCGCTGTGCTTCTCCACCAGATAGCGTCGTCGCACGCTGACCAATATGGATGTATCCTAAACCCACTTTTTGTAGCGTTGCGAGCTTGTCCCGTACTGATGGTGTTGCTTGAAAAAACTCAAGCCCTTCTTCAACAGTCATATCCAGAATATCAGCTATTGTTTTATCGCGATATTTTACTTCTAAGGTCTCACGGTTATAACGTTTTCCCTTACACTGATCACATTCAACATACACATCGGGCAAAAAATGCATTTCAATTTTTAGGACGCCATCTCCTTCGCAAGCTTCACACCGTCCGCCTTTAACGTTAAAAGAAAATCGTCCTGGTTGATAACCTCGTGCTTTGGACTCTGGTAAAGCCGCAAACCATTCACGAATCGACGTAAAGGCGCCAATATAAGTCACAGGATTTGATCGTGGTGTCCGTCCAATCGGCGATTGATCGATATCGATAATTTTGTCAATGGCTTCAAGCCCTTCAATAGCGGTATGCTCCCCAGGAAGATCGCGTGCCCCATGAAGTTGGCGCGCAATGGCCTTATAAAGCGTTTCAATAACAAGGGAAGATTTTCCACCCCCCGAAACACCCGTCACACAGGTGAGTGTTCCTAAGGGAAATTCAACACTGAGATTCTTCAAATTATTTGCTTTAGCGCCTTTAACTTTCAAAAACTTTCCGTTCCCGGGACGGCGCTTAGTGGGTACTTCAATCGATCTTTTGCCTTGAAGATAAGCACCCGTAAGACTTTTTGGATCCGCCATTACTGTCTCAGGTGTTCCTTGTGCAACGATTTCGCCGCCATGAATACCTGCACCCGGCCCCATATCAATTAAATAATCAGCTGCTCGAATGGTATCTTCATCATGCTCAACAACAATCACCGTATTATCTAAATCCCGAAGATGCCGTAACGTTTCTAAAAGACGATCATTATCACGCTGGTGCAGCCCTATGGAGGGTTCATCAAGCACATAAAGAACACCTGTCAACCCTGATCCAATCTGCGAAGCAAGCCGAATACGCTGACTTTCACCACCTGAGAGCGTGCCTGAGGAACGGGCGAGCGTAAGATATCCCAACCCAACATTATTTAAAAAGCCAAGTCGCTCATTAATTTCTTTTAAAATACGATGCGCTATTTCCTGTTGTTTTTGCGTTAGCTTTGGGGCAAGTGCTTGAAACCATTTCACGGCTTCAGCAACTGAAAGTTCGGTCACTTGCCCAATGTGTTTATCATTAATCTTTACCGAAAGAGCTTCAGGCTTCAAACGATAACTTTGACATGTTTCACAAGGACTACTCATCTGATAACGTTCTAGATCTTCCCGCCGAGAAGAACTTTCACTCTCTCGATAACGTCTCTCAAGATGAGGAATAACACCTTCAAAAGGTTTTTTCTGTTGAAAAAATCGACTTCCATCCATAAGTGATAAAGAAATTTCTTTTCCTTTTGTGCCATACAAAATAGCAGTGCGCGTTTCCTCTCTTAACTGTTGAAACGGTGTATAAATGTCTTCTTTGAACGCTTTAGCAACAGATTCAAGTGTTTGTAAATAATAGGTAAAAAATGAGTTCGCCCAAGGCACAATGGCGCCTTGCTCTAGCGTCTTCATAGGATCTGGAACAACAAGATGAGGATCGAATTGAATACGGGCACCCAATCCATCACATTCTGAACATGCGCCAAAAGGACTATTAAATGAGAATAGCCGAGGCTCAATCGCTTCAATCGTAAAACCTGAAGTGGGACATGCAAACTTCTCTGAAAACGTTAAGCGCTCTTCTGTATCAGCATTTTCAGCAAAAAGGATTCCCTCAGCAAGTTTCAAGCCGGTTTCAATGCTGTCTGCAAGACGCGTCGCTATGTCTTCTTTAATAACAACACGATCAACCACGATTTCAATATCATGCTTGATCTTTTTATCTAAGGCAGGCGCTTCTTCAATGGCGTAAAGCTTGCCATCAATTTTAACGCGCTGGAAGCCTCTCTTCTGCATGTCAGAAAGTTCTTTTTTATATTCACCTTTTCGACCTCGAACAATCGGCGCTAATAAAAGCCACCGGCTTCCTTCAGGACAACTCAACAGACGATCAACCATTTGCGATACAGTTTGGCTCTCAATGGGAAGGCCCGTTGCAGGAGAATAAGGGATCCCAATACGCGCAAAAAGAAGACGCAAATAATCGTAAACTTCCGTCACTGTTCCAACGGTTGAGCGAGGATTTTTCGAGGTCGTTTTCTGCTCAATTGAAATAGCTGGAGATAAGCCTTCAATTGAGTCGACATCCGGCTTTTGCATTAATTCTAAAAACTGACGCGCGTAGGCTGACAAGCTTTCAACATAGCGCCTTTGTCCTTCGGCATAAATTGTATCAAAAGCAAGAGAAGATTTTCCTGAACCGCTTAAGCCAGTAATCACAACAAGTTTATTACGGGGGATATCAACATCCACACTTTTTAAATTATGCTCACGCGCACCACGAATACTAAGGGTATTAAGAGTCATTCTTCCCACATTCAAGCGAGTTAAACATTGAAGAGTTTAAGTCTTCCAATCAACCTACATATATTTTGTTACTATTGTCAAATCAAGCTAACAATTTAACAAATAGAATTTATGTAAATTTTTAATCTTCTTTATTGCGGCTTAACCGTTTACGTTCATTTGGATCTAGAAATCGCTTACGCAGGCGGATCGATTTTGGCGTAACCTCAACAAGCTCATCATCTTCAATATAAGATAGTGCTTGCTCAAGCGTTAAAATTCTAGGCGGCGTAAGACGAATCGCCTCGTCTTTTCCTGCTGCACGCACGTTGCTAAGCTGCTTTGCTTTTAAGGGATTCACCTCAAGATCTTGTTGGCGATTATTTTCGCCAATGATCATACCTTCGTAAACTTCATCGCCTGGATTAATGAAGAAAATACCTCGATCCTCAAGATTGAAGATCGCATACGCAACCGCTTTGCCCGCTCCCACTGAGATTAACACACCATTTCGATGCTGAACAATGGCACCTTTATAAGGTGCATAAGAGTGGAAAAGACGACTTAAAATACCTGTTCCACGGGTATCCGTCATAAACTCACTTTGATAGCCGATAAGACCGCGAGAAGGCGCATGGAAGGTGATTCTTGTTTTGCCACCACCTGAAGGGCGCATATCTTTCATTTCTGCTTTCCTAAAGCCCATCTTTTCAACAACGACACCAGAAAATTCTTCATCCACATCGATTTGAACTTCTTCAATTGGCTCAAGCCGTTGCCCTGTCGTTTCATCTGTCTTATAAACAACGCGTGGGCGGCTAATGGACAACTCAAATCCTTCACGTCGCATGGTTTCAATAAGAATCCCTAATTGAAGCTCGCCTCGCCCTGCGACTTCAAAAGAATCTTTGTCTTCACTTTCTTTAACTTGAATAGCGACGTTACTTTCAGCTTCGCTTAAAAGACGATCGCGAATCATGCGTGACGTCACTTTTTTTCCTTCACGACCTGCCAAGGGTGAATCATTGATCGTGAACGTCATCATCAAAGTTGGCGGATCGATAGGCAATGCAGGAATAGGATCCATTATTTCAGGGACACAAATCGTATCTGCAACCGTTGCTTGCTCAAGACCCGCTACAGCAATAATATCCCCTGCGAAGGCTTCCTCAACAGGCTCTCTTTTCAAACCACGGAAAGCCAGAATCTTTGTAAGTCGAGCATTTTCAAGGGTTTCGCCTGAGTTACGCAGTGCCTTAACAGGCATATTAAGACGTGCAACTCCAGTTTGCACACGACCCGTAAGAATACGTCCCAAATAGGGATCCGCTTCTAAGGTTGTCACGAGCATGGAAAAAGGTGCTTCTCGATCAACATTAGGTGCCGGAATGAAATCAACAATGGTCTCAAAAAGCGGCGTTAAATCAACACGTGGGTCTGTCAAATGACGAGCTGCCCATCCATCGCGACCTGACGCATAGATAACGGGGAAATCAAGCTGTTTTTCATTCGCGTCTAACATGACGAAAAGGTCGAATATCTCATTCAAGACTTCATCAGCACGCGCATCTGGCCGATCTGCTTTATTAACAACAACGATAGGACGCAATCCCAATTTAAGCGCTTTCATCACAACGAATTTTGTTTGTGGCATTGGTCCTTCAGCCGCATCGACGAGTAAAACAACGCCGTCAACCATGCTTAAGATTCGCTCAACTTCGCCACCAAAATCAGCGTGTCCAGGTGTATCAACAATATTGAGACGAACATCTTTCCATTCAATTGATGTACATTTTGCAAGAATCGTAATCCCGCGTTCACGCTCAAGATCATTGGAATCCATCGCACGCTCTGCCACAGTTTGATTTTCTCGAAAAACGCCACTTTGACGAAAGAGACTGTCAACAAGGGTGGTTTTCCCGTGATCAACGTGGGCGATAATAGCAAGGTTGCGAAGTGGAATCATTGTTTACCTAAAAATTGTTAAAAACTAATCCTATACCCTCTTATTTGTTTTAAGAGGATGTTTTATGTCCTGGCTCTCTTTTTGAGAACCAGGAATATTATCTTTATCCTTAATAACCAGTAACTGGGTCAGGCCTGTAGGGGGCTTGAGGATAATACGCAGTTGGTGCATGACGCGGCGCTGGATGATACTGAGGCGCAGGGTGATACTGAGGTGCCGGCGAACTATCAGGAATAATCCGTGAACGGCCTTGCTGTCCTACAATGAGAAGCACGCGTTGACCAGGTGCATATTTTGTATCTTTGCCTTGGACAACTGTACGCATTTCACCATTGTTTAATTCGACAATGTATTCAAAGGCTGTTTGAGAACTGAGAGCTTTCTCTGCATAAGCGCCAGCAACTGCGCCTAAAAGTGCGCCTGCGGCTGTTGCAGCTGTATTGCCACCACCTTTACCAAACTGATTTCCAATAACACCACCACCAACACCACCTGCAATGATACCGGTCGTGTTTTCTTGAAGCTTTTCAGCATTTGTGACTTCAATTTCACGCACACTTACGACAGTTCCTCGGAATGTTCGTGACGCTTCACCAACATGTGTATCTGAGTAAACATTCGAAGAAATCTCACGAGCACAACCAGAAAGCATTACCGCAGCAGAGCTAACCAAAATTAAATAAGCTGTCGAACGAAATACAGCAGAATTCTTTTTTATATTAATCATAATAACCTCATATGTTAATGGAACCAGTAAGGCTCTGTCTCAAAGAGACATAAGCTTTCTGCCAGATTTCCTAATTTTTTTCTACTTAAAAAATGAAGTGATATGGCCAAGTCCCTATTTTCATTTATAGTAGCATTCTTGTTCTTTTTTTGCAAGAAAAAAATGAAACATTTATCAAGCATTTATTTTTCAAGGAGTTATTTTAGGGGACGTCTATAAAATCCTTAAAATGTTTCATTTCTTTTCACAAGTTATTCATTAACAAATTGAATTTTCTTGATATTTGTATCAAATCATGATAGTATAATTAAAGATGATCAGAGAGAAAGTTCTTTCCTTACTAGGATGCGTGCCCTACTCCAGTAATTCTTTCAGCTTTCGCTATGGAGCCATCTAAAAAAATAGTAAGATAGGAAGTCGACACCTAAATTATTAAAAAACAAACACTTAACGTTCATTTTTGAGCGAATGCTCTTGTTTTGCCTGGTGAAAAGGCAGAAAAAGGGAATGAAAAGCAACGGGGTAAGTGACTTTGAAAAGTTTTTCTTTGTTACTTTTGGATTCCCGCTTTCGCGGGAATGACACACGGGTAAACCTGTCTGTGCGTGAAGAGTACGGTGGGTGGTAGCGTGAGAAGGAGTTTGAAACCTTTCTAATGTCATTCCCGCGAAAGCGGGAATCGAGGAAGCGTTGAAAGACATCCAATGGTAATGATCGACACGAGGAAAAAGATAACGCCTTTCTTCGTCATCCTTAGACTTGTCCCGAGGATCTCAGACAGCCAAAAGATGTTGCGAGGTGTCAGAAAAAACAAAAGGTTTAAAAGAGAAAACAGATGAATCACTCCGTTTATATCATGACAAATAAACCTCATGGCATTCTCTATGTAGGCATGACTAATAACTTGATGCAGCGTGTTTGGGAACATAATGAGGGAGCCGAAGATGGTTTTACAAAAAGGTACAACCTAACAACGCTTGTCTTTTATGAATTTTTTGAAACTCCAGGTGAAGCTATCAAACGTGAGAAGAGTCTAAAGCGTTATTCGAGAGAATGGAAAATAAATCTTATTCAAGAAAAGAATAGTGATTGGAAAGATTTATATGAAGAACTTCTTTAGGCGATAGGCAAGATCTATCTATTGCTTGAGATCCTAGGCACAAGGCCTAGGATGACCAAAGGTTGTGAACAAAGAATGATCGCTGACGAGGACTGGAAGGATGTAGATTGATGGCAATAGGAACAAGCAATCACTCGGTTGTCATCCTCGGGCTTGTCCCGAGGATCTCAGGCAGCCTGACGATGCCACGAGATACCAGAAGGCCTAAGACGTACGTGAGAGGCACGGCAAAAAAGTTAAGAAGCAACGGTGTTTAAAACTTAGAGAAGTTTTTCACTTTTGTAGATGGATTCCTGCCTTTGCGGGAATGAGACAAGAGAAGCAAGATATTCGCATCTCTCTAACGTATTGAAAAAGTATGGTGGAGCAACCACTTTATTATCATCCTCGTGACCCTGCTACGCCAAAGGCTTTGCCGTGGCGAGAAATGCTGATCCAGGAAGCGTTGAAAGGTGATAGGCAAGGTCTATCTGTTGCTTAAGATCCTAGGCACAAGGCCTAGGATGACTAAAGGTTGGATGGAACAAGGGCTCGTTGGCAAGGATAATGCCTGGTGAGAAGAGACGTAATATCTGTGATGACCAAAGGTTGGAGATAAGAAAGCTCGGTGACGAGGGATGAAAACGTTGATGAGTGACAATAGGAACAAGCGATCACCTCACCGTCATCCCCGCGAAAGCGGGGATCTAGGAAGAGCTGGAAGGTAACAAATGAGGATTGATAAGAAGAGGAATGAACTGGTTCTTCTCTTCGTCATCCTCGGGCTTGTCCCGAGGATCTCAGGCAACCTGACGATGTTGATAATTGCCATAAAACGCATGCCATCTGTGAGAACATCGTATTTTTAAAATTTCTCTGTTTCTATTATTATGATTTAGGCCTACTTGCTGGGGTACTTCCTGACGTCGTGCTAGTTGACGTCGCGCTGCTTGATCCAGTAACAGTTGATGCATGTTGATGTTCACTGCCTCTAGGGAGTTCATTAATCTTTTTCTGAGTCTTTTTCGAATTCTTTTGCTGGCTTTCTATTTCTTCATCGATAATGTTCACCATTTTATTTATATCAGCTTGCTCAGTAGGATTGTTTGAGGCAGAACTTTGGTTATTAAATGTGTTTAAGACAAAAATAGCAAAAAATGAAAATAAAATTATATTTACTGGCATAATAATCTCCACATAAATTCAATATATTATTTGCAAATAGTATTCTGCCAGCATTAAAATTTATTATATTTATAACAGTGTAAAACAATAAAAAAACCACCCTATCTTAGATAAAGTGGCTTTCAGTTTTTGGATCCGTTTTTTATTTTTTATTCTCTAGTGTTTCGCTATCTCTTCGTTCGCTTGCTTTAAAAGTTCAAGCGACATCTTGCCATGCAGCACCAATTCTTTTGCTGTTGAACCTGAATGATAAGGATATTTACAAGTATGGGTGAATGCTGTTGTCCCTTCGCCAACTTGCCCTTTAATCGTTCCTTGTGGAGCATTTCCGACGAGAGATTTTGCCCCTCCTAATAAACCTTTTAAAACATTACAAACCGCCGCTTTAGCACCCTGTTGTTTGACTTCCCACCAGGGTCCATTACCAATTTTCAATTTATCTTGGCATAAAGCGCTGGACATTGCTTCAAAGGTGAGCACAGGACAGACTGCACCTTTTAAAGAAGGCGGTGTTTGGATTTTTCCTTCTAAAGAAAATTCATCAATCATAGCAGCTTTTTTCCAATCTTCAGGAAGTTTATAATGGCATACGAGCATCCCTTCCACCTTATCTGATTCTGTACCACTATATGTTTTATCATCCTGTCTAAGCGCTTTTGAAAAAACACTACAAACACTTGATAATGCTCCCAAAATATCAACAGGTCGCTGATAAACAACTGTTGTCTGCGGTATTACATTATAACTACCGACAACAGGGCAAAGATAATAAGCCATATCTTTTGCTGACAGCGTAGGACAATCTGCTTTAGCTTGAGGTGATGCAAAGGCAGACAATAAAACAAAAAAACTAGGAATAATCTTCTTCATTTTCAATCCTATCGTTTATTTTATAATTCCACATTTTCTGCCAAGACCTGTTAACAGGTTGCCAACTTTAGATCCAAGAAGCCCTTCTTTCTTTGAAGATTCTTTAAATTTAGTAGCCAAACTTCCTAATTGAGTACTCTTGTCAAGCATATCTTCAATTTTTTCACCACTTACGACAACTTTTCCTAACGCAGCTTTTAATTCTTTTTCCCTACTTTCAAATACTTGCTTTGTTGGGCAAACATATGCATGTCCTTTACCATCTTGAAGTTTTTCACTCATTTGCGTTGCCGTTTCTAAAGCTTCACTGATTGCATGCATTTCAGTTTCAATTTCGGCTTTCTGTTGTTGCGAAAGAGGCTTTTTTAATTCTAAAAGTAGTTTCTCTTGCCTCTCTGCAAGACGTCCCATTTCAAGGTTAAGATCTAATAATACTTGCCCTAAATCAACTTGATAAGTAGCACTTGCAATAACCGTGTTTTCACTTCCGCCTAATAAGGCAAAAGAAAGTAGTGAAACTGAAAGTAATTTTTTATTTATTAACATTTAGGTCCCCTTATAATTTCATAATTATAGAGTAGTCCTAAAAAGTTAATTTCTGCTTAATTAAGAAATCACTTTTAAATATTCATGCAGATGCACAAAAACATTTAGTTTATAAAAGGTTTAATTTTATTTAAAGTAAGTAACAACTTAGCCTGCTTAAGAGTACGTTCAGGTGTTTTCAAATCAGGAAAAGTCTTTAGGACTTGACTATACATTGTGTATAAATATTTATAAAGAAAGGTTGGTGTCGCGTCTCCTACTTCTTCCAAATACGCTTCAAAAATCTCGCATTGCTTGTAGCTTCGCAAACCAGCATCTGTCATGCTTGAATTGAGACAAAGTGCTCCAGCATAGACGTATGTATAAGACAAAATATGTAACAAAGGCTCAAATGTTTTATGCTTCGCAAGCTCTATAGAAATTTTTCTTGCCTTTTCAAGCTTTTCTTCAAAATTTGAGGTTTTCTCGATATAATTACTGTGCTTTACAAATTCCTTTGATCTCTCTTCATGATCAGTCACTTCACCAAGAGTAAAGTTTGCAGATTCTGGTTTCAATTCAAACAATTGATTAACATCAATTTGCATATCAAGCAGGGCATGTAATGCAAAAGGACGACCTTTGGACATGGCGATAGCCGCAAAGCTTAAAGCTTTATCAAAATCAGGTTGTAATTCAAACCTCTCTTGCTGTGTTCTTACCCAAGAAAAGAGCGTTTCTTTTAAACGGCCAAAGAAAGCTGATGTTACTTTTTGAGGAAGGATTTCCAATCCATATAGCAAAGCCATAATTTCATGATTAACACCTAAAGTATCATCAAGTGCAGTTGAAGATGCCGTATTAAAAATTTCTTTGAGTTCTTGATCCGGTCTTTTAGATAATCTTGCTTTTGTTAAAACAATTGCTAAGGGGATTAAAGGGTGTTTCACATCTTTCGCTGATTGTAAAAGTTCTAATTCACCTGTGAATGTGTTTTGGGCGTCCTTTGTTAACGGCAGTTTGGATTCATCTGATGAAACAGCGAGTTCACATATGGATTTATTAATCACAAATTTGATGTTTAAATCCTGAGCAAGTAATAGTTTCCATTGATTAAATTCTTGTGGTACCGCCCGACGAAGCCACCTTTGGTTAGAGTTCGCGATTATTTTTTGTTTTGCAGCCTCATTTGCAACAGCTTGCCACCGCCTTTCAACACCACTGCCTCTAACAAGTTCATGATCTGGAAGAAATGAAAAAACATGCGTTAACAATTCATCCGGAAGAACTTGAAAATTTCCATATCCTTTGTGACTTATGTCCACTTCATCAGCTAAAGTCGCATATGATGCGTTTGAAAATGCTAATAAAAAACTTATCAATGCAAAAAAATTTGGAAATAGTCTCATTAAGCTCCCCTTTTCGTTAATGATTATTATGTGCTTCTTCTATACTATTTTTTACATTTTGTCAATTTAATTTTAGGGGCTTTGAATAAGTAAAAGCGTAAAAATCTATTGCTCTTCACAAAATAATCCGATATATTCCGCTTAACTATCAGAATTAAATAAGAGGTGGGTCAAAAGCCCGCCTTTTTATTTGGGTAAAGAGTGAATGGACCTTATAAAAAAGATAAAAGACATCATCGAACCTACCTTGAATAGTTTGGGTTATCATATTGTTCGTGTGCAATTTTCAGGACAAGTGCGCCCTACCCTTCAAGTGATGATTGAAAAATTAGATTTAAGTGCTTTATCAATCGATGATTGCGTAAAAGCAAGTCGGCAGATTTCTGCTTTGTTAGATGTAGAAGATCCTATTGATACCGCTTATCAACTTGAAGTCACATCCCCAGGACTTGACCGCCCTCTTGTAGCTTTGCAAGATTATGTGAGGTTTCAAGGTGCCGAGATAAAACTTGAAACAGTCTCCCCTCTTGAAGGACGTAAACGTTTCAAAGGGATCTTGTCGCAAGTAAAAGAAGGAACAATCTTCCTTAAACCTGAAGATAGCGAGGCAACTCTTGATATTGCTTATGAAAATATTCTTAAAGCAAAATTGGTGCCGCAATTTTAAATTTTAATGTTAGCAATAAGTTAGGAAAATAAGGCGATAACGATGACATCAACAACTTCAACTGGCATAATTCGAACTGAACTTTTAAATGTTGCAGAAACAGTTGCTCGTGAAAAAGGCATCCAAAGGGATGAAGTCCTTGAAGCTATGGAAATGGCTATCCAAAAGGCGGCCCGTGCAAAATACGGTCATGAGAGAGATATCCGCGCTGAAATTGATCGCAAAAACGGTGAAATAACTGTTTTTTCTTGTCTTGAAGTGGTTGAAAATGTTGAGAATGAAGTCATTCAAGTATCCCTTAAAGAAGCCAAAAAAATGGATCCTTCTTTGGAAATCGGATCCTTCCTTAAAACTTACCTTCCCCCCATTGATTTTGGTCGTGTCGCCGCCCAAACAGCAAAACAAGTTATTTTTCAACGGGTGCGAGATGCTGAAAGGCTTCGTCAATATGAAGAATATAAAAATCGTGCTGGCGAAATTATCAATGGACAAGTCAAGCGTATTGAATTTGGGAATGTTATCGTTGAATTAGGTCAAAGTGAGGCACTTCTTGCAAGAGACCAACTCATCCCTCGCGAAAACTTTAGGCCTGGCGATAGAATTCGCGCTTATATTATGGATGTCCGTCAAGAACCGCGTGGACCACAAGTTTTCTTATCCCGCTCTCACACTGAATTTATGTCTAAACTCTTCACTCAAGAAGTCCCTGAAATTTACGAAGGTGTTATTGAAGTGAAAGCTGTTGCACGTGATCCAGGTTCTCGCGCTAAAATTGCTGTTTATAGTGCAGACAAAAGTCTTGATCCTGTTGGCGCTTGTGTTGGACTTCGCGGTAGCCGTGTTACAACCGTTATTAATGAACTCCAAGGGGAAAAGATTGACATTATTCCTTGGTCTTCAAACCCTGTTGTTTTTGTTGTTAACTCATTGATCCCTGCTGAAGCAAGTAAAGTTGTGCTTGACGAAAATACAAACCGCGTTGAAGTCGTGGTTCCAGATGATCAATTAAGCTTAGCGATTGGAAGACGAGGCCAAAACGTCCGGCTTGCAAGTCAGCTCACTGGACTTGGAATAGACGTTATTTCAGAATCTGCGGAATCTGAGCGCCGTACGCAAGAAGTGAAAAACCGTTCAAAACTATTCGTTGAAGCTCTTGATGTTGATGACGTTCTTGCTCATCTTCTTGTTACTGAAGGCTTTGATAATGTTGAAGAAATTGCCTATATTTCTCTTAATGAGCTTTCAGGTATCGAAGGATTAGATGAAGATTTGGCAGTAGAACTTCAAAATCGTGCAAAGAATTTCTTAAAGAAACAAGAAAAAGAATTTAAGCAGCGTTCTCAAGAGTTAGGCGTTGAAAAAACGCTTCAAAATTTAGAAGGCTTAACTCCTAAATTTGTCGTCGCCCTAGCTGAAAAAGGCATTACGACTTTGGATGGGCTTGCAGATCTTGCAGGTGATGAACTTGTCGAACTTTGCCCAGAAATGGATTTAGAAGAAGCTAATAAACTCATTATGCTAGCAAGAGAGCATTGGTTTGAAAAAACAGATACAAAAAAAACTAAGAAAAATCCTTAATTCTCTATTTAAGGCCAGCGAAGACTGTTTAAAGGAAAGATAAAAGCAATGACGGAACAAAAAGATTCAAACGAAAAGAAGACATTAACCTTAGGGGGAAAGCTTTCTTTGAAAAAAACGCCTGAAAGTGGTCAGATACGTCAAAGCTTTTCACATGGCCGTTCAAAATCAGTTGCTGTTGAAGTACGAAAAAAACGCACTCTTGAAAAGGTTGGAGGATCTGAAGGTGAGCATTATGAAGGTGCTCTTAGATCCGAAGACTCAGGAGAAAAAGGTGATTCTGAATTTGAAGCTCGCCTTAAAGCTGTTCAAAATGCCTTAAAATCAGCTCCTGATATGGAAGCACGTATTTCAAAAGAGCGCCAACAACGTGAAGAAATGGATGCGCTTAGGCTGTCAGAAATAGAAGCCCAACAAAAAGAAGAAGAAAAACGCCAATTAGAAAATAAAGAAGAGAAACAAAAGGAAGCAGCCGCCTCCCAAGTTGAAAATACGCAAGACCAAAATGCGGCTACCCGCCACAAGAAATCTTATAATGTCGATGAAGAAGACGAAGAAAATGACAGTCGAGCCCTTAAAAAGAATGTTACGAAAATTGCGGTAAAAAAATCAGAAAATGCTGAACCTAAAAGGCATGACTTCAAGCAAAGGTTACACGGATTAAGCTTTGAAGAGGCCTTAGAAGCCGATGAGGAACTTGGACGAGGCCGTCATAGTAGTACGCGTAGGCCAAAATTCAAAAAACCTAAAGAGCCTATTGAGACAAAACTTATCGTACGAGAAGTTAATATTCCTGAAGCTATTTCTGTCCAAGAGCTTGCAAATCGTATGGCAATCCGTGCAGCTGAAGTCGTTAAAAAATTAATCAGTATGGGAGTTCTTTCAACCGTTAATCAGATGATTGATGCTGATACTGCTGAAATCCTTGTCACGGAATTTGGTCATACCTCTAAAAGAACAAAAGTTGAAGATATTGGCGATGTTTTAAAGGCACAAGAAGATGATCCTGCAACAATGGTGTTAAGAGCCCCTGTTGTAACCGTCATGGGCCATGTTGATCATGGCAAAACTTCCTTATTAGATGCGATCCGTAAGACAGATGTTGCTGCGCATGAAGCAGGTGGCATCACACAACATATTGGCGCCTATCAAGTCACCATGCCCTCAGGCCAAAAGATTACTTTTATTGATACGCCCGGTCACGCAGCCTTTACTGAGATGCGAGCACGTGGCGCTAATGTCACGGATATCGTTGTTCTAGTTGTTGCCGCAGATGACGGAATTATGGCGCAAACAATTGAAGCTATTCATCACGCACGAGCAGCGAATGTACCAGTCATCATTGCAATCAATAAAATGGATAAGCCAGATGCAGATATTAATCGTGTTAAAACGGCCCTTCTTCAACATGAAATTGTTCTTGAAGAAATGGGTGGCGATGTCATTGCTGTTGGTGTATCAGCAAAGACCGGCCTTAATATAGATAAACTCGAAGAAGCAATCCTTTTACAAGCAGAGGTTCTTAACTTAAAATCCAATCCTCACCGTGATGCTTTAGGTGCTGTTATTGAAGCTAGACTTGAAAAAGGCCGCGGCGCTGTTGCCACAGTTCTTATTCAGCGTGGAACTCTTAAAGTAGGTGATATTTTTGTTGCAGGTACAGAATGGGGTCGTGTCCGTGCTCTTGTCGATGATCGCGGCAATAATCTTAAACAAGCTTCACCTTCTCAACCAATTGAAGTTATTGGATTTAACGGTACACCAAGAGCCGGAGACTTATTTATTGTCGTCGAGAGTGAAGCAAACGCTCGAGAAATTGTAGAAACACGGAGTCAAAACTTAAAAGCACAGCAAGCTGCAGCTTTAAGAAAGACGACTGTCGACCAATTAATTCAAGATGCTGCGGCTCAAGGAGCTATGAAAGAGCTCGCCGTTGTGATTAAGTCTGATGTGCAAGGCTCGCTTGAAGCTATTTTAGGAAGCCTTAACAAACTAGCTAATCAAGAAGTTTCTGCGCGAATTCTGTATTCAGGTGTCGGAGGAATTAACGAAAGTGACGTGACATTAGCGCGTGCATCAAAAGGATTAATTATTGGATTTAACGTTCGTGCGAATCAACAAGCGCGTGAGCTTGCTCACCGCGAGGGCGTTGAAATCCGTTACTATTCAATTATTTACGATGTACTTGATGATATTAAGGCGATTCTCAGCGGCCTCCTGTCCCCGACGCTTAAAGAAAACTTTTTGGGGTATGCTGAAATTCGACAAGTCTTTAATATTACAAAGGCCGGGAAGATTGCTGGATGTTATGTAACAGAAGGCGTTGTAAAACGTGGCGCTAAAGTTAGATTACTTCGTGATAACGTTGTTATCCATGAAGGCAGCCTTAAGACTTTAAAACGTATTAAAGACGAGGTTAAGGAAGTGAAAGAAGGCTTTGAATGTGGAATGGCCTTTGAAAATTATCAAGACATTCGTGAGGGCGATATTATTGAATGTTTTGAAATTGAGTCAATCGCCCGACAGCTTGCCTAAATTTAAAGCCTAATTGCATGACCAGATCACATAAATCTTCTTCTGGACCAACCCAACGTCAGCTTCGCGTTGGGGAAGAGATTCGTCATATTCTTGCAACCATTTTAAGTCGAGGAGAGTATTCGCACCCTCTTCTTGAAGAAGCAAGCGTGATCGTCACTGAAGTTCGCATTAGTCCAGATTTAAAACATGCAAAAGTATTTATTACTTCTTTAGGTGGTAAAAATATGGAAGCAGTTGTAAAAATTTTAAATGAAGCAGCTCATCAATTACGCAATTCTTTAGGACGTGCACTTACAATCAAGTACACCCCTCACCTTCAATTCAAGGCAGATACGACTTTTGAAGAAGCGGCTAAAATCGCCTCACTGCTTCACTCAGAACATGTCGCTCAAGATTTAAGGAAAAAATAGATTAATCTTATTCCTTCATTTTAAAAGACCAAGGTCGGGTTCCGACTCCATCACGAACCGTGCGAACCTTAATACCCTTCTGTGTCAACCAAATAAAATGTCCACCTTTCATTTTTAAATCATAACCTGTAAGCACTTTTGCGTTTGCAGAAGCCTGCATAACATAAGGAAAAATAGTTAGGTCTGACTTTGCGATAGGTTGAACTTTTTGGACAGATCTATAAATCGTCACTCTTTTACCGTCCTTAACCACTTGATACATTAAAGGCGTCACAGTTATTCCGTCTGGTTGATCTTCTCCATCTTCCACAATTTTTTGAGCTTCTTGAAGTGCAACCATTTTTAGCCATGTCTCTCGTGCAAACCGCCCGGCTTGCAAAGAATTAACCCACCCTTTTCCTTTTTCATCAAGAAAACAGATAAGATTTTTATCCGAGGCTATGAAAATATCAGGTTTTCTCTCAAAGTTGCTTAAAATAAAGGCTAACAATATTCCAACACCACCCCACCCTCGCCATCTTGTCTTCCATAAAGCGATCCATAAAAAGCTGAGAGTTAATATAACAAGGATGTAAGGCGAAATTGAAGGTACAAGAAGCATTGAACCTGGCCAAGATGAAATTGTGCTCGCAATTTTAATCATAAAGCCAATCACTTTTTGCAGACCAATTGCTAAATATGCGCCTGATGAAAATAGGCTTAAGATTAAATAAACAATTAGCGTCGGCATTAAAATGAATGAAAGCAATGGGATACATAAAATGTTTGCAGGAAGAGAATGAAGTGTAAAACGATTAAAGGTATACACAATATAAGGTGTTGTTGCGATCGTTGCGAGAATCGTTGAAAAGGTAATTCCAAATAAATAAAGCAGCAAAGTCTGCCACCAATTTCGACAATTTGTCCGCCAATTTTCTAAAGGCTTACGCAAGATTTCATAGCCGCTAACAAGCGCAATAACCGCTGCAAAAGACATTTGAAAACTTGGTGAAATAATTGACTCTGGTAAAAGAAGCAGAATAAGCATTCCTGCAAGTGCTACGTTACGCATCGTTAGAGCTGTGCGATCTGTTATTACTGCCAACAGGATAATTCCTGTCATTAAGAAAGCCCGCTGTGCCGGAATAGCAAAGTCACATAGGACTAAGTAGAAAAAAGTTAGAGCAATTGCAAAGGCAGCTGCCCACTTTTTTATGGAATATCGTAAGACAAACGCTGGAATAAAAGATAGCCCTTTTCGCAAAATCAGAAAAGCAAGCCCTGCCACAATTGACAAATGAAGCCCTGAAATGGCTAAAATATGAGCCAACCCAGAATTTGCAAAATGCTCCCGTAATTCTTCTGAAATTCCAGCTCGATCACCTGTAATCAAAGCGGCAGCAATTGCACCAGCACTTCCACTTATTGTTGTTTTGAGATGCCAAGTTAATAAGTGACGAACCTTTGTGATCCAAGTAAAAAGCTCATTCTTAAACCCTTGATCTTGAGAAAGAGAAGCTTCTAAAATCGTCGGCGCTGTTACGCCATAACCAACGGCAGAAATCTGTTCAAAAAATGCTTTCTTGCGAAAATCATACGCTCCAGGCGCAATTGGCGCGTTTGGTGGAAGAAGAACACCTTTAAACTGAACTTTTTGACCAGGGACTAAGTTATCTTGTCCATAAGATAGCTTCCCTTTAAAAGTTATACGTATACACTCTAGAGGATGCTTTAATCTGATCGAAGATAAAGTTACTTTTCTGAGGGTAAGTCTCAAGCCTTTAGGCATTTGTTCTATTTTTTTTATTTCACCCTGTATGGTTTGAACATGAGATGGGTAATTAAAAAGGTAAGTTTTTAAAGAATATGTCCGAAATTGAGCTGCTGTAAAACCTAAAGATATTGTAAGGCTTACTACAACAAGAAACCAACCGCCAAAATGTTCTACCTTTAATATCCTTAAGAAAAGCAAAAATAAGCATGAAAAAGCCATTCCCATAATCCCAACCCACCATATAGGCTCATAAAGCAAGCCAAAATATAGAAGGATTCCCGTACCTATCCCTACGGGTCCCCACAAGATCCACTGAGAGCGTTCTTCTAGGAGTTTCTGTTTCATAATCTTAAAAAATTTCATATCGAGAAAAGATGCAGCCATTTCAAAAAATATGTTATAGTTAAAAAAAATTTATATAAGAATTTAGAGATATTAAAGGAACTTTATGACTGTTGTCACTCGTTTTGCTCCCTCACCAACTGGTTATTTACATATTGGCGGCGCAAGAACAGCTCTTTTTAATTGGCTTTATGCAAAACATTTAAATGGAAAATTTTTGCTGCGAATTGAAGATACAGATCGTGAAAGATCCACCAATGAAGCCATTAGAGCAATTATTGATAGTATGAAATGGCTTGGGTTACATTGGGATGATGATATTATATTTCAATTTTCACGCGCCCAACGTCATACAGAAATTGCCCACCAACTCGTTGCTGAAGGAAAAGCCTATTACTGTTTTTGCACGCCTGAAGAACTCGAAGAAATGCGCGAGAAAGCTCGACAAGAAAAACGACAACCAAGATATGATGGCCGTTGGAGAGACCGTGATATTCGTGAAGCACCTCCGGGTGTTAAACCTGTTATCCGTCTAAAAGTGCCATATGAAGGCGAAACCGGCATTTTAGATGTTGTACAAGGTCAAGTCCGTGTTCAAAATGATCAACTGGACGATATGGTTTTATTGCGTGCAGATGGGACACCAACTTACATGTTAGCTGTTGTTGTTGATGACCATGACATGAGGATCACACATGTCATTCGCGGCGATGATCACCTCACAAATACTTTCCGACAAATTCAAATTTATAAAGCCATGGGGTGGAATACGCCAAGTTTTGCTCATATTCCAATGATTCATGGCGATGATGGGGCAAAACTCTCTAAACGTCATGGAGCATTAGGCGTAGAAGCCTATAGAGACATGGGATTTCTTCCGGAAGCCATGTGCAATTATTTACTTCGTTTAGGTTGGGGCTATGGAAACGAAGAAATTATTTCACAAGAGCAAGCCATTCGATGGTTTGACATACAAAATGTTGGGAGATCTCCTGCTCGATTTGACCTTGCCAAATTAAAAAATTTAAATGCTCATTATCTCAACCAAAGTAACAACCAGACTTTAACGACTTTAATTACACCACTTCTTGAAGAAAAGCTTGGCAAGCAACTTACTACCGCTGAAAAATCACTCTTAGAGGCTGCCATGCCTGGACTCAAGCAGCGAGCTCAAACAACCACAGAACTCGCAGATAACGCTCTTTTCTATGTCCATCCGCGCCCTCTTCCTTTAGATGAGAAAGCTCGTCAATTATTAGAAAAAAATACTCTAGACCTCTTGAGAAATTTTATCCCCAAACTAGCTCAAACTAAAGATTGGTCTCATGATTCTTTGCAAGAAATGTGCCGTCTATTTTCTGAAAATCACAGCTTGAAACTGGCTCAAATCGCACAACCTTTACGTGCCGCGATAACTGGACGTTCCATTTCTCCAAGTATCTTTGAAGTTATGGAGGTCTTAGGCCAGGAAGAATGCTTAAAGCGTTTAAAGGATGTCTTAAATTAGTTTTTGTATCTAAAAAAGAGGAAAGGCAAAAAGGTTAAAATGTCATCGCAAAAAAAATCTGATTCCATTGCTTCTTTAGATCAAATGGCAAAATTTACGTTTACAAAAAATGGCATAGAACAAACGTTTGAATTTCCTCTTCTATCACAGACTCTAGGCCCAGAAGTTATTGACATCCGCGAACTTTATACAAAAACAGGTTATCTTACTTACGATCCTGGTTTTACATCTACAGCTAGTTGTGAATCTTCCATTACTTTTGTTGATGGTGAGCAAGGTCTGCTTTTGCATCGAGGGTATTCAATCCAAGATTTAGCAAATCATTGTGATTTCTTAGAAGTCGCCTATTTGCTTCTTTACGGTGAAATTCCTAATCAAAGTCAGCATGAAAAATTTGAAGAAAACATAATTGTTCATACGATGCTTCATGAACAGCTTATTAATTTTTATCAAGGGTTTAGAAGAGATGCTCATCCTATGGCCATTATGGTGGGCGTGGTAGGTGCACTGTCTGCTTTTTATCATGATAGTCTCGATCTTAAGGACCCTGAGCAGCGTGAACTTGCATCTTACCGATTGATCGCTAAGATGCCCTCAATTGCTGCAATGGCTTATAAATATTCTGTAGGGCAACCTTTTATGTATCCTAGGAATGAGCTTAAATATGCGGAAAACTTTTTGCATATGATGTTCGCTCTCCCATCATATGATTATCAAGTTAATAAAACAGTTGCTCGGGCACTCAATAAAATTTTTATTCTTCACGCAGATCATGAACAAAATGCTTCAACCTCAACTGTACGCCTTGCAGGATCCTCTGCTGCGAACCCCTTTGCTTGTATTGCTTCTGGAATTGCCTCTCTTTGGGGTCCTGCTCACGGAGGCGCTAATGAAGCTGTTCTAAATATGCTTAAAGAAATTGGTAAAAAAGAACGTATTCCAGAGTTTCTAAACCGAGCTAAAGATAAAACAGATCCTTTCCGCTTGATGGGATTTGGACATCGCATCTATAAAAATTTTGATCCTCGTGCTGTTGTTCTTAAAGAAAGCTGCCATGAAGTCTTAGAAGCTGTAGGCGTTAAAAATAATCCCCTTTTTGAGCTTGCGCTTGAACTCGAAAGAATTGCTTTACAAGATGATTACTTTATAGAAAAAAAACTTTTTCCTAATGTCGATTTTTATTCAGGTATTATTTTACAAGCTATTGGAATTCCTTTATCAATGTTTACTGTGCTTTTTGCTGTTGCACGTACAGTAGGCTGGGTTTCTCAATGGCGAGAAATGATTGCAGATCCTGTGCAAAAGATAGGCCGACCAAGACAAAGATATATAGGGCCTAGTCAAAGGCAATTTAATCCAGTAAAAGAAAGATAAGAATGTGGGATATTGGAATAATAAGTTTACAGGTCAAGAAGTTATGGAACAACATAATTCAAAGGCATTTATTCTCAGAGACAATGTTTCATTGGAATCGCTTCCAACAAATGACAACAAATCTCCAAAAAATGAGCGTATTAAACGAATCATTATAGGAATGATAATCTTAGCAACCCTTGTGTTTCTTGCATTATTATAATTCTTTTACACACATACTAATAAAATAATTCCTAAAATAAGCCGATAAATCACAAACGGCGTAAAGGATGATTTTTGCAACCAAATCATCATAAACCTTATGGCTATAATGCCTGAAATTGCGGAAATACCTACACCTATCATCATTTCTTGAGTCAAGAAACTTTGACCAGCTGCTTGCATCTTATACCCTGTCAAACTAGCCGCTCCTAAAATTGCGGGGACAGACAATAGAAAGGCAAATCGAGCTGAATCAAGCCTTGAAAACCCTAATAAACGTGCCATTGTCATACAAGCTCCAGAGCGACTTGTCCCAGGAATTAAAGCAAGTGCTTGGGCACACCCAACGAGGAATGCCTTTTTCCATGTCATATCTTGTAATGTCTGTGTTGAGGGCACAAATCGATCAATAAGAAAAAGTAAAATACCATAAATTATACTCATCCATCCCACAACAACAATTGTTCGTAAACTATCCATCCCCCCCGAACTTAATAGAAAACCTGCTACAATCGCAGGTATCGTCGCTAAAATAATATAAAGCGCAAGGTTGCCTTCTAAAGTCTGTTTGCCTATTAATATTTTGAAAAACCCTTGAAAAAGCTGAAAAATGTCACGCCAAAAATACATAACAACTGCTAGAAGCGTACCAACATGCATAGCAACATCAAGCTCAAGTCCTTGAGGTAACCACTGGAAAAGATGTGGAATTAAAATAAGATGACCTGTTGAGCTTATTGGCAGAAATTCTGTTGCACCTTGAATAATAGCTAAAATAACAATTTGATATAGAGACATCTGATTCTCTGTGTTAGATTGCGAAACATGGTTACCGTTAGTAAAAAATAACTTTGAAGTCAACTTTAATGCGTACACTCTTTCATGTTCCTTTATGCCCTTTTTCTCGGAAAGTTCGTTTGACACTTGCTGAAAAGAAACTTGATATAAATCTTGAACCTGAACTTGTGTGGAAAAAACGTGAAGAATTTTTAGAGGTTAATCCTGCCGGTAAAGTTCCTGTTTTAATTGATCTTAATCAAAAAATTTTATGTGATAGCAATTCGATTTGCGAATACCTTGATGAAGCGTATTCAGATCCTCCTCTTATAGGAAAAGACATTTTTCAAAGAGCTGAAACGCGTCGACTCGTGGCTTGGTTCGACGATAAATTTAACCAGGAAGTTACGCGTAATATTGTTTATGAGAAAACTTTAAAACGATTTTTCGAGCAAAGTGGTCCAGATTCTAATGCTTTACGGGCTGGAAAGGCTGCGATTGAGTTTCATCTTGATTATATCTCTTGGCTTATCGACCGCCGTAATTGGATCGCAGGAGATGACTTATCGCTCGCAGATCTTTCAGCAGCAGCTCATCTTTCCTGTGTTGATTTTCTTGGGCATGTGCCATGGGATAAGTTTCCTGAAGCGAAAGAATGGTATAGCCGTCTCAAGTGCCGCCCCAGTTTTAGGTCACTCTTGACCGATAAGATGCCTGGGATTAGCGTTGCCCCGCATTATGCAGACTTTGATTTTTAATCAGATTATTTTTCTATCTTTTGCTTTTCCGGCTGAGACGTGATTATAAGTCTTCCTTCTTTTTCAGTAACTTCAACAAAATCTGTAATTTTTCCTTCCAAAATCATGGAAGCCATTTCGTTTTGTAAGTATTTCTGGATGACGCGCTTTAAAGGACGAGCTCCATAGACAGGGTCATAGCCTTTTTGGGCAAGCCATAGCTTGGCTTTATCATCTATATGAAATTCTATTCGATGTTCCTCAAGAAGTTTCGCTAAATGTTTCAATTGAATCTCAACAACACCTTTCATATCTTCAGACGCTAAACGATTGAAAAGCAAAATTTCATCAATTCGATTTAAGAATTCAGGTCTGAAAGCATGCCGAACAACTTCCATTACGCCATCTCGAACTTTTTCAGCAGATTCACCTGGCTCAAGGTTTGCAAGAAGTTCACTGCCTAAATTTGATGTCATAATAATAACAGTATTGGTGAAATCAACTGTACGTCCTTGTCCATCTGTTAGTCGACCATCGTCCAAAACTTGCAATAGAACATTGAAAACATCTGGATGTGCTTTTTCAACCTCGTCAAATAAGACAATTTGATAAGGGCGTCGACGGACCGCTTCTGTAAGACTCCCTCCTTCTTCATAACCAACATACCCAGGAGGCGCCCCAATCAAACGTGCAACAGAATGCTTTTCCATGAACTCTGACATATCCATTCGCACCATGGCTGATTCATCATCAAATAAAAATTGCGCCAAGGCCTTCGTAAGCTCAGTTTTTCCGACACCAGTTGGTCCTAAAAATAAGAATGATCCTATCGGACGATTCTTATCTTGAAGCCCTGCGCGAGCACGCCTTACAGCATTACTAATAGCCATAATAGGTTCGTCTTGACCAATCACTCGCTGATGTAAAAATTTTTCCATCTGAAGAAGCTTTTCGCGTTCACCTTCTAACATCTTATCAACAGGAATGCCGGTCCAACGAGAAACAACGGCGGCGATATCATTTTCTGTGACTTCTTCTCGTAAAAGAGAAGAATCATTATTATTTGGAGCTTCTTCTAACTGCTTTTCAAGATTGGGTATTATTCCGTAAGCAAGCTCCCCTGCCCGCGCTAAATCGCCCTCTCTTTGTGCAATTTCAAGTTCAGAACGGGCTTGATCTAAACGTTCCTTAAGTTTTTGAGCTTGATTAAGTTTATCTTTTTCGCTTTGCCAAATGCTTGTTAACTTATTTGACTCTGATTCCAGTTGACTTAATTCTGTTTCAAGGCTAACAAGTCTCCTCTTAGAATCTTCATCCGATTCTTTCTTAAGAGCTTCTCTCTCAATTTTTAGTTGGATAATACGCCTATCGAGTTCATCGAGTTCTTCAGGCTTAGAATCAACTTCCATGCGAAGACGGCTTGCTGCTTCATCAACGAGGTCAATCGCTTTATCTGGTAAAAATCGATCACTTATGTAACGATTGGAAAGCGTGGCTGCGGCAACAATCGCACTATCCGTAATACGTATGCCGTGATGTAATTCATACTTTTCTTTCAATCCTCTGAGAATTGAAATGGTATCTTGAACTGTTGGTTCTGCAACAAAAACAGGTTGAAAGCGTCGAGCAAGTGCTGCATCCTTTTCAATATACTTACGATATTCATCAAGTGTTGTAGCTCCGACACAATGTAATTCACCTCGCGCAAGCGCTGGCTTTAGCATATTTGAAGCATCCATCGCCCCTTCTGCTTTTCCTGCCCCCACAAGTGTATGTAATTCATCAATAAAGAGGATAATTTCACCAGCTGCATTAGAAATTTCTTGAAGGACGGCTTTAAGTCTCTCTTCAAACTCACCACGAAATTTTGCTCCTGCAATTAAAGCTCCTAGATCCAAGGCCATAAGTTGCTTATCTTTTAAACTTTCAGGAACATCACCTTTGATGATTCGATGAGCTAATCCTTCAATAATGGCTGTTTTACCAACACCTGGCTCACCTATAAGAACAGGATTATTTTTTGTACGACGCGAAAGAACTTGAATTGTACGACGAATTTCTTCGTCTCTTCCAATAACAGGATCTAATTTCCCTTCCCGCGCAAGCTGCGTCATATCACGTGCATACTTTTTTAAAGCTTCATAAGATTCCTCAGCAGAAGCACTATCAGCTTTGCGTCCTTGTCGTAGAGTTGAAATGGCATTTTCTAATTTAGAGGTAGTCACACCAGATTTTTTTAAAGCTTCAATTGTCTCTTCATTCCCGGCAACGAATAAAGCTTCAAAAAGACGCTCAACTGTCACAAATTCATCACCTAGTTTTTGAGCTTGTTTTTCTGCATAATCAAAAACTTTTGCTGTTTCTGGTGCCAAATAAATTTGACCAGCGCCATGCCCTTCAACCTTTGGTTGTTTTTTAAGCAAGGCTTCAACAGTTGATTGCAATGGTCTTAAAGGAATTCCCATTATTTCAAGCAAACGCGGTATAGGTCCCTTTAAATCTGCGAGTAAAGTTATTAATATGTGTTCAGGTAAAAATCTTTGATGTCCTTCACGTAAAGCAAGCATTTGGGCATTTTGAAGTATCTCTCTTGCTTTTTCCGTGTATTTAGATAAATCCATTGCACTTGCTCCTTATAAAAGCTTCTTTATAAAGTATAATTAACTTTTTACTTTTTTTGAAGGAATTCTGTATAAATCCTTAAAGTTTCTTGAATCATTACTTTCTTTGAAAATAAATTTTGAACACGCTTTCGTGCCTCAATTGAAATTTCCTTTCTTTTGGCAGGAGAGAAAGTTACAGCAGTTTCTAATGCTTGTTTGAGAGTTAAAGAGTCGCTTGGTGCTACTAATAACCCTGTTTTTTCATTTTCAATAATTTCTTCAGGTGCACCAAGCTTGCTAGCAATTACAAATTTCCCCATTGCTTGTGCTTCTGCAATAACGCGACCAAACGCTTCCGGCGCTGTTGACGCATGTACAACAGCGGTTGCAAGACTATATGCTGTTGGCATATCTTGACATTGTTCAATAAATTTTACTTTATCCGTGAGAGAATTTTTATTTACATAAGCTTGAAGTTCATTCAAATATTGTTCATGTCCTTGAGAACTCCCTAAAATCACACAGCACCCTTTAAAATCTTTCATTTTATTAAGAGCCTCAAGCAAAATTGCTTGCCCTTTCCAACGGACTAACCGACCAACCATTAAAATGAGGGTTCCATTTTTATCCAGACCCCATGCTTTTTTGAGAGATTCAGAACGTTCTTTAGTGACGTTTTGAGGATCAAAATAATCAAGATCTACGCCACGATAAATAATTTTAATTTTATTAGGAGTAATATAATTTTTATATTTTTTTTCAATATGTTCTTGAATAAACTTCGAAATTGCTATTACTTGATCTCCTCGAGCCATAACAGAATTATAATATTTTTTTCCGTTATTTCGAAAATTATAAGTCCCATGAAAGGTTGTTATAAAAGGGATTTTTAGACTTCTGGCAGCCCAATAAGCACTCCATGCTGGCCCTCGTGAACGCGCATGAACAAGCGCTACTTTTTTCTCTCTGATAAATTTTCGTAGCCTTAAGAAGTTTAAACATATCGTAAAAGGATTTTTAGAATTTAAAGGAAGCCTTATATGTTCTGCCCCTATCTTCTTTAATTGAGGTTCAAGTTTTCCCCCTGCAGAAATAACTAAAGCTTTTCCGCCTGCTTTTATAATGCCTTCAGCAATATCTATTGTTCCTCTTTCAACCCCTCCTTGATTAAGAGCAGGCAAAACTTGTAAAATCATTTGGTGTTTTAAATCGAACATGATAAATTCACATCTTTCTTATGCAATTCTTATGGTTGCAAAATTTTTATGACCTGTTAATAAAAATTTTAGAATAATATGAAATTATTTATGTAAGGTAGCAACCTTTCCTATTTACATAAAGATAGGTCGTTTTTTATTGAAGAAGATGAAAGCAAATTAAATGAATTTTCCTAGCCAACAACAATTTTTTAAACTCATTAAGGAACATCGAGTTTTAGCCATCCTTCTAGGTTTTATCCTGTTTGGTGTTTTTGCCATTATCATTAAAGAATTTATTCTTTCTGACCAAAAAAATAAACGACAAATGAAAGGGGTGACTGTTGAAATTGAATACGTTCGAAAAGCTTCTTTAACAAAACGCATTACAACTGTTGGAACTTTAGCAGCCAACCAAATCGTTACTGTCAAACCTCAAGTGAGTGGTCTTATTTCTGAAATCAAAGCACAAGGTGGCTCAGAAGTTACAGCAAACCAAGCTATTATGCAGATCGATGATCGTCAATTTAAAGCTAACCTTAAAGAAGAAGAAGCTAAACTTATTCTTGCAAAAGCCACACACGATCGCGCTTCAAAATTGCTAGAAAAAAAATATGGACCAGTAAAATCTTATGACGAAGCTTTAGCTAACCTTAAAGCTGCTGAAGCACGCGTTGAAATTGCTATGAAAAAAGTAGAAGACTCTCTTATACAAGCTCCTTTTGAAGGGATCATTAGTTTGAATAACATTAGTATCGGAGCACCTGTTAATGAGCAAACAGAACTCTTTACCATTGTTGATGTTGACCCTATGAAATTAGATTTCAGAGTCCCAGCTGAATATTTAAGATATATTAGCGTTGGTCAAACTTTAACGATCGTTATTGATGGTTTTGAAGACGAACCCTTTTCGGGAACAGTTGAGGCCATCGATGCAAAAGTTGACCCACATGCTCATAGTATTTCTGTACGTGCAAATTTACGCAATGAAAAGAGAACTTTGAAACCTGGTCTTTTTGCACGTGTTGACCTCGTCGTTGGTTCAAAAGATAACGCACTTGTTGTTCCTTTAAGTGCTGTTGAAAGTAGTGGCGATGAAGAATTTGTTTATAAAGTTTTTAATGGCGTTGCCTATCGTTTTCCAGTAACAACAGGAATCCAGGAAGGTGATAACATTGAAATTGTCCGTGGTTTACAAGAAAGAGATGTTGTTGTAACAGTAGGTCAAAACAAAATTCGTGACGGCATTCCTGTCGTTTATGAAGGAATGGAAAAAGATTTAAAGAAGGAAGAAGATTCGAAAGAATCAAACAATTCTAACAATAATAAAAAAACCTCAAGGTAAAAAATAATGTTTACCTTTAATGTTTAAAGAAAGTTAATTCAATATGAACTTAACAGACATATGTATTCGTCGCCCTGTATTATCTACTGTGATGAGCCTTGTTATTATTCTTTTAGGAATTGTAACTTGGACACGTCTTCAAGTACGTCAATATCCCAACGTAGATGAACCAAAAATTAGTATTATTACGCAGTTTGAAGGGGCAAGTCCTGAAATTATCGAAGCTCAAGTTACAAAACCTTTAGAGGATGCGTTATCAGGTATTGAAGGACTATATCTTATGACTTCAAGCAGTGAAGTTGAAGAAAGTCGAATTACGCTTGTTTTTGAATTGAACCGTCCTATTGAAGCTGCAGCAAACGATGTTCGTGATCGAATCAGCCGTATTCGCAATAAACTTCCTAATGATGTGAGTGACCCACGCATTAAAAAAGCTGACGCCGACGCTTTTCCTTTTATGTATCTTGCCGTTTTTAGCGATAGACACGATACCAAAGATATTGCCGACTATGCGCGTCGCTTTTTAGAAAGCCAACTTGAAGTGATTAATGGTGTATCAAGCGTTGAAATCTTTGGCGGTGGTGAGTATGAAATGCATATTTACCTTGATCCTGTCAAGATGGCCTCGTATCAGGTAACTGCAGAAGATGTAGCTCAAGCTTTGAAAAAGCAGAACATTGAGAAACCTGCTGGACGTATTATTACAAAAGATCGTGAGATCACTGTTACGACAAAAGCTGCTCTTTCCACTGAGAAAGATTTTAATAACTTAATTATCTTTGAACGTGATGGTTATCTTGTTCGTTTATCAGATGTTGGTGAAGCAAAATTAGATGCCATCGATACGCGTAGTCGCGTAAGATTTAATGATAAAAATGCTGTTGCTATTGGTTTAATAAAACAATCTATTGCCAACCCTCTTGATATTGCTCGTGCTGTAAAAAAGCAACTTCCTCGCTTAAGAGAAGGTCTTCCAAGAGGTATGAAAATGGAAATTGCTAATGACAAAACTGTCTATATCGAGCGTTCTATCGAAGAAGTTTATCATACTCTATTTGAAGCAACAGTACTTGTAATCTTGGTTATTTTAGCATTTTTACGCTCATTCAGAGCTGTAATTGTTCCAATTGTGACGATCCCTGTTTCTCTTATTGGCGCATTTGCTTTAATGTATGCACTTGGCTTTACAATTAATACACTTACGCTTCTTGCTCTCGTCCTTGCAATTGGACTCGTCGTGGACGACGCAATTATCGTTTTGGAAAATATCTATCGACATATAGAAGATGGGATGCATCCTATAACAGCAGCCTTTAAAGGTGCCAAAGAAATTAGTTTCGCCGTCGTTGCAATGACGATCACACTTGCTGCTGTTTATGCACCAATTGCTTTATCAACAGGGCAAACTGGAAGACTATTTACTGAGTTTGCATTAACTTTAGCAGGTTCAGTTCTTATCTCCGGTTTTGTGGCATTAACTTTATCTCCTATGATGTGCAGTCGATTATTAACTTCTCACACATCCAACCCTACGCGCCATACGAATAATCTTTTTGCTAAATACTGGGATGTATTTGAAGTTAAAAGTGGTCAAGTCCTTGACTATATTGATGTTCTCTACGAAACATTCTTAAAAAAGGCTCTTGTAAAGAGATGGACTGTGTTAGGAATAGGATTAATTATTGCAAGCCTCGGATATTACATTTTTAGGGAAATGCCTTCCGAACTCATTCCAAGAGAAGATCAAGGTATTGTTAATGCGCGCGCTATTCCACCTTACGGGGCTAATATTGATTTTACAAACAAATATATGCTTCAGGTTGATAGTATTATGAAAGGGATTCCTGAAATGGAAAAAAGATTAACCTTGGTCAACGTACCAGGTGAATCAACCATCTTAGGTGTTTTATCGCCTTGGGAAAAAAGAAAACGTCGAAGTCAGGAAATTGTCGAAGGGTTACGAGATCCTATGTATGATGTTACAGGGTTAAGTGTCACGCCAAGCGTAGGTGGTAAATCTCTTGTTGGAGGTTTAACAGATACGCCGGTCGAAGTTGTAATTGAAACCACAAAAACTTACAAAGAACTTGTTGAAATGGCTGATGGTTTTATGAAAACATTGCATGGATTAGGTGCACTTCAAGATATTTATGCAGACTATGGTGCAGAAGGGCAAGAACTTGTTGTGACAGTCGACCGCGATAAAGCAGCCTCTTTAGGCATTGATGTTTCTACAATTGGAGAAAGCCTTGATACACTTATTAGTGGTCGTTCTCCAAGTAAATTTAAACGTGAAAATAAACTTTATAATGTTAAAGTCTGGCTAGAAGAAGATTATCGCCGTAGTGCAGATGATCTTTCTATGGTTTTCTTACGCGGTTCAAAAGATCGAAAAGAAACTATGGTCCCTTTATCAGAAATTGTAGAGATTTCTAAACGCTTAGCACCTACAGCTATCTCTCACTTCTCTGGATTAAGATCTGTTACGTTCAGTGCTAAACTACGTGATGGCTTTAGTCTTGGTAATACTTTACAGCTTATAAAAGAACAAGGTTACAAGATGCTTCCTGAGGGTACTCGCATAGATTTCGCAGGTGAAAGCCGCAGATATCTTGAAGAAAGCTCTAATATTCTTTTAATTTTTGGCCTTGCTCTTATCTTTATATTTTTAGTTCTTTCTGCTCAGTATGAGAGCTATATTGATCCTCTTATAATTCTCTTTAGCGTACCCTTATCGCTTGCAGGCGGAATTTTTCTCTTAAAAATCTTTGGGCAGACTATTAACCTTTATAGTCAGATTGGTTTAATTACTCTTATAGGGCTTATTACTAAACATGGTATTCTGATCGTCGACTTTGCTAATAAGCTAAAAGCAGATGGGTTAAGCCGTCTTGATGCAGTTATCGAAGCTTCTCGCCTTCGTTTGCGACCAATCCTTATGACAACATTCGCGATGGTTTTAGGCGCTGTCCCACTTGCATTTGCCAGTGGTGCAGGTGCTGAAAGCAGACGCCCTATTGGTTTAGTGATTGTTGGTGGTATGACTCTAGGAACATTGTTTACCTTGTTTGTGGTTCCTGCAATTTATACCTTTTTAAGCCGTAAGAAAGTTGCCTCAGACTTATCTGAATACAACACAGAAAAATAAAAGATTTTATTGAATAAGATTTTTACGAGAAAAATGTGTTCTTTCATGCACTCTGTAGAAAATTAGAAGATCAATTTTTTAGCTTTAATATAATTATGGCAGGTTAATATTCTTTTAACAAAACTTTCCAATTAAATAGATTAATATGGCGTACGCTACTTTAAATCCCATTTTCGATGTAACTCGAATTAAACTCTTAAAGGAAAGAGCTCTAAAAGTTTCTCAAGAATATGATGTGTGGATCAAATTTTTCGAAAAAGAATTTATTAACAGACTTCAATTCATAAAAAAAGAGTATAAATCTATTTTTTTGTATGGTGAATTTTCTAATAAGTTTTTAAAACTTTTAACACTTACACACCCAAGATCATTCATAGTAATTGCTAATATTATTCCTGTTTATTCAAAAAATATTCTCGATCTTTACTTAACCGTTTGTCACGAAGAACAGCTTCCATTTCCTAATGAAACATTTGATTTAGCAATATCTTGCAATTCATTTCATCATATTAATAATATTCCAAAAGCTCTTACCGAATATAAACGAATACTAAAACCTGATGGACTTTTCTTAGCTAGTTTTGTAGGTGGTGATACTCTCATAGAAGCAAGAGAAGCCCTTTTGAACAGTGAGATCAAACTTACAGGAGGTGCGAGTCCTCGTGTGATCCCTATGATTGATCTCAAAACTTCCTCAGACCTCATACAACATGCTGGTTTTACATTGCCTGTTGTAGATCGTGACCTAATACACTTTAGTTACTCTTCCCTTCTTAACATCTTTAAAGAAATTAAATGTTTAGGAGAGAGCAATTATTTAAGTGAACGATCTTTAAAAATACCGCCTAAAACATTATTTAAATTAGCAGAAAAATTTTATCAGGATTATTATTTAGATCACTATAAACGTTTGAAGGTTACTCTTGAAATAATTCATTTATGTGGATGGGCACCTGCTCAAGATCAACTTAGAAGCTGTTCTAAAGGATCAGGCAGAATTTCTTTAGTTGACGTTCTTAGCTTATAGAACGTTGTCGCTTGTAATGTAATATGGTAAATTATCAAAAATAAGAGAGATTTTATGCAGGGAAAGCATGTTACTATTTTTGGGGGGTCCGGCTTTATTGGTCGCAGTCTTATCCAAAAACTTGCACGTGAAGGAGCAATTATTCGAGTGCCCGTGCGTGCCCCTACCCAAGCTTTATTTTTAAAAACATTAGGACATGTTGGCCAAATTACCCTTATTAAGATGAATATAGGTGATAAAAAGGCTATCAAGTCTTGTTGCATAGGCTCAGACATTATTATTAATCTGCTAGGGATTCTTTTTGAAAAGAGAAACTCAACTTTTGAAAAAATTCATATTGAAGTCGCAAGAACTATTGCAGAAAGCGCTGCTGAAGAACGAGTTGAAAGACTTTTACACATGTCTGCTTTAACTCCAGCTTCTAGCGCAAACTCAAAGTATGCAAAAACTAAAATCATAGGTGAAGAAGCTGTTCTTAAGGCTTACCCTGATGCCACTATATTCCGCCCAAGTTTAGTTTTTGGACCTCATGATCATTTCTTTAATACTTTTGCAGAAATGAGCCGTTTCTCACCTATTCTGCCCTTAATTGGAAGAGGAAAAACGCGCCTTCAACCCATTTATATAGAAGATGTTGTCGAAGCGATGTTAATAGCTATAAAGCACCCAGAAACTCAAGGGAAAATTTATGAACTTGGGGGACCTCAGATATATTCATTTAAAGAACTTTTTGAGCTCATCCTCAAAACCACTCAACGTAAACGTTTACTTCTTCCTATCCCTTATTTCGTTGCTAAAATTCTTGGATTTTTTTGCGAATTTTTCCCTACACCCATTTTAACACGAGACCAAGTAAAAATGCTGGAAAATGATAATATTGCTAACAAAGAACATTTAACCTGCAAAAATTTAGGGATAAGTCCTCATTCACTCGAATCTATTCTACCGCAATACTTATCACACTATAAGCCTAACACTTATTAAACATTGAAACGAAAATGAAATACGTCCCCATCCTGAATGAAGTAATCTCTTCCTTCTTGGCGCATTTTACCTGCACTTTTAGCGCCTTGTTCGCCTTGAAATGTAATATAGTCTTCGTATGAAATGGTTTCCGCACATATAAAACCTCTTTCAAAATCACTATGAATTACACCTGCACCTTCCGGTGCTTTTGCTCCTTGCCGAACAGTCCAAGCTCTTGCTTCTTTAGGTCCTACTGTGAAAAAGGTTAAAAGATTTAAGAGAGAATACCCTTGTCTTATTACGCGAGCTAGACCTGTCTCTTTAAGACCTAAACCTTCTAAAAAAACTTGTCTCTCTTCAAGATTCTCTAACGTTATAATTTCAGCTTCAATTGCCGCTGAAATAACGACTGAATGAGCCTTCTCATTTTTGGCCATTTCTGCTACTTGTGCCGTAAAATTATTCCCAGAAGCAGCTTCATCTTCTCGAACATTTGTAACGTACAAAACAGGTTTTCCAGTCAAAAGTTGTAATTGTTTAAACGTGTCTTTTTCTGTTTCATCCAACGTAACATAACGTGCCGGATTGCCGGCTTCCAATATGGGTTTAATCTTCTCAAGTAGACTTAGTTGCTTCTGAGAATCTTTATCTCCTACTTTAACTTTCTTCTGTAATGTACTCAAACGACGCTCTAAATTGTCTAAATCTGCAAGCATCAATTCAGTATTAATAATTTCTGCATCTCTTAAAGGATCAACAGAGCCTTCTACGTGCGTAATATCTGTATCTTCAAAACATCTTAAAACATGAATAATTGCGTCAACTTCACGAATATGTCCTAAAAATTGATTTCCTAGGCCCTCACCACGACTTGCTCCTCTTACAAGTCCTGCAATGTCTACAAACTCAAGTTGCGTGGGAATAAGTTTCGCCGATTGCGCTATTTCAGCAAGCTTGTTAAGCCTAACATCGGGGACACCCACGCGCCCAACATTTGGTTCAATGGTACAAAAAGGATAATTTGCTGCTTCAGCTGCTGCCGTTGCAGTTAAGGCGTTAAACAGAGTGGACTTCCCAACATTAGGCAGACCAACAATACCACAATTAAATCCCATGTGTTTCCTAACTTATTTTAATTTTACCGATACATTATTTATAAACGTTGTCATTTCTTTTTTAAGCAAAAAAAGAAAATTTTCTTGAATTGCACTCATTACATTTTCAAGTTGTGTTTCTTCATGTTTAGTAAAATTTCCTAAAACATGAGGGGTTACGACTTCTTTAGAACCTGGATGCCCTATACCTATTCGAAGACGCCAATAGTCTTTTCCTAGATGAGCATCGATACTCTTTAAACCATTATGTCCACCATTCCCACCACCTTGTTTAACTTTCAAGCGACCAAACTCTAAATCAAGTTCATCATGAATAACAAGAATGTCTTCCAACGGAATTTTAAAAAATGATGCAAACTCAGAAATAGCAATCCCAGACCTATTCATATAAGTCAGAGGTTTAAAAAGAGATACCTTCTGGTTATCTATTATTTTCTCTGAAAATAATCCCTGCCCATGACGCTTAAAATTATTAAAATCATAATAGTGGGCTATGAAATCGATACACAAAAATCCTATATTATGCCGATTCAAAGCATATTCAGGACCAGGATTACCCAAGCCCACTAAAAGCATTGGACTCTTCCTTAAGATGCGGAAGATTCCGTAGTTTCAGCAGCAGAAGATCCGTCAGTTTGTACTGTTGGAGGAACAATCGTTGCTAACGTATTGTCACGTTCAGGATGCGTAACAACTACACCTTTTGGAAGCGCAATAGAAGCTGTATGTACGCTGGCCCCAATTTCTAAACCTTCAAGATCAACAGTAATCTGCTCTGGAATATTCTCAGCTAAACAAGTCACATCAAGTGTATGAAGAACAATGTTCAAAACGCCGCCACGTTTAATTCCAGGACACTTGTTTTCATTGATAAACACAACAGGGATGCTAAGATGAATTTTCGAGTCTTTACTTACTCTCCAAAAATCAATGTGTATTGGGTTATCTGTCACGGGATGAAATTGTACATCACGGACCAAAGCTTTTTCAACTTTGCCATTAAGATTCAATTCAAAAATTGTAGAATAAAAACCCGCGTGATGAAGTCCTTTCATCACATCTCGGGGATCAACCGTCACAAGAACGTTCTCTTTATTTCCCCCATAAAGAATTCCGGGGATCTTGTTTTCGTTACGAAGCGCTCTTGAAGCTCCTCGACCCGAATTATTACGAGGCTCAACTCTTAAAGTTCCAACCGCAGTCATTTTAAACTCCTGTTCAGTTTTGGTTTAACAAGCTTCTTCATACCTGATTTGTAAGGCGTTAATCAATAAGAATTTCAGGTCAGAATTTTTTCTAGATTAATACTCTTTCAATATATTTTTAGAGCCAAATGCATTTATAATAAAATAAAACTTATAAGAAATTTTCTTTTTAAATCAATATAATAATTAAATCTTCTGAAGAATACTCGTACCTTTTTTCTTGGTCTCTTTAACATGTGTTTGCTTATACTCTGGAACGAGATCTCTTAAAAGATTTAAACTTTTTACCGTTTCACGAGCTCGTGCGGTTGTCTCAAGCTCATTTATTTTATCTTGCAAAACTTTATAAGATAACACTTGAGGAGAAGCCAACATTAAACCCGGACAAGAGGTAGGAACTAATTTTTCAGTTTCATAAAAAAGTTCCTCATAGAGTTTCTCACCAGGCCTTAAGCCTGTATAATTAATTTTGATATCCTTCTCCGGTGTCAAACCTGCTAACAAAATCATTTGATACGCTAAATCTTTGATTTTAACTGATTCCCCCATTTCAAGCACATAGATCTGTCCGTTTGATTTGTTACTTCCATAGCCAAGTGCTGCAGCTTGTAAAACCAACTCGACGGCTTCACGTACTAACATAAAGTAACGACGGATATTTGGATCTGTCAACGTGATAGGCCCACCTCGACTAATCTGACGTTGAAATAAAGGTACGACCGATCCTGTAGATCCTAAAACATTCCCAAACCTTGTCGTAACAAATTTTGTTCCTTCATTAAGGGCGTCTAAAGCTTGGCAATAACTTTCAGCCAGACGCTTTGTTGCGCCCATCACACCTATTGGGTTAACTGCTTTGTCCGTTGAGATAAAGACCATGGCTTTCACTTTAAAAGCACGACAAGCCTCAGCAATATTTTTAGTTCCTATTACATTCGTTAGGATTGTTTCATTTGCATTTGCTTCAGCAATTGGAACATGCTTGAGCGCAGCAGCGTGGAAAACTATTTCAGGTTTCTCAATATTGAAAAGATTATTTATACGTTTAGTATCAGAAACATCTGCTAAGCAAATTGAACGAGATAAAGAGGGAGATTTTTCTGTAAGATGAAGATCTAATGAATAGAGTGAATATTCTGAATGATCAACCAAACTTAAGTGAAGCGGCCCAAAATCCGCAATTTGCCTTACAAGCTCACCACCTATCGTTCCGCCAGCACCGGTTACCATGATTCTTTTTCCATGAATAAAATCATGCATACTTTTGCGATCCAAAATCACCTCTGGACGATGTAACAAGTCCTCAATAGAAATAGGTTCCATTTCAATATTTCGAGAAGGTGATTTTTTGAAATCAGTTAATTTTGGGGCACGAGCAACATCGACTTTTAGATTCTTAGTAATTTCTATAATTTTTCTTAAAGGTTCTCCCTTAAGTTCAGGATCTGTAATCACAAAATAATTAGGAGGATTCCCAGTTGCATTTAGATGAGAAACAACTTTCTTTAAATCATCTACCGTTCCTATAACTTCTACGCCATGCACTTTCCCGCCCAATCGATGATGAGCACAATCAATAATGCCAACTATCTGATATGTATGCTTTGCATACCGATGAACGTCTTGAATGAAATGGCCTGTTTGATCTGAAATACCAATTAAAAGTAATCGAGAAAGAGCATCTTGTGGCACCGAGAATTTTTCTTCTTGAAAAGAAATATAATCTTGAAGGATACGGTATATAAAACGACCTGCACTTAAAAGGCTAATATTAAGCCCCCACACAAGAATAATCACCGAGCGAGGCATTATGATTGTTTGTGACATTACCACCATAGCAGGAATATAAAGCAGGACTGAGCAAGTAACAGAGATAACGATCGTCATAACTTCATATAGAGAAACATATCGCCACATTGCACTGTAAGTTCTTAACCATAAAAATATGCTTATTGAGAATAAACTGAAAACAAGCATATGTTTAATAATAAAATCTGAAGGATAATTTATAATGTCAGCCCCAACACGTATCCATAAAGCTAAAGGAAGTGCCATAAGTGACATTAAAAAATCGTAGAAAATTACAATATATTTACGATCAATAAATTTGAAAATATTGGATGCTTTTTTTAAAAATTTAACAGCCATTAAATTTGGTCTCATAACGTAACCTAAAAATTTTGTTTTTTACTAGATAAAAACCATCTAACGGTTTCTTCTAAGCCTTGGGTTATCGAAAAACGTGGCTGCCAACCTAGATCAGATCGTATCTTTTGATTATTCACTTGTAAAGGCGATGACAGCCTTAAGAACGCTTGTTGTCTTTTTAAGATTTTAAAAATAAGCTCAAGAATAATTAAAGGGCAATACCATAAATTTTTAGGTACATTCATAATATTTCGCATACAGGTAATGAGTTCCTGAACCGATAAATCTTCTCCATCACATAATAAGAAAGTTTCATTTCTTGCCTTTGGATTCATCAAAGCTAAATATATAATATCTAATAAATTTTCAATATAAATTAAACTACGCTTATTGTTAAGTGCTGAAAATGGTAAAGGCAATTTTGAAGCACTTATAGCCAATAGATCAGAAAAATTGCCTTTTACTTTTGGCCCATAGATGAGCGGAGGTCTCAAAATTGTATAACTCATCTTGTTATCTTGACAGTAACCTTTAATAGCTTCTTCTGCTTGTAACTTTGACTCACCATATTCATCTATTGGCATAGGAACATCTTGTTCAACGAATGGCTTTATATGAGTTTCCTCTCCATTCACTTTAATGGAACTCAAATAAATAAAATGCTTTACTCCAGCCTTATAAGAAGCTTGAACCAATGCTTTTGTACCTGTTACATTAATATTAAATAGATTACAAACATCCTGTTGGCGTTTTGAATAATTTCCTTGCTTAACGCCATGTGCGTGGGCTGCAAGATGAATAACTACCTCAACGCCATCTAATGCTTGCACCCATTCTTCTTCGTTCGCAATATCATTAATAAGTGAATAGTCATAAGGATATTCAACTGGCTGCCTCCGCAATGCAGCTTTAATAATCATGCCTTTTTTTTTCAAGAAAGGACATAAAGCTTGCCCTACAAAACCTGAAGCGCCAGTAACTAATAGTTTAACCATCTTTACTTTCTAAAAATCTTACAAAAATTACTATCAACCACAACCCGCTAATCCACCAACTTTGCCATATTCCATAACTTCCCATGCTTACGAATAATGAGGTTGAAAATGCTGCGTAAGCAGCTGCTCGATTATATTTTTTCTTAAAAATTTTATTAATACTAATAAGGATTAAACCTATTAAATAAAGGGCTAAGATTATACCCGGAAACCCTAATTCTAACCACATCTGCAAAGGAAAATTATGAGGATGTAGAGGCAGTAATTCCAATTCAAAGATATTTAAAAGAGGTGTTTTCTTCTTGATTTCGTCTTCTAATATTGTTTGTGAAAAATATTTACTGCGCGATGCATCTAAACCCCAACCAGTCAATGGTTTTAAAAGAATATTTTTAGAAACAAAGTGCCAAATATGTAAACGATGATAAAAACTAGGTTTTTTAATAAAATTTTGGGTTATGTTAGCAACCCTATCAGATGTAAAAATCTCTTTATATATTAAAGGTGATGTTATAAAAAATACGACGCAAACACTTAACAGAAGCCATGGCATTAGTCGGTTCATTATTAAAGAGAATGCCCCTATTATTATGCCGATAAGAAAAGCTATTTTTACCGTTGTTGCATCTAAAGATAAAACTACGATAATTGTCTGAAATATAAAAGAAAATTGAAATATATATACGAGATATTTAAATTCTTTATCTAACCTGGTATTTAAAAAATAATAACAAGAAGCAACTATAGGCCAAATAAGCATAACTTCTAGAGAAAGAGCCTTATTATAAGACGTTAAATGAAAATCCTTTCCTTTAATTAAAGCTATTAGTTTCCCTTGATTAATTATTTCTATTAATAACCAACTGTTTGTAATGATAATACCTAAACTAAGTGACCATAATAAACGCCTTTTAAAATGTGCCTCAAAATCTTGAGATAATACCGTCATAGTTATGCCTGCTAAAAATAAACATAAAAGTTTTATCCACAATTGAAAAGTTTGCCTTGGATCTAATGACCAAATAACACTTAATAAAGACCATAAAAGGAACAACCCTAGAGCAATAAATAGGTGGTTACGTTTAAAAATTTTAAAAAAATTTTTAAAATGGACGTGTTTTTGGCGACTTACCAAATACCCACATTGACTTACGAGTAAAATAAAAAAAAGCGGTACAACACCACGAGAGGAAAAAGTACTTATAGGTAAAATTAATAAGACTAAAAAACTAATCAAACTTTCCCAAAAAGAGACCCCTTTCAACATTAAAATTCTTCTCCCATTTGACACAAGTAATCCCAGGATTGATCATCTATTTCCATAACTGAAAGACGGGATTGACGAACGAGCGGAAGATGAGAAAAATCTGCTATCCTTTTTATATCGCTTAACAATATTGGATTTTTCAATTCTCTTTCGAATTGGACGTCAACACATACAAAATGCCCTGTCTTATCAAAAGGATCGGGATAAGCCGATTTAATTACTTTTACAATACCAACAATTTTTCTCTCTTTCCCTGAATGATAGAAAAAACATAAGTCATTTTTTTGCATTTGTTTCATATTATTGGCTGCTTGATAATTTCTTACACCATCCCAAGCAGTTACTTTATGTTGAATTTGCTGTTCCCATGACCAAGACTCAGGTTCAGTTTTCAATAACCATTTTGACATGTTCGCTCCTAATGAGAATGTAATTCAGTTTTAAGAGGACGTGACAAAAGTGCTACAATTTCACCATCAATTGAACTTTGATGATGTAAAATTTTATTGATCCCCATACAAATGGGTAATTCTACTTCTAAAATGGATGCCAACTCAATTGCAGCTTTAGCGGTAAAAACACCCTCTGTTAACAAACATGCTTTAAGCATTGCTTCAGTAACAATATTATTGTGTCCAATAGCAATTCCTAAAGACATATTTCTGGATTGGTTCGAAGTGCAAGTTAATACAATATCTCCAACACCTGATGGCCCTAAAAAGGTTTCAGGATGAGCCCCTTTAGCCATCCCCAAACGCGTAATTTCTGCTAAACCACGCGTAATAAGTGAAGCACGTGCGCTATCCCCATAACCCCTTGCAGTTGCAATTCCAGCAGCAATTGCAATGACGTTTTTGAGTGCGCCAGAAATTTCAACACCAACAATATCATTTGAAGGATAAACTCTAAAGTTTTGGCTACTTAATGTACTCGCTAACCATCGGCTTGACTCAATTTCTCTTGTCGATAGCGTAGCAGCTGTTGGCTGGCCTATTGCTACATCGCGAGCAAAAGTAGGGCCTGATAAAACTGAGACAGAAATTTCAGGAAGAATCTCATAAATTATCTCGCTCATGAGTAAACCCGTACCTATCTCAATCCCCTTTGAACATATAACAAGATAACTATTCTTAGGGATGTCCTTTTTAATATGCTGAACAAATGTCCTAACGGTTTGAGCCGGAATAGCTAAAAGGATTATATCTGCGCTTAAAGCATCTTTAAGTGAAGCAGTAATTGTCAGATCTTCAGGAAGGATAATCCCTGGAAGAGCTTTTTGGTTTTCTCTGGATTTTTTTATCTGCTCAGCACTATTTGGATCTCTCATCCAAAGGCATGTTTTATTCTCTGCTCTAGCAGCTACCAAGGCAAGTGCAGTCCCCCAAGCACCTCCACCTAAAACACTAACAGTCGTCATTATTCTCCCCCTTTTATAGACTCAAGTGGCCAGCGTGGTTTAGGCGCAAAATCTAATGCATCTATTGCTTTTAATCTCAATTTTTCAATACCAGCCCAAGCAATCATCGCAGCATTATCTGTACATAAAACAGCAGGTGGTGCAATAAATTTTATTCCAAAGTTTTGACAAACTTTTTGTAACGCCTCTCGCAATGACTGATTTGATGCAACGCCACCAGCGACAACAAAGGCATTCAGTGCAATTCCCTGATGTAAACAAACCTCTAAAGCATTAGAAGAACGATCCGTAAGGATGTCAATAACAGTTGTTTGAAAAGATGCGGCCATATCTTGGCAATCTTCTTCTTGCATAAAAGGTAATTTTGCTATTTCTTGACGCACAGCTGTTTTTAATCCAGAAAATGAAAATGAACATTTTAAAGATGCATCCTTATGGTGCAAAAGAGGACGCGGCAAACCAAATTTTTTAGGGTCTCCTAATCTTGCTAACCGTTCAATAGAAGGACCTCCTGGATAAGACAAACCTAAGATTTTTGCAACTTTATCAAAGGCTTCACCAACGGCATCATCTAAAGTTGTTCCTAGCAAAATGTACTCTAATGCACTTTTTACTATCAACAGTTGACTATGTCCCCCGGAAACAAGCAAAAGCAGATAAGGAAAGTCTAAAGGTTCAGCAAGACGTGCAGTTAAGGCATGACCGGCAAGATGATTAATAGCAAGAAAGGGAATCTTTTTTGCAGCAGCAATAGCTTTAGCCATCGTTACTCCAACAAAAACGCCTCCTATAAGGCCTGGTCCTGCAGTTACAGCAATGCCTTCTAAATCATCTAAGGTAACATTTGCTTGCTGTAAAGCTTGAGAAATTATTGTTTCGAGAACTTCTAAATGAGCTCGTGCACCTACTTCAGGAACAACTCCACCATAAGTCTTGTGCTCATCTATTTGTGAAATTAGAACATTTGAAAGAATCTTTCTTTCCGAACTTACAACTGCTGCAGAAGTTTCATCACAACTTGTTTCAATTCCTAGAACCAACATTAAAAAAATACACCACCGTTAATTTATTTATAAGGACAAAAAGTGACTTGTTTCATCCTCAATCTATGCTTTAATGACGTGAATCTCAAATTAAAAAGAAGTTTAAAATGCGTCCTATTATTCTTGGCACTCGAAAGAGCCCTTTGGCATTAAAGCAAGCTGATATTGTCAAAGTCGCTTTACAGAAGCAAGGACATAATAATGTTGAAATAAAAACCTATCAAACAAGTGGGGATACATTAAGTCATGCGCCTCTTTCAAATTATGGAGGAAAGGGATTATTTACCAAAGAAATTGAAGAAGCTCTTTTGCGAAAAGAAATTGATCTTGCCGTCCATTCTATGAAGGATGTAGAAACATATCTTCCAGAAAATCTCGTTATTCCCTGCATTCCAGTGCGAGAGAATCCATGTGATGTCTTAGTTTCAAAATATAATTATACGCTTGAAAGTTTACCTTTTGGTGCAACTGTTGGCACTTCTTCCTTAAGAAGGCACGCCTTGCTGATGCATTTAAGACCAGACCTTAAAATTGTTCCCCTAAGAGGAAATGTAGGAACGCGCATAAAAAAAATTCAAGATGGCTATGCTGATGCGACAGTTTTAGCTTACGCTGGCCTTTCGAGATTGAATCAATTAGAAAATATTGTTCCTCTTGAGATAGATCTCTTTATACCAGCTCTTGCACAAGGCGCACTAGGTATACAATGCCGTCAAGATGATACTATAATCTACGAAATTCTCATGCATATTCATGATAAAAAGATAGGATTTTGTATTGAAGTTGAAAGAACTTTTTTACGTGCAATTGATGGCTCCTGTCGCACCCCCGTTGGCGGACTTGCACAATATTTAAATGAAAACGAGATCAGCTTCAGAAGCTTCGTATCTGATCCTCAAGGAAAACAAATCTGCTACGAAAAGATTGTCTGTGCCCCAAAATCTATTTTAAAAGAAGTCGATTTTTTAGGAAAAAAAATGCGCAAATGGCTTGAAGATTCCCATTAAATTATTCTAATCTGTTTAACAATCTTTATTTGCAAGGTTTAAAATGTCCTATTTGTATCGCCTCTTTCTGTTTTTCATGACTTTAGAAGTTCTTTTTATATCTCAAAGTGTTTGTAAAGAACATGGCATCGCCATGCATGGGAAACTTAAATATCCCTTAAACTTTACTCACTTCTCTACAGTCAATCCTGATGCTCCAAAAGGTGGGAAACTTTGTCTCGGTGTCACTGGCACTTTTGACAGCCTTAATCCGTATGTCATTAAAGGAACACCTCCTGCTGGCCTTAGTATTTTTAGTGAACGCTTAGTCTTTGAAAGTCTTATGAAACGTTCCCCTGATGAAGCTTTTTCACTTTACGGATTGATTGCTGAATTTGTTGATCTGGCCCCAAATCGGTCTTGGATCATTTTCTACTTAAACCCCAAAGCTAAATGGCCCAATGATAGCCCTATCACAGCGGATGATATTATTTTTAGTTTTGAAACTTTAAAAGAAAAAGGACTTGCAAATTACCGTCTATTTTTCAAAAAGATCGCTAAGGTTGAAAAAATCAATGATTATACAGTTAAATTCTCATTTCTAGCTGATAGCAACGACGGAACATTCGATCCTGAAGCCCCTATGCTTATCAGTCTTCTCCCTATTTTGCCAAAATACTTTTTTAAAGGTCGTGACTTTGAAAAAGTAACGCATGAAGAAATTCCTGGAAGCGGCCCGTATAAAATTAAGACTTTAAAAATGGGTCACAGAATTAGTTATGAGCGGCGTCCTAATTATTGGGGAGAAAATCTTCCTGTTAATGTTGGATTTTATAATTTTTCAGAAGTCCAATTTGATTATTACCGTGATTCAAAAGTTGCTTTAGAAGCTTTTAAAGCTGGCGAGTATGATATAAGAGGTGAATCAGAACCAGGCCAGTGGATTGAAAATTATAATTTTCCTGCCATAAAAGAAGGAAAAGTTATTAGAATGGAACTTAATCACAAAAGACCTGTTGGGATGAGAGCCTTTATTTTTAATACACGCAAAGATTTATTTAAAAATGAAAAAGTTCGACATGCTCTCTCGTACGCATTTGATTTTGAATGGTTAAATCAATCTTTATTCCATAATTGTTTTACCAGAACGAAAAGTTATTTTGACAATACTATCCTCGCCAATGATGGTATACCTCAAGGAGATGTTTTAAAAATCTTACTAAAATTTAAACAAAATCTTCCATCTTCGTTATTTTCAACTCCCTACTCTCTTCCTATTGCAGGTACAAAAGTTAACTTAAGAAAAAATTTAAAAAAAGCGAGGGATCTTTTACAAGAATGTGGTTGGGAAATTCATGACTCAAAACTTATACATAAAGAAACAAAAAGACCTTTTGAATTCGAAATCATTCTTTATCGACCTGAAGATGAAAAAATTACTTTAGCTTATGTTAAAAATCTAAAATTTCTTGGAATTCATGCAAAGGTTCGCACTGTTGATGCAACACAGTATGAACGTCGCTTAGGAACTTTTGATTACGACATGACAATTCATACCTGGGGACACACACTCTCGCCTGGAAATGAGCAAGCTCTTTATTGGGGATCAAAAGCTGCAGATCAAGAAGGAAGCCGTAATTATATTGGTATCAAAAACCCTATAGTTGACGAACTATGTCGACTGTTAGCCATGACGAAAAGCTCAGAAGAACTTGTTACTATAGCCAAAGCTTTAGATCATGTTCTATTATGGAACCATTATGTAATTCCTTTATACCATTCTAATAAAATTTTTCTGGCATATTGGGATAAATTTGATCATCCTCCCTTTAACCCTCTTGATGGCATAGTCTTGATGAGTTGGTGGTCTAAAAATTTTAAAAAGATTAAATAGAAATGTCAAAAAAACATCCTTACCATCTTGTCGATCCAAGTCCCTGGCCGTTTATGGGAGCTTTTTCTGCATTTATTATAGTCATTGGGACAATATTATCTGCGCGTAAATTCAATTCTTATGTTTTATTTGCAGGATTTGGCCTCTTAGCCTTTACGATGATCGGATGGTGGCGCGACATAATTAAAGAAGCTAAAACAGAACATAATGACGTCATTCGACATGGGTTTAAATGGGGAATTTCGCTTTTTATTGCTTCAGAGTTAATGTTTTTTGTTGCTTTTTTCTGGGCCTATTTTAATGCAAGTTTGATGCCAACATTAGAAATTGGTAGCGTTTGGCCTCCAAAAAATATAAAAACGATTGATCCTTTTGATCTCCCTTATTTGAATACGCTGATTCTTCTCCTTTCTGGCTCTACAGTAACATGGGCTCATTATGATATGCTTGAAGGAAAAATAAAAGACAGTCTTGAGAAATTAGCGGTCACAATCTTATTAGGTACAAGCTTTCTAGGTGTACAAGCTTATGAATATATACATGCCGATTTTGCGTTTAAAGGTGGCATTTATCCTTCAACCTTCTATATGGCTACTGGTTTTCATGGCTTCCATGTTTTGATAGGCGTTATCTTCTTAATTACCTGCTGGTTCCGTGGTCGTTTAGGCCATTTTACAGCAAATGATCATTTTGGGTTTGAAGCAGCTGCTTGGTATTGGCATTTTGTTGACGTAATATGGCTCTTTTTATTCGTAAGCATCTATTGGGCTGGATCTAATCATTGACCTTACTTACTAAGAAATATGTTTCAACATCTTTAATTTTAATAGGTGTTTTTGTTCTCTTAAATTTAGGAAATTGGCAAATATATCGTCTGAATTGGAAACAAGATTTAATTTCTAATCTTAAACAAAGCTCTCAAATGTCGCCTATTTTAATACAAGAATTGAAAACTCTTTCAAGCCATCAAATTAAGCAGTTTGAATTCATGCCAGTTATAGTCGAAGGCCAGTATTTATATAGTTTAGAATTCAAACTTTTAGGAAGAACTTACCAAGGTCAATCGGGTTACCACCTTATTACGCCTTTTCTTTTAAAAACGAGAGAAATTCTTTTAATTGATAGAGGGTGGGTTCCTTCTTCTGAAAAAATTATTTATCGTCCTTTAGGAAATCTCAAAATTAAGGGTTTTATTCGTTTAAATTCGGAAAAAAATTTCTTTACCCCGGAAAACGATTTTCTATCTAAAGAACTATATTTTATCGATCCTTATGAAATAAAAGTAAAAGCACACCTTAGAAACCTTTTACCTTTTTATATTTGTACTAGCGAAAATTTTAAAATTCATACCTTTCCTCTAAGCATTCCTCTTAATTGCAATCTAAGAAATTTTCATCTTGCATATGCGTTAACTTGGTATAGTCTCGCCCTAGCCTTAGGAGTTATATATTACATTTTTAGACGAAAAAGTAGCTGATAGAAATGGGCTTTAAATGACGACAAGAATAAAAACAACGACACTTTCAAATGGTCTTAGAATTGTAACCGATACTATTGATACGGTTGAAACTGTCGCCTTAGGCGTTTGGGTAAAAGTAGGATCTCGTCATGAAACATATGAAACAAACGGAATTTCTCATATGCTTGAGCATATGGTATTTAGAGGGACAGAACGGCATACTTCTAAAGAGATCGCTGAAAAAATAGAAGCCGTGGGCGGTCATCTAAATGCTTATACCTCGCGCGAACATACTTGCTATTATGCTCGCACTTTAAAAGAAGATGTCCCTCTCGCTGTTGATCTTTTATCAGATATGCTACAATTTTCTGTCTTTAAGAAGGATGAACTTGAGCGTGAAAAAATTGTCGTACTGCAAGAAATTTCTCAAACTCACGATACACCCGATGATATAGTTTTTGATTTTTTTCAGGAAACAGCTTTTCCAACACACCCTTTAGGATACCCAGTTATTGGGCGACAACAAGTTATTAAATCTTTCACGCAACAAAATATTCGCGATTATATTGAAAACAAATATTCTACCTCAAACATGATTATTGCTGCGGCAGGTAAAATTGAGCACGAAAAGTTTGTTGAGCTTGTATCTCAAAAATTTATTAACCTCAAAAACAATCCTGTCTCTAGTTTCAAACAAGCTGAGTATAAAGGTGGAGATTTGAGAGTTCAAAGAAATTTAGAACAAGCTCATTTGATTATGGGTTTTCCTTCTGTAAAAATAAATCATGAAGACTATTACGCAACCTCGATTTTGGCGACCATTTTAGGAGGAGGAATGTCTTCACGTCTTTTCCAAGAAGTACGTGAAAAAAGAGGACTCGTCTACGAAATACAAGCTTTTATTAATGGATTTAGTGATCATGGTATATTTGGAATATATGCAAGTGCAAATCCTCAACAAGCAAAAGATTTATTACCTGTCGTTTGTGAAGAATTGTTAACTTTTTCCTCAACTATAACGGAAAAAGAACTTAAAAGAGCAAAATCTCAGCTCAAGGCTTCAATTATGATGACTTTAGAGAGTACACCTTCACGATGTGATCAGTTGGTACAGCAAATTATGATTTATGGTCAATCTTTGAAAACTTCAGAAATATTAACTTTTATTGATAATGTTGATCTTGAAAAAGCACAGAAAGTTGCCTCGTCAATATTCAACCGACCTTTGACTTTTACCGCTCTGGGACCTACAAAAGATTTAGAAAGTTATGAAAATTTATCCAGACGCTTACATGCATAAATTGTCCTTAGAAAAAAAGGAGCTATTTAAGCTTCATAATTTTTACGGAATCCGTTTATTATCCGATGCGCTTCTTCATATTCATACCCCGTTGCTTCAAGAACTTTTGTAGCAAGCTGCAAACTAGGTTCAAATGTTTCTGGACGTACGACTGTTATTCCAGCTTGAGTTAATTTGCTTTCATACTCGTCATCTCTTAAACGTACCAAAACTTGTAAATGCGGAAATTCTTTTCTGATAGTTAAAGCTATTCGTACAGCACCTTTCCGTGAATTCAAACAGATCACTATAGCACGCGCGCGATTAGCTCCAAGGGCTCTTAAAACCTGTGTACGCCTTGCATCTCCATAAAAAACAGGATATCCATCCATGCGCCCTTGAGACACAATTGATAAGTTATTATCCACAATTAGGAAAGGTATCACTTGTTCTTTCATGAGATGCGCTATCATATTACCAACTCGACCAAAACCACAAATAATAACATGGTTACTTATGTCTTCACATTCACTGACTTGTGTTTCAATTGATTGTTCTGTTTCTTTTTCAATCCAACGTTCATCTATGTATCGCCCAAGCATTGCTAAGAAAGGTGTAATCCCCATTGAGATCGCAACTATTGCAAATAATAGTTGTCCTTGATCTAAAGAAATAATCTTTGCTTCAATTGCTGGGGAAAGAACCACAAACGCAAATTCTCCACTTCCAGCAAGTAATAAACCAACTCTTAATCCTGTAGAAAATGGGATATGAAAAAGACGGCTTAACCCTAGAATAACGCTTCCTTTTAGGGCAATTAGTCCCAAAAGACCAGCTAAAATAAAGCTAACATTCTGCAAGATAAAGTATGGATCTACACTCATTCCCAATGTCATAAAAAATAAGCCTATGAGCAAGCCATAAAATGGCTGGATATCTGCTTCAACTTGGTGCCGATATTCTGTTTCAGATAATAGAATACCGGCTAAAAAAGCGCCTAGTTCTAAAGATAATCCAGCAGCCGCTGTCGCAGCGCTGATTATTAAAATTACTAATAAACTCATTGTCACAAAAAGTTCTTGGCTACCAAGCTGAGCAATTACTCTATAAATGGGCTTCAAAAGGACACGTCCCAAAAGAATAATCAAGAACAAGACGATCGTTGTTTTAAGAAAGGAAATTCCTAAAATACTTAGTAAGCTTGGAGCACCCTCTTTAAAGGCACTAATAAGCATTAAAAGCACAACAACAAATAAATCTTGTAGAAGAAGAATTGCAAGAGAGACACGTCCAAAACGAAGAGCAAGATCTCCACGTTCAGAAAGGATTTGAATGCCAACTGCTGTAGAAGACAATGCTAAGACTGTCCCAATTAAAATTGCAGGCTCTAGCTTAATTTTAAAAAATAATAATACAACTGTTATAAGAGCTGACGTACAAAGTACCTGCAATAAACCTAAACCAAAAACATAGCGTCTCAAAACTTGCAAACGCTGCAAAGGCATCTTAAGACCAATTGTGAAAAGTAAGAATAGAACACCCATTTCACCAAGGAATCTGGTTCCTTCTAATGTATTAATAAAACCAAGTGCTTTTGGTCCTATGAGTAAACCAGCAAACAAATAACCTAAAATACTGCTTGCCCGTAACCATTGAAACAATGAAACAACTGCAACAGCAGATATTAGAATTATTAAAGTTTCTTTTAAATATAAAGCGTGTTCCAAAGCCTGCCCTGTTAAAATTAAATATTTGATAATGTATTATTTATAATAGCGAGAGAGCAAATGCATAAGCAAGCTTTATTCTTAGAAATGCTTCAATTACCTTTTTTAACATTCGCCTTTTAAGTTAAAATTTAGGAATTTTTTTAAATATTAAGACATAAAATAGCAATCCATAAAAAAAGCGAGCTTAAAAAAGCTCGCTTTTAAATCGTACGATTATTTTTAATTAATCGTTTTTATTCCTATCATGAGCTTTCCCCAAGCGCTCAAGAGTAGGTGCTTGAGTATTTGTTGAATCAACAGTAACAGCATCTGTGTTAGGCACAACAGGTCCGTTTTCTTTTAATCTTTCCTTACACCTTGCAAGTTCACGATCATTTACGGAATAATTGCTGTTGCAATCATGATCCCAATTAGGGTTATGATTACAAGCTGACAACACAGTTAAAGTACTTACTGCAACCATGCTTATAATATTTTTCATTCTTTATGACTCCCTACAATTCAATTGTTTTTAACTTTATAAAATTATGAAAATAAAAATTTTATGTCAAGAAAGCCGAGCTTATCCCTGCAACTCTTCTTAAAGTAGTGCCATAATGCAACACTTAGAAAAAGATCTTTTCTTATAGTTCTACTTGCAAACTAAGACTAAAAAATTACATAATGAAAAAGGAAAGGCTGTTGTTTCACGTAAGATGCAATTTCCCTGGGGCCGATATCAATCCTTAAGGGAACTGTCCCTGCCAGAGTTCGTGGACTCAGGCATATGGTACCCACCTGCTAATGCAGGCCACACGAGGATAATTTTCATCGACGGTTATGATGGCTTTTCCTTTACATGTTATTTAGAAAGTTAAGTATTTATGCTGTTAAAAAAGCTTCTTGTGCGAAGCTGGGCGAAAGAACAAAGAAAAAAATTCTGTCATTCTTTAACAAAATTAGAATTAAATAAAATCCACCAACTTATTAATGAAAAAATTTTCGATTTATTTGAGTTTCAACCTTTTGATATTATTGGAGGTTATTGGCCCCGAGGAGAGGAAATCGACCCTCGTTACCTACTTAAAAGCTTATTTCTTCAAAAGTTTGAGCTTGCTCTTCCCGTAACCAACATAAAAGAAAAAATTCTTCTTTTTAGAAAATGGAGTCTTGAAGATCCACTTAAGATTGGCCCTTATAAAATATATGAACCTTTTGACAACCAACCCTCCCTTGAACCTAATATTTTATTAATCTCTTTACTCAGTTTTGATAAATATGGTTATAGGCTTGGTTACGGCAAAGGATATTACGATCAAACAATAACAGCTTTGAAATCAAAGAAATCTATTGTAACCATTGGTTTGTCATATGAAATATTAGGCGTAGATCGGCTTCCAACCGAGCCTCATGACGAGCGTTTACAATGGATTATTACAGAAAAGAATATTTATAATTTTAGGGGAGTTACATGAAGATTTTAACATGTGGAGACGTTGTAGGACGAAAAGGGCGTTCAATTGTGATGGACCTTGTTCCTAAATTACGTTCTGAGTTACAGCTTGATGCTGTGATTATTAATGCCGAGAATTCTGCAGGTGGTTTTGGGATTACCCAAGAGATTGCTCACGAATTTTTTGAGAGCGGTGTTGATGTTATTACAACAGGAAATCATGCTTGGGATCAGAAGTGTAGTAATAACTATTTTGCAAAAGAGCCTAGGCTCTTAAGACCCGTTAATTATAAACTTGATAAACCAGGGCTTGGAATTACAAAAGTAAGACTTCACAACAACAAAACTTTAGTTGTTATTAATATTATGGGAAAGCTTTTTATGCCACCTCCCGCCCCTGCAGATCCATTTTTCTCTATCGCTGCAATTTTAAACCAGTACCCTCTGAAACAACAGGATGTCGATGCTATTATCATTGATATTCATGCAGAAGCTAACAGTGAGAAAATGGCCTTTGCTTATTATGTTGATGGGAAAGTTTCAGCTGTTGTAGGAACCCATACACATGTTCCTACAGCTGATGCAAGAATTTTACCTAAAGGTACAGCCTATCAAACAGACTTAGGAATGTGTGGCCCTTACGATTCTGTTCTTGGAATGCAAAAAGACCTTTCTATCAGCCGCTTCTTAGGAACAATTCCTACACCTCATATGAAACCTGCTAACGGTGAACCTACTTTATGTGGCGCGTTAATCACGCTTGATAACACGACAGGACTTGCCTCAGATATTACATCTCTTAAAATTGGTGGCCTTCTGAATTCTTTTTATTCTTCTCTTTAATAAATTTTTAATCTCCTCTCACTATACTAGGAATATAGAAGTTAAATAATTTTAAAATAATTTGAAGGGAGAATTCATATGGTTTCTACAAACAAAAGTTCATATGCTCGTATTGCGATGGCATGTCAAGGTGGAGGATCTTTAGGAGCTTATCACATTGGCGCTTTAAGAGCGATGCAAGAAGCCGGATATTCTCCTGACACCATTGCTGGTATTTCTATCGGTGCCTTTACAGCCGCAGTTATTGCCGGCAATACCCCTCAGAATCGCGTCGCTAAACTTGAGAAATTTTGGGATACTATTTCCTGGCCAGATGTCCCTTCTCTTCCTAATGCAACAGATGAAATAAAAAAATTTCATAATACACTTACATCTCTTCAAGGATTCCTTTTTGGACAACCAAATTTCTTTTCTCCCCGGTTTCCTATCCCTCAAATGCAACCAAAAGGAACTGCGGCATCAACAAGCTATTATGACACAAGTAAACTAAAAGAAACTTTACGCCAATTTGTTGATTTTGACGGAATAAATTCTGGCAAATTAGGACGGCTTATTTTAGGCGTTACACGCGTAAAAGATGGGCAACTTGTTTTCTTTGATAGTGCAAATATGAAGATTGGCCCCGAACATGTTATGGCAAGTGGTTCAATGCCTCCTGGTTTTCCTGGGATGGTCATTGACGGAGATTTGTATTGGGATGGCGGGTGTGCATCAAACACCCCACTCGAAGGAATCTTCAACGCAGAGCCTAAAGTTGACACATTATGCTTTATGGTGGACTTGTTTGCCGCCAATGGGAAGGAACCAAAAGACATGGATGAAGTTACTCTTAAGTTAAAAGAGTTGCAATTTACTAGCAGAACTTCCCATCACATTGAACATCTTAATAAAAGACACAATCTTTCAAGATATTTAAAACATCTGATAGACGTCATCCCTGCGGATCTTAAAAAAGATGCTATTATTAGAGAAATTATAGATTTCTCAAATGACAGTAAATTTGACATTGTTCATATTGCTTATGATAAACCTAATTATGAAGTACCAAGTAGCGATTGTGAATTTTCGAAAATATCAATCAAAGACAGAGCGTCTTATGGCTATCAACACATGAAAGCTGCTCTTGATCATAGCCCATGGTTAAAAGATAGAAAAAACCATGTAGGATCAATAGTTCATAAATTTGTTGGAACTAAGCATATAGATTCATATTAATTATGGCTTGGTAAGAGGAGCCTTATTCATTAAGGCTTCTCTTCTATCTTAGGCAGCTGATTGTTCTATATATTTTGCAATCGGTGCAAATGAAACGCGATGATAAGGGGTGATTCCGTGAGTTTGAATCGCACGATGATGCTCAGCGGTTCCATATCCAGCATTTCTTTCCCATCCATAATGTGGATGTTCTTCTGCTAATCTGCACATTATTTTGTCTCTTATGACTTTTGCAACAATAGAAGCCGCAGCAATTGAAAAACTTAATGTATCTCCCTTTACCAAGGTTTGAATATGACAGTCTAATGGAGGTTTCACATTACCATCTACTAAGACCACGTCAGGTTTTACTTCTAAAGAATCAACTGACTTTTTCATGGCTAATAAGGCTGCACGTCTAATATTAAGAGAATCTATTTCTTGTACACTTGCTTCTGCCCAAGATATAAAGCACTCCATTCCGTTTAAAATCATTAATTCTTGATAAATCAATTCTCTTTTTTTGGCAGAAATTTTTTTAGAATCCTGGATGACTTCAAGCAAGTTTAAGGGAAATTTTTCTTGGTTTATAATAACAGCTGCAGCAACCACAGGGCCAGCCCATGGACCACAACCTACTTCATCAACTCCTGCCACAACTCCATTATGGAGTTTCTCATAAAAAAAGCTAGGCAACTTCATTTCCTTGAAAAAGATTAATCATTCAACTCTTTAAATTCTTCATCATTATCTTCAAACTCTTCATCAATGTCTGGTTCAAAGATTTTTCGGAAAAATCCTGGTGTAAAAATACTAACTGGATTTACAGAAATTTCAGGCTTGTTACTGTCACCTGTGATTGTATAGGAAACAGAAAATAACCCTTCATGCTTACCTCCACTTGCGAGTTCTCCTATGATCGGGATTTTAGATAAAATAGTATTTAGATAATAAGCAGGAATAATGGAGCCATGAATTTGTAAATTGTTTTTTTGTAAATCAACAGAGCCTGCGAAAGTTAATCCTAACGAAGCTCCATTTGCACGCCCTTTTGTAATAACAATTTTATTAGCATTTGCGCTGAACTTACTTCTAAACCGGGTAAATGACATTCCTTTTTCAGAAAATAAATCAACTACTCCTGTGGGAAATGCAAGTGATAATAATTTTCCAAATACAGGCGCTTTCTTTAAAGCAAAATCTTTCATTACGAGCTTCCCCTGCCAAAGTTCGTGCGGCAAACGATCATCGTGTGTTGCGATAATGTTTAGATCTCCTTCGTAAACATTATCATATATCTGAAAGATTTTAAGAAATTTGCCCCCATAATTTGTTTTCAATTTAATTTTTCTTGTATGTATATCCTCATGAGCCAAATCAATTTCTAATATTGCTTGAGGATATTTTTTTGATAACCTTGCTCGGAAATTTAATTTATTTATAACATTCTTATTATAATGCAAGTTAAGTTCGCTGTTATAAAGAGTTCTATCAACCCCTAAAACAACATCATTTATGCTAGCATTTAGCTCAAAAGAAGACGCCAGCTGATTTTTAGAAAAATGTAAAGAATCCTGCAAAAAAGGCTCTAAATTTAGAGCTTTTCCTCGAAGTTTAACGAGATAAATGTTATTTTGTTGTCGTAGCAAAGAAAAATGAACGTCTGTATAACCTACTTTAAAATTTGGGAAGTTTAATTCTTTTAATCCTTTATCATCAAATGTTCCTTTGCCATCAATATGAATGCCATCAGTTACCTTTGCTTTAACAAAATGTAATTTATAAGGAATACCATTGCGGATTTCCATTGAAGTTTCTAGACTTCCTGGCGTCATCCCAGCTTTTTCCAAGCCTAAAATACTTCCGCGAGCATTTGTAAGGTCAACCTTTGCAGACAAGACTCCGTGAGCATTTCCTTTACTTGAATAATTGATTTCAAGGGGAGCGGTTCCTCCAAATCCTTGTATCAAATTACTTTGCTGATCTTTAAATACTTGTTCATTAATTGTCCCAGTTACAGCGAGCTTCGTTTCAAAGTCTGCGTTGGATGTGAAATTTTTCTGCCATAGAATTTTGAGAGGAATTTTGAACACATACCCAACACCTTCAAAAAGCATATTTTTATTATTAACTTTTAAGGTGAAATTGCCTCCCTCTAATTCACACGGAAAAGCAGTTAGAATATCAGAGAATCGAATATTCTGTAAATTTGAGTTAATATCCGCTTGAATTTCATTTACGGTGATCGTTGTCAGAAGCGGAAACTTTAAATGAACAACTGTCTCGGCTTCTCCTAAGATTTGAGAAGGTTTCAATCCAAACTGTTCCACATATTTCAAAGGATTATGATTTATCAATGATAAATGATGAGATAAAGAACCTTGCAAAGTTAATGAGATATCAATATCTTGATTCTCGTTATCTAAATTCCTAATATCAACACGTCCTTTTTTTAGAACAAGTTGATGGGTCCTTCCTGAATCAATTGCAATTAGGAAATCTTTAGATGAATAACGAGCTTCTCCTCTCACATGCGTTACTTTTGGCATTCCTTCCAAATAAAATACTGTTGCATCTTGTATTTTAATCGTGCCATTCAAATTTTTAAGAGTGGATATTACTTTTTTATTTTTCAAACTAATCACTGAATCAAGATTGAGCGTCGCTTTTGGAACTTTTCCTTGTGTAATATTTTGTATGACCCACTGCCGAGGTGTCTTAGCTAGGTTTTTAGGCCAAAATTTATTTAAATCACTCAACATAACATTTCCTGCTTCTGCTTTACTTTGAACCGTGAGTGTTTGGGTCAGTTTATCCCATGTTCCTTCAGTCGTTCCTCTTACAAAAACATTACCACTTTGGATTTCAATTTTTTTTAACTGAAAATTATTATGACTATATATAGCCTCTATAATACCTTTCTGGATATCAAGAGAATGCGGGAATAATGAGGGAATTTCTATTTTTCCTTTATCCAACTTCAGAATCAAAGAAGCTTCTTTGAGACCTTCTTTTTCTGAATAATGAAATTTACTCGATAGATAAAATGGTAACTTTAAACCTGAAAGGAAGAATTGATTTTCTTGGCTTTCTGGAATTGCATTCTTTATTTTTTGATTTTGCTGAATAGCCTCTTTGACAGCGTAATCACTATTGATGTTAGCATCAACAAAGATTTCTCCTGCTTTATAGTCATAGGTACCCTCTACTTGAAAATAATTTTTTTCTATTCCTCCCATACAATGAAATTTTTGCCTCTTATCCACGCGTTCCACCACAAAGGTTAAACTTGGAATAGATAAAAGCCTCTCTCCCTTTAAATCTTCGATTTTTATATTTGCTTCATCTATTTTAAGGCGCTTCACACGTTTCCAATGTTTCTTATGGGTTAGAAAATTGTCTAAGAGAGTTAAAATAAATTGATCATCTACTTCTTCAGAGGGGATCAATGTGGAATTCTTTTCATGAATGAAACGGAGAGAAGGTTTAATAATCTCTAACGTTTTTATACTAAAATGTCCTAGCAATAATGAAGGAAGTGAAAAGCTAGCCTTCAACTCAGGAAGAACAACCTTAAGTTTTTTTCTATTATTTACATCCTGTAGAATAACATTCTTAGCATCGATAAAAAGTGGATGCCCAAAACCTTTCCACATAAACTTTGCATCGTTGAAGGAAACTTTATATTGAGGGGCTATTGCCTGAATACTTTTACTGACTTCTATAGGTAAATCTTTAAGACTTATGGGTGCATAATAGAGGCGTATTAAAATGCTGGCTGCTAATACGAGTACTGCGCTGATTAGTCCAACACAAGCCCATATGCAATAAACCCAGATTTTATTAACTATAGTTTTTTTCATCTAAAAAGTTTATTCTTTAAAATATAATAAGAAGTAAAATTCATTCGGAGGACACTAAATGTTATTATCACTTGATCAATCTGCCCCAAGTTTTACCACAGTCACAAACTCAAATCCAATAATTACTCTTGAATCTTTTAAAGGGCATAATCTGATTTTATATTTCTACCCTAAAGATGATACGCCAGGATGCACCCTTGAATCTTGTGGATTTCGCGATAGTTACCAAGAAATAAAACAATGTCATGGGGAGGTTCTGGGTGTATCAAAAGATAGTCTTGAGTCTCACCAAAAGTTTCGGAAAAAATATGACCTACCTTTTGAACTTGCTGCTGATTCTGAAGGAACTTTATGTAAACTTTATGACGTTCTTCAAGAAAAAAGCATGTATGGCAAAAAATATATTGGTATAGAACGCTCAACTTTCTTAATTGATCGCAATGGAATTCTTCGAAAAATGTGGCGAAATGTGAAGGTGCCTGGGCATATTCAAGAGGTCCTTGAAGCTTTAAAAGCACTTAATTAAACAAAGAATAATTTTCATAAAATTAAAACTTTTCTTGGCAAGCATATAAAAATCGCTTAATTCCTTGCTCTGCCCATTGCATGCTTAAGAAAGGTAGCATATATTAAATCAAAATTTATTAAATTTGGAGATATTGTATGCCTTGGCAGAATAATGATGGAGACAAAGATCATAATCCATGGGAGGAAAAAAATGATCCTTGGAAAAGCCGAAAACAAGGTAAAACTATCAATTTAGAATTATCAGTTGAAAAGGCATGGGAGAATTTTAAAAAATCTTTCTCTGGTCAAGGGGGAGATAAAGGAAGAGCCATTTTAGGCTTATTTGTGCTTATTTTACTTTTATGGCTCGCAACAGGTTTTTATCGTGTATCAGAAGGTGAATTAGGTGTAGAGCTTCGCTTTGGTAAAATGACCACAATTACTCAACCAGGATTACGTTATCATCTTCCTTCACCTATTGAAATGGTAATAGTCACAAAAGTTTCTGAAATTAATCAAGTAGATAGTGGTATTCGCGTCAAATCAGATACCGCTATGCTTGGAGAAGATAGTGACAACCAAATGCTTACAGGAGATGAGAACATTTTGACACTCAACTTCTCAGTCCTTTGGTTTATTAAAGATGTCACAAAATATCTTTTCAATGATCCTACACCAAATAAGACTGTTAAATTAGCAGCAGAAAGTGCTGTACGTGAAGTTATTGCTCAAACAACAATTGTAGAGGCTTTAACAAAAGGAAAAGATAAAATTGTTGTAGATGCACAAAAACTCCTTCAAAAAATGCTTGATGATTACGGTATAGGGATTGAAGTACAACAAGTCAGGCTCTTACGCGTTAATCCTCCAGAAAAAGTGATCGATGCTTTCCGAGATGTTCAAAGAGCTCGTGCTGATCGCGAAAGTAAAATTAACGAAGCGCGCGCTTATCAGAATTCAATTATTCCAGAGGCAAGGGGTCAAGCTCAACAAATCGAACAAAGTGCAGAAGCCTTTAGACAATCTGTTGTTGCTGACGCACAAGGACAAGCTCAACGTTTTCTTGCGCTTCTAAAAGAATATCAAAAAGCACCTGAGGTTACGAGAAAGCGCCTTTATATAGATCTTATGACACAGTTAATGAAAAATCTTAACAAAGTTATTATTGATATTCCCGGGAACGGTCAAAGCATTTTGCCTTACTTACCTCTTCCAGCAATAAAAAATAAACTTTCTACCGCTTCAGGAGATTCTCAATAATGAAATTACCTTTATTACCCTCATTAGTTGCTGGTATAATTTTATCATTTATTATTGCAAGTAGTTCACTATTTACACTCCATCAAACTAAGAAAGCTTTAGTTCTTCAATTTGGTGAGCTTGTAAAAATTCATGATACTCCAGGACTAAAAGTTAAAATACCTGTCGTTCAAGACGTTATTTTTTTTGATCGACGTTTGTTAGACTACAATCTTCCTGTTATTGAAGTGAATGCTGGCGACCAGAAACGCATGGTTGTCGACCTTTATGTTCGCTATATTATTAATGATGTCTTAGTCTTTTATAAAACAGTTGGCACATTAGAAGGCGTTCAAAATAGACTTGGTAAGATCGTACCTGATATTATGCAAGAAGTGATCGGAAGAGTTCCTTTGTCAGAAATGTTATCTCATAATCGTGCAAAAATTATGGGAGAAATTTTCCGTAAAGTTCGAGATTCTTCTAAAAATTTTGGCATTGATGTTCGAGACGTTAGAATCATTCGGGCAGATCTTCCAAAGGAAAATAGTGAAGCCATTTTTAATCGAATGGAAAGTGAGCGACGTCAAGAAGCAAAACAATTTAGAGCTGAAGGAGATGAGCAAGCACAAGGGATACGTGCAAAAGCAGATCGTGAACGCACTCTTATCCTAGCTCAGGCGCGAAAGAAATCTGAGATCCTTCGAGGAGAAGGCGACGCTGAAGCAGCACGTATTTATGCTGATGCTTTTTCTCAAGACCCCGATTTCTTTGAATTTTATAGATCTATGGATGCCTATCAAAAAACAATGAAACCAGAGGACACAACTCTCGTATTAGCACCATCAAGCGAATTTTTCAGATATTTTCACAAGAAAAATGTTAAGTAGGAATTAAGGAGAAATAAATGATATTTGACAAACCCACATATTTTAAAAAATCAATTTTAGCAACAGCGATATTCGCTGTTTTTGGAACTATGTCCCCTGTACACTCAGTTCCTTTAGCAGTTCAAAAAGAAGTTCCTACTAACTTTGCAAATATTGTTGAACCACTCTTACCCGCCGTTGTTAATATCTCGACAACAACAGAAGTGAGTGCAAATCGTCGCTATCAAGAAATGCCCAATTTTCCTCCTGGAACTCCTTTCGATGAGTTTTTCCGTTATTTCTTTGAAGAAGGGCAACCTACCAGACCAAGAAAAACAACTTCTTTAGGATCAGGTTTCGTTGTTTCACAAAAAGGTACAGAAGCTCTCATAGTTACATGCGCGCATGTTGTTGCTGATGCTGATAAAATTACTGTGATTCTCAACAACGATACAGAGTTAAAAGCAACAGTTGTAGGTCAGGATCGGCGTACTGATTTAGCTCTTTTGAAAGTCACTACTGACCAAAAACTTGCGACAGTTGAATGGGGCGATTCAACTACAGCTCGTGTTGGTGAATGGGTAATTGCGGTCGGTAACCCTTTTGGTCTTAGTAGTACTGTGACAATAGGTATTATTTCAACAATCGCACGAAATATTTCTGCCCGAGCAAAAGGCGCTCCTGCTGTTGATTATATCGATGGCTATATTCAAACAGATGCCTCTCTTAACATGGGTAATTCTGGCGGTCCTATGTTTAATATAGATGGTAAGGTAATCGCTATCAGTACTGCGATATTCTCACCAAATGGAGGTAACATAGGAATTGGCTTTGGAATCCCTTCCGCTATTGCAAAAACCACTATTGAACAACTAAAGAAATACGGTCACACAAAACGAGGATGGTTGGGAGTCACAATTCAAGCAATTACACCCGAGATTGCCGAATCTCTAGATTTAAAGACAACATCAGGTGCATTGGTTGGAGCTGTTGCTTCAGGTAGCCCTGCAGCGAAAGCTGGTATCAAACGAGGCGACGTCATTCTCTCTTTTGATGGAAAACCTGTCAAAGAATCTCGTTCCCTTCCTCGAATGGTTGGAGAAGCTACAATTGGAAGTAAAGTTCCGGTAACTTTATGGCGAGAAAGCAAAGAAGTTAAGCTTGAAACGTTAGTTGGCGAATTTGAAGAAGCACAACAAGAAGGACTTATTGTTGATCCTTCAGAGGAAGCTGATACGCAACGCACTAAAAAAGGACCAGAAATTCTTGGCATGTTTATTAAAGAAATAAAACCTGCAGAATTTGAACGTTATGGTGTCTCTGAAAAAGGTGTGGTCATCGTAGGTCTTGACCCAGACAGTGAAGCGGCTGAAAAGGGTTTGCGTCCAGGAGACTTTATTACTGAGACAACAATTTCAGGAAAGCATGAGCGGATTGTTACTTCAGAACAATTATTAAAACTCATTGAAGATGCTCAGAAACAAGGGAAAAAACAAGTTCTTCTCCTTATTAATCGAGGTGGCGTCCAGAGGTTTATTACTTTAGCTCTCACTAAACCTTCTAAGCCTGCTACCCCAAAGGCAGCTGAATAGCTAACAACAAAAAGGCTGGAGAGAGAAATCCCCAGCCTTTTTTTATTTGATTAAATTTTAAAAAAATTTATCCAGCTCTTGAAATTAAACCAACTGATTTATCCAAATAGTTTCCTACAGAGCTCACAAGTTGTTCTAAGTGATCTGAAAAGAAATGATCTGCGCCTGAGATAATATTCTCTTCTACAACAATATTTTTTTGCTGAGAGAGCTTTTTCGTAAGCTCTTGCACAGATTCTCTAGGAACAATTGTGTCTTGATCGCCATGAACAATAAGGCCGGATACTGGGCAAGGCGCTAAAAAGCTAAAATCATACATGTTGGCAGGAGGACTGATAGAAATGAATCCATCTAACTCAGGGCGCCGCATCAAAAGTTGCATACTAATCCAAGCTCCAAATGAAAAACCCGCAACCCAACATTGTTTCGCATTAGGATTATAAGTCTGCATCCAATCTAAGACAGAGGCTGCATCACTCAGCTCTCCTTCTCCATGACTAAAGCGACCTTCTGATTTACCAACCCCACGAAAATTAAACCGCAATGTATTAAAACCGCGATCTACAAATGACCGAAAGAGAGCATATGTCACTTTATTATTCATCGTTCCACCGTGCTCAGGATGCGGATGAAGAATTAAAGCCATAGGGGCGTAAGGATTATTTCCATGATGATAACGGGCTTCAATGCGCCCTTCTGCTCCGTTAATAATGACTTCAGGCATATACTTGACCTCTTTCTTAAATTATGGATGTTGACTACACCAAATACTATTTTAAAGTCAAGTTTTGTTTTTTAAGTAATTGATAATAAATGAATTTATATTAATTAAATTCTTTAAATTTCTCTTTTCTTCTAAGATTGTTATTTAAGAGCGTCTACATCTATTTCTTCAATTTAAGAATTTCCTCCGGTTAAAAGATCCAAAGTATCTTCCATCAGCTTATCAAATCCGGTATTTATTTCACTCTCTTTGCAACTCTCACCCGAAAGATTGCTACCAACAGAAGACGAGGAAGAAGAGCTACTTCCGCTAGCAGACGCGTTAGTACCACTCGATGAAGAGTTATTCCCAACAGAAGAAGAACTGTTTCCATTAGAAGAATTATTGCTACCTCCCGTGGATGTTTCACCAACAGGATCATCTTTCTCTTTAGCTATTATTACGCTTCCAACTACAGCTCCCGCTCCAAGTAATACAAGAATACTTGCACCCCCGATACTTTTGGCTAGAGGAGGGTTAACCATTTGTATTCCCATCATTAAGATAAGTGTCAATAACTTTATTTTTTTTTGCATCTCTTCCACTCCCTGTTATTTCTTTTAAATTTTCTTTTTCAGTCCAAGAACAAGCTCATGAGCATGTGATTTCTTGGCTAAGGTAGTTTGGTACCCACCATGGACTGTCCAACCTGTGTTATAGACAACAGCAATGCTTGGCCCAATATTAAAGCTGTGACGGATTTTACGAGAAGAACTAGTGTTTAAGCTTAATGGATTACCATTTAAGCTAAAGTTTGTTTTCCCTTTTAATCCATGATCATAGCGATACCCAGTTGTTAGTTGAGCAGACCAGCGACCTTCTTCAAAAGGAAAGACTTTTGTTAAGCTAAAACCTGTTATTCCTGCAATATTTGAAGTCGTTTGACGATCAACAGCCATATTAAATTGACCAGCGTTGCGTTCAGTATAAGCTTTGCGACGATTATCAAAAGCTTCAACACCAATATAAGGCGTCAGAATCCAATTATTTTTAACTGTCGTATGAGTCAGCGTAACACTTGTAAAAGCTTCTATATTTTCCTGCTTACTTTTAGCTGTCGCTTTTGTCTGTGCATTAAGAATATTTCTTTCATTATCCGTCTTTCCAAATCCCAACGATAAAACTGTATGTAAAGCGAACTTTTTTCCAAATGGAACAGTTAAATAAGGTCCTGCAAAAATGCGTCCTATATCTGCTTGTCCTCGATCATTTTTCAGATCGACGTGGGTCCCCGAATAGCCTGCAAATATACCAAAATCCATATTTTTAAATAAAGTGGTGCTTAAACCAGCGACAAGCCCACCACTTCGACTCTTATAACCAGCGATAGAACCATCATTATTTTGAAACCCTAACGCTCCCATTGCACGCACCCACATAACTTTACCAGTTTCTTGCAACACGGCGAAAGGTGACGATGTAGATCTTTTACTTAAACGATCTGTAATATTATGTTTACTAGATGGTTTATAGATATCTATTTGTTGTAACGCAGAAGCATAGGTGCTCTGCTCATGAAGTTTTTCAAGCATCTTCATTTCATATCTTGCTTGCGGTGCATAGGCTGCAAATGCCGAACATTTTTCATTTTCTATATTATCTGATATTTGTTTTCTCAGAATATCTCCAATTTCTTGATAATGAATTCTTGTTATGTCGTTGGAAGCCAAAATTTCAGCTTGTAATCCTTGAGTTGCTTCATTTTTATCTGCTTCATTACTTGAAGGAGTTAAATATCTTAGAATAAGTTTAAGGATACTTTGATTATCACCTTCTTCTTTTACAGGATCAAGGTAATAGCCGCTACCAGATGTAAATGGTCCTCCTGCAAGAATTGCTTCTGAAAAATCTCCAGTAATTCCCTCATTCGACTTAATGATTTCAAAGACTTGACCAACATTATATGTTCCAGGCTTTGCAATAATTTGTAAAATAGCTTTACCTTCAATCGTAACAGCACCAATAACATCTAATAAACTTGCCGTTCCTTCAGGCGTGATATTAACGCGAAGGATACCATTATTCTGCTTATAACTTCCATCAATAGTAAGTGTTCCTGGTGTTGTATTGGAGCCAGGAACAACAGTACCTTCACTATTGAATACATCTTGCGTGATTCGCCCGGTACCACTTAATATACCATTTGTATCAACTGTAAATTTTGAACCTACTGTAGCGTTTCCTAGAAGGTTAATAGTTCCTTGTGAAATATAAACTTCATTATTATTCTGAAGCTTACTTAGGTTTAATGATCCTATACCCTCTTTAATAAGAAACTTATCTCCTTGAAGTCCATTAGTAAATGTTACAGCATGTGGGCCAGTATCAATCGTAACCCCAATGTTTGGGTTGCCAGCAGTTTCAAAAGTTCTATTGGAAATTACGTCTGCAGTGAACTTAAGTGTCCCTTTTTCTAGGATTATTGGTTTAACTGAGCTAGGATCCCCAAGATTTTTATCATTTTGAATACTTAAAGTCCCAGCTGCGAGTATCAATGAACCTGTATAACCACTGTTATCACCTGTTAAAATGAGTGTTCCAAGGTCGCCTTGTTTTTTTACTAAACCAGTTTCGCCTGAAATTTGCCCATTTAGTGTCACTGTGTTATTGCCTGTGTCTAAATTAACCTGCTCGTTTTCAGCACTAATAATCTCAAAGGGTCTATTTAAAATCATATTAGAGGTTAATTGAAGCGTTCCTGCAGATAACAGTAATGGCTTGTTTAAAGCACCAAGATTTCTATCATTTTGTATACTTAAAATCCCACTTACTAACCCAAATATTCCATTATATTCCAAGTTATTACTGGTTAATATAAGAGTTCCATCACCTATTTTAGTTAAGTAACCATTATTTCCAGAAATCTGACTACTTAAAGTAACGATATTTGCACCTGTATCTAAGTTGACTAAGTCATTACCGACGTTAATAATCTGTAATGGTCTGTCTAGATTCATTCCTGCGAGAAAAGAAAGCGTGCCATTTTTTAAGGCTAAGGGACGATTTAATTCAACGTTTCCTAAATTACTATTATCGGTAATGCCTAAAAAACCTTTTTCTAGACGGAGTGAACCTTTATAGTTGCTATTGTCACCTAATAAATTAAGTGTTCCATCGCCGCCTTTAACAATTTGGCCATTCGAAACCGAAGCAAATGCAGAAAGCTGTATAATCCTATCTTGATCTGGTGAAATTGTGACCTGAGCATCATCCATCATGAAGATTGAACGACCTAAGCCTTCACCGTTCCTTGAAGCATCTCCATTAACAGTTCCACCAAATACTTGGTTCGTACCATCAAACAAGATACTCTCATTACTTTTTTTAAGCGTTAGTTTTCCCATCACAAAGAGGGCGCCACCTAACCCAGCACCGCCACCACCAAAGCCGCCTGTGTAACTGCCATCACCAGCGGCAAACCCGCCTCGTCCTTGGCTTCCTGCAATATTATTCTGCGTCGAACCGCCGCCACCACCAAAACCGCCACCACCGCCAGCTGTTCCAATGAAAGTGCCATCGCCCTCCGGATTTGCAAGGTTTATGGCGCCGCCGCCACCACCGCCAAAACCACCACCGCCACCACCACCGGAACCAGCAAGGTTGTAAGGTCCACCAGCGCCACCGCCACCGCCAAATACAGGACTGCCAGAAGCACCACCACCTAAAAAGGATCCTTCTCCACCACCTGCAGCACTAACTGCCCCAATATCAGGAAAACTAGCTGCACCGCCTACAGTATTCCCACCATTCCCTCCATTTTCTTGGTCGCTACCGCCACCACCGCCACCGCCAAGGCCGCCACCGCCACCACCACCGCCATTGGTGAGATTAGTACCCCCTTGTCCTGCTAACACGATGTCACCGACTTTTACACCTTGTCCTCCAGCACCAGTTCTCTCTCCTCCTTGACCTGGAGCTCCTGTGCTTTGGATAACATTTGCACCATATCCACTTCCTCCGCCTGAACGAGTGTTAGCTTCTGTTCCAGTACCACCGCCTCCATTAGTTGGAAATTCATTATCATACGCAACAGTGCTTCCGCCTTCAGCTGTATTATTTGAAAAAGTAACGTTTTCAGCAATGAGATGCCCATTTTGATTGATAAGAACAGCGCCGCCAAGGCCGGCACCACCACCACCATAAGTGCTGCGTCCACCTTTTGCCATTCCGTTTTGGATCTTCATATTCTTTAATTCGAGAGTGATTGGAGCATTGCCTCTACCCACGAAAAATGGCCGATAGGCTCCATTTCCATCAAGTATCACAATACCATTAGCTGCACCTGCGCCATTTATCGTCAGATTTTTTTGAATGATTGGAAGGACGCTAGCTAAATTAATTGGAGCATGTACTCCGGGATTAAAAGTAATTGTTGAATTGGCATCCCCATGCGCGTTGGCTTGCTCAATTGCATTTCTTAATGAGCCTACCCCCACATCGTTACTGTTTTGCACAAGAAAATTTTCAGCATACGCAAAAGATGTAAGGGCTGTGGTTAAAAGAGCTCCTTTTAAGCTATTTGCGACTATAAATTTCATATTATCTATCCTGTATTTAATTAAAATTTTCTTTAATTTAGATTAAAAATTGTTAATTTTTGGTTACTTGAATGTTTATTTTTTGAAAAGAACGACGTTTTTTTCGAAACAATCTTGACTAATTTAGTCAGAATAGATAGTTTATTCTCTAAACCTCGAGGTTCGACAATGAGATTAGGGACTAAAGGGCGCTACGCCGTTATTGCAATGACTGACCTTGCTAGTCATGCTGAGCAAAAACCAATCACACTTACGGAAATTGCCCACCGACAATCTCTTTCCCTCTCTTATCTTGAGCAACTCTTTATTAAGCTGCGCCAGAAAGGACTCGTTGAAAGTGTCCGTGGCAGTAGTGGAGGATACTTATTAGCTATGTCTCCTGAAAAAATTAGAATTCGAGATATTATTCTTGCGGCCGAAGAAAATATTAAATCGACACAATGCGAGGCCGCTTCATTGCAAAGCTGCCGAGGTCAATCAGAGCGTTGTCTAACACATAATCTTTGGGCTGGGCTTGAGAAACATATTTTGGACTATTTAGGATCAATCTCACTAGAAGATGTCTGTGCACGTCGTATTTCCTCAAATGGCTGTGCACTCAAAGAGGCTGTAGCATGAAGAAGACGCCAATCTATCTTGATTATAATGCCGCCATGCCCTTGCGAGAGTGTGCCTTAAAAGAAATGCAAAGTATTTTATCGTTGACTGGTAATCCCTCTTCAATCCATCACTTTGGTCGGGCTCTTTCAATGCGTGTCGAAAATGCGCGGCAACAAATTGCAACTTCTTTGAATACGCTGCCTGCAGAGATCATTTTCACAAGCGGAGGAACAGAAGCTAATAACTTAGTACTGCAAAGTCATGCTAAAAATGGTTATAAGATCCTCGCCAGTGCCATTGAACATGATTCCGTTTTGAAAAGTGTCGAAAATTTAGAAACAATTCCGGTTGATGATCAAGGGATCGTATGCTTGACTTCCTTGGAAAATCTCTTACAGAAGAAAACAAAACCAACGCTCGTCTCAGTCATGATTGCCAACAATGAAACAGGCGTTATTCAGCCTCTCAATGAAATCGTTACGATAGCTAAACGTTATAATACCCTTGTTCATACAGATGCTGCGCAAGCTATAGGGCGTATACCTTGCGACTTTAAAAATTTAGGCGTTGATTTTATGACACTTTCTTCTCTGAAAGTAGGTGGACCTGCCGGTGTTGGCGCTCTTATTGCGAAAGAAAAATTACCTCTATCACCTTTATTATTGGGCGGAGGACAAGAACGAAGCAAACGTGCAGGTACACTTAATGCCGCTGGCATTTGTGGATTTGCTAAAGCGATAACTGAAGCCACTCAAGAAGATTGGCATCCTTGCCAAATGTTAAGAGATGAACTCGAACTTTCACTTCTTCGGCTAACACCTGAGGCTCGCATCTTTAGCCAACAAGCACCTCGCCTTCCCAATACAACATGCATTTCCTTTCCGCAGCACAGAAGTGATAAATACGTCATGCTCTACGATCTTGAAGGAATTGCAATTAGTTCTGGCTCAGCTTGTTCTTCAGGAAAAATTAAACCTTCTCATGCACTTAAAGCAATGGCCACTGCTGAAAATTATATTCATTCAGCTATTCGTGTCAGTTTAGGTCGTCAAACAACAAAAATCGAAGTTGAAAAATTTTGTGAAATTTGGCACATAATTGCCACCAAAAACCAACATCAACCTCTTTCAAAAGAGCCTTTTGTGCAAGATGTCACGATATCAAGGAGAGAATCTTATGCCAGTCCTGAACTTTAACCTTTCTCACCCCGATATGATATATCTTGATTATCAAGCAACGACACCTTGCGATCCTCGTGTTGTTGAAAAAATGCTGCCTTATTTTACAGAATACTTTGGCAATCCCCATTCTCGGAACCATCAATTTGGATGGGATGCTGAAGCAGCTGTTGAAACAGCTCGTCATCAAGTTGCTGATATTCTAGGCGCTCATCCAAAAGAAATTATTTTTACCTCTGGTGCAACAGAATCAAATAATCTAGCTCTGAAAGGAGTTGCTTACTTCAATCAAGCAGAAAAAAACCACATCATTACTTGTGTAACTGAGCATAAGTGCGTGCTCGACACATGCCGTCATCTTGAGCAACAAGGCTTTGAAATAACTTACTTACCTGTTGATAGTAACGGTTTACTTGATCTTCAAAAACTCGAAGAAGCCATTACAGAGAAAACAGCTCTCGTTTCCATTATGGCTGTCAATAATGAAATAGGTGTCATTCAGCCTTTGAAAGAAATTGGGGCAATTTGTCGTAAAAAGGGTGTTTTTTTTCATACAGATGCGGCTCAAGCTGTAGGTAAGATTCGATTGGATGTTAAAGAGATGAATATTGATCTCTTAAGCCTTTCAAGCCATAAACTTTATGGTCCTAAAGGTATTGGCGTTTTATACGTTGGACGCAAACCGAGAGTGAGACTAATCTCACAAATGAATGGTGGGGGACAAGAACGAGGCATGCGATCCGGAACTCTTTCACCTGCTTTATGTGTTGGCTTGGGTGAAGCTTGTCGCATCGCGCATCAAGAGATGGATTCTGAGCTCGCTCGCTTAACTAAATTAAGTGATTCCTTCCTTAAAAAGATTGAAACTTCTCTTGATCAAGTTTATTTAAATGGTGATCGGACACAAAGGATTCCAGGCAATCTTAACCTTAGCTTTGCCCATGTCGAAGGAGAAGGATTGATGATGGCGATTAAGAATCTTGCTGTTTCGTCAGGTTCTGCCTGCACTTCAGAGTCTCTTGAGCCCTCATACGTTTTACGTGCGCTTGGTGTGGATGAAGAACTTGCTCATACCTCTTTAAGAATTGGTTTTGGACGTTTTACAACACCCCAAGAAGTTGATAAGGCGAGTGAGATACTGATCTCGGCTGTTCAGAAACTGCGAGAAATGAGTCCTTTATGGGAAATGGCACAACAAGGAATTGATTTAAAAACCATCAATTGGGCTGCACACTGAGGAGAAGATTATGGCATATAGCAATAAAATTATTGATCATTTTGAAAACCCAAGAAATGTGGGCTCATTTGAGGGGTCAGATCCTGAAGTAGGCACAGGTTTAGTTGGTGCACCAGCTTGTGGCGACGTGATGAAACTTCAAATTAAAGTTAAAGATGGGGTTATTGAAGACGCCCGGTTTAAGACGTTTGGCTGTGGTTCTGCCATTGCCTCGAGTTCTTTAGTAACCGAATGGGTTAAAGGAAAAACACTTCAGGATGCTTTAGATATCAAAAATACAACAATTGCCCAGCATTTGGCCTTACCGCCTGTAAAGATTCATTGCTCAATGTTAGCCGAAGATGCCATTAAAGCGGCCATTAAAGACTATCAAGACAAGCAAGGAAAGCCTGAGAATGGCCACAGCTAAACTTCCCGCTCTTCAGATCACCGAAACGGCTGCAGAAAGGGTGAAGGCGCTTTTGACGGCGCGCGGCAAACCTTCTTTAGGAATCCGCATTGGTATTAGGACAAAAGGATGTAATGGCCTTTCCTACACTTTAGAATATGCTGATGAACAACAAGCTTTAGATGAAATTGTGGAAGAGAAAGGTATTAAAGTTCTTATTGATCCCAAAGCCTTATTGTTTTTATTAGGAACAGAAATGGATTTTGTTCAAGACCAACTTCAATCTGGTTTTGTTTTTAAAAATCCAAATGAAAAAGGTCGTTGTGGATGTGGAGAATCTTTCCATGTCTAGCACGTTCTTTGTCCCAAATGCTTTTGAGAAATTTAAAATACCTACGACCCTCAACATTAATCTTGAGGACCTTGAACAACGCTACTTTAAAGCGCAACAAAAACATCATCCTGATCGTCATAGAAGTTCTGCGAGCCACCAAGAAAGTAATCTGGCAGCTGCTGCTTTTAACGAAGCTTATCAGATTTTGAAAGATCCTTTGAAGCGAGCAGCACACCTTTTAAAATGTCTTGGCTGGATTGATCCCGTAGAAAACCCTGAGACCCAAAAAGATTCCTCTCTTCTTTTTCTCATGATGGAGCTTAATGAAAAAATTGAAAAAGCAACCACTATTGAAGAAAAACAGTCGCTAGCTTCTTTCCTTAAACAAGAGATTCAAAAGAATTGGACTGATCTCGAAAACTCTATTAAGAAAAACGATAGAGCCAATTCTTTATCGCTGTTAAATCGCCTCACATATCTCAGTCGACTTCAACAGAATTTAATAAAGTAAATAGACGATGCTGCTTCAACTTGTTGAACCTGGCCAAACGCCCCTTCCTCATCCTCAAGAAGAAGATTTTGCTGTCGGAATTGACCTTGGAACCACCCATTCTTTACTTGCTTTTGCAGCTGAAAATGATATCCCTCACCTTATTCCTTTACAAGGTGAACGTCTTATCCCTTCGGCCGTTTATTACACCGAAGAAGGCTTGCCTATTGTAGGGAAGAATGCTCTCTCAATGTTGGCACAAGACCCTCAAAACGTTGTGCGATCTATCAAACGATTCATGGACCATGGAAGCCAACGCTTCCCTCTTAGAAACCAAGAATTAACACCTGTCGAAATTTCTGCTCATATTTTGGCCTATTTAAAGTCACAAGCAGAGATTCAATTAGGGCGTTCTATTCATCAAGCCGTGATTACAGTTCCTGCCTATTTTGATGAAGCAGCACGAACAGCAACACGCGATGCAGGACGCTTAGCCGGCCTTAAAGTTCTACGTTTGGTAAATGAGCCAACAGCAGCCGCACTTGCTTATGGTTTAGAGAAGAAAGCGCAAGGCATTTATGCCGTTTATGACTTTGGCGGAGGAACCTTTGATCTTTCGCTCTTAAAGCTTCAAGGTGAAGTCTTCCAAGTGCTCGCAACAAGAGGCGACATGAATCTAGGCGGCGATGATATAGATCAAGCTATTTATCAACAATATTTTTATTCATTGAATCAAACCATTGATTCTAAACAAGCTTTATTCGTTATAAAGATGCTTAAAGAGCAGCTTACTCTCCAAGAACAAGCCTCATTAAACATTGAAGGTCATTCTTTCACGCTTACACGTCAACAGCTTGAAGAAATTGCTTACTCTTTTATTGAACGAACACTTAATCACTGTCAAAAGGCACTTGAGGAAGCGAATATTTCTAAAGAAAATATTCATGGCATTATCCTTGTAGGCGGTGTCACACGCATGCCTTTTGTTAAAAAAGCTGTTGAAAATTTCTTTGGTAAAAAGCCTCTTGATGACATTAATCCTGATGAAGTTGTGGCCTATGGAGCAGCGTTGCAAGCTAGAGCCTTAACCCATGGAAGTCGTAATCTTCTGCTCGATGTTACACCTTTGTCTTTAGGGCTTGAAACCTTTGGTGGGATTGTTGAGAAGATTATTGACCGTAATTCTCCTCTCCCCGTCAGCAAAGTTCAAGAGTTTACTACGCATGAAGATGGCCAAACAGCGATGCTTCTACATATCGTGCAAGGCGAACGTGAACTTGCCCAAGACTGTCGATCGCTTGCTCGTTTTGAGTTACATGGCATCCCTCCTCTTCCATCCGGAATTGCTCGGATCCAAGTGCAATTTACGATGGACGTTGATGGCCTTCTAACCGTTACTGCTCGAGAAAACACAACAGGGATTAGCCAGCATATCGAAATTAAACCTTCTTATGGTCTAAGCGAGTGTGATCTTTTAGATATGATTTCAAACAGTTTAACCCATGGCCAACAAGATCTTGAAACGCGCCTTCTTATTGAAGCGAAAGTCGAAGCAGAAAGAATAAAAAAGGTGACGCTAAGCGCTCTTGAAAAAGACGCTCATCTCCTTGATCATTTGCAAAATAAACTTATCCAAGAAGCGCTAGCATCGCTTAATGAGGCTTTAAAAACAGAGGGTCGCCTTAAAATTCAAGAAAGTACCGAAAAATTAGCGGCAATAACACATCCTTTTGCCGTCAAAAGAATGACTTATCATTTAAATGAAGCTCTAAAAGGCCAAAAAGTCGATACTTTTAAATAATGCCTCTTGCCTTCTTAGTATTCTATGTTAGCATTTAACTACACATCTAAGAAAGGGGATTTTTATGAAATTAATTAAATGGTTATTTGTTTTAGGAACGCTTGCCGTATTACCTACTGTAGGACAAGCTCAAAATAAATCTGAAGCTCAAACAGAAGTTGCTTGTGGAACAATTGATATGCTTGGCCTTGAGGCTTTGATAAATTCAAAAGCGCCTTTTGTTCTGATTGACGCAAGAACAGATAAATACTTTGATGGAACTCTTATTGCAGGCGCAAAACGCCTCAGTGTCGAATCTTCTCAAGCAGATGTTGAAAAATTACTTCCCTCAAAGGATGCCCTTATTGTTGTTTATTGTGCCGGTGTTGGCTGTCCTGCGAGCAAAATGATGGCTGGCCGCCTTATTAAAGAAGGCTATAAAAATGTGATTGATTACCATCATGGCATTCGTGAATGGAAAGCAAATAATAAACCCATTGAAAAGCTTTAATAGAACGCTTATTTGGTCTAAAAGCCCGGCTAAAATGTCGGGCTTTTTTTTATTCATCTTAAATTTTATGCGCTTTTTTGCTTGCAAAACAGTTTGTTTCGCCCTATTTAAGCAAAGTTACCAACATGAGAATGCGGTCGTGGCGGAATTGGTAGACGCGCAGCGTTGAGGTCGCTGTGGAGGAAACTCTGTGGAAGTTCGAGTCTTCTCGACCGCACCAAGTTGATTAAAGCTTATTTTTTTAATATAATTTCTGGCTAAACGACCTTCCATAAAAAATCTTTTTCTCTTAATTTATAGGGTTATTTTTTAATCAAAAAATTACTTTTTAACCTATTGATATTACGTTGTTTTTTGTCTCTCTTTTGCATTGATTTTTCTTGATATTTGTATCGTGATATGGTAGTCTGGTTGTAGATGATCAGAGATGATCCCCTATCTTATGAAGACCTTGTAACCCTTCATAAACCTTTCACTCAGTTTCTGAAATCATCTAAAGAAAATAAAGAAGAATAAGACAGGGATTTAAAAACCTAGATTATTAAAAAACAAAGACTTAAACGCTCTTTTTGAGCGAATGCCCCTGCTTTGCCTGATGGAAAGACAAGAATAAGAGGGAAGACATGATGCTGATAGCTGTGCGTGAGAGGCACGGTAGAGCAGCAAGGATGTGAAGGGGGTAATCTCTTCGTTGTCCATCCTTGTCTCTTTCTTGTCATCCTCGCGGAAGCGGGGATCCAGGAAGAGTTAAAAGACATCGACTGGTGTTGGGATGGGTCTATAGATCGCTTGAGATCCTAAGCACAAGACCTAGGATGACCAAAGGTTGAAGACGAGAAAGCTCGCTGACGAGGGCTGGAAATGTTGATGAGTGATACTAGGAAAAGGCAACGACTCTGATGTCATTCTCACAAAAGTGGGATCCCGGAGTGGTTGAAAGGATCAAATGGTGATGGGCGACAAGAGGAAAAAAGTAATGCTTCTCTTCGCTATCCTAGGGCTTGTCCCGAGGTTCTCAGGCAACCTGACGATGCTATGAGACACCAGAAAGACCTAAATGGATGTTTGACAATGTAAAGAAAAAATAAAGCTTGCTTATCGCACCGAAGAAAAAAACGTGCGTGACAGTCATAGAGAAAGTGTGAAGAAGCAGCGGTGCTCAAAACTTGAAGAAGCTTTTCACTTTTGTGGATGGATCCCCGCTTACGCGAGGATGATGACGGGAGAATGATGTTCTTAAGGATCCTGGGCGTACGTGACAGGCACGCTGAAACAAAAGAGCATCGAATGGCAATAGGCAAGATCTTGAGATCCTAGGCACTAAGCCTAGGATGACTAAAGGTTGGGAACGAAAGTGTTCATTGGCAAGGATGATGCCTGCTGAGAAGAGGCACAATATTGAGGACGACTAAAGTTAGAGACAAAAAGGCTCGCTGACGAGAGCTGAAAAGGCGTCGATTGGTGACACTAGGCACAGGAAACGACTCTGATGTCATCCCCGCTTCTTTCTTGTCATCCTCGTCAAAGCAGGCATCAAGGTCTGCCAAGGGCAAAGTTAAGATGTGAAATCGTGTTAAGAGGATTGGATGATCAAATTGAAAACAATAAGGTTTAAAAAGAAACTAAGGACAAACCACTATTCCTTCATCATCTTCGGGCTTGTCCTGAGGATCTCAGGCAACCTGGTGATGAGTGCCAGAATGTCTTAATTGTGCATGTAAGACATAATAATAAAGAAAAGAAACACATCGTCGAAAGACTAAAAAATTCTTAATAAACAAAATAAAAGCGACTTTAGTAGAGCCTTATGCAGTTTTGTAAAACCATATAGTCAAAAAACGCACTTGAAAGATAAAAAATGTTTTCTACATTAATAAAGTACAGAGTCCATCCCCCTAACTTTAAAAGGACAATTAATTATGAAAAAATATTTACTCATAACGACGGCTCTTCTCAGCCTTGCAAGTTTATCTTATGCAACGGATGATCAAGCTGAGCCAAGACCTTCTCAGAACTCTCCACTAAAATCGGCGAGTAACGAAGAAGTAAAATCAATCTTACAGAAATACGCGCCTGATAATCTTGAACGCGGCGCTTTCAACGATTTAAAAACTAAAGATACGGCGAACGTTAGAGGACGCCAATATAGAATACCTTTATCAGGCGATATAGAAGTTGATAAAACGCTTATTCAAAAATTTCGACAAGATCTCCCTTTATCGCTTCCTACCAACCAATTACGTACACTATCTGTAGAAAGTACAGACTATGATCTTACCTCCATGAAAGTGCAGATTATGTATGCATACTTTGGTGCATGGCACTTAAGAGAAGAAAAAAAATATTATTTTATTGTTGAAACGAATCTTGAAGCGCCAGATTACGTACGACTCACGTCTTTAATTAGACCTCAAGATGTTATTAATAGTTCTGAATCTTCAAGTTCTCAATCTTCACCCAAATTAAGTCCGAGTGCTTCTTCTGATTCTCTTTCGACAGTTTATAATTCCGATGATGAGATGGAAAAGCTTCAAGCTATGATTTCAAAGTTAGAGGAAGAAAACGAGCAATTGCGACAAAGTTCTTTAGAGGCTAGTTCTGCAGCATCTCCTGCAGACGAATTTGCTCCACCGCCTCCACCACTTATGGCGCCTCCTCCACCCCCACCAGCACCAGGAATTGGAAAAATTTCCGCTGCAAAACAAAAGGTTGTCATCTTGAGCCCAGAGTATCAACCCACTTATGACGCTTTAGACGAAGGTGTAAAAGAAAAAGTCTCTACTTGGAAACAAGCTCGAATTGAGTTCTATTTAAAGGTTCTCACAGAAAAAGGTGGTGAGCATCCTGTAACTTTTTTAAACTTAACTGATGAACAAGCTCAAAAAGTTCTTAAAATGCCCTCATATGCGACTCAAATCGCTTATCTTAGTTTGTCCTTAGAAGATCGCGCAAAAAAAGATGCTGAAGAAGCTGAAAAAGCCCAGCGTGCTCTCCAGGATGCAAGCAAGCAAGGAGATATGTTGCAAGAACTTCTCAAGAAGAGATCCCCTGTTGCGCATTATGAACCTCAAGCAGAGAAAAAAGAAGAGAGCAAGACAATCGACGCTTCCGCGGCTTCTTTTGCTCAAGCTTTAAAGATAGCTCCATTAGCAAAAGAAATTCAAGCATTTGAAAATGCTAAAAAACTTTGGGAATCCGTAAAGCAAGAACGAAAGCAACAAGTCTTAGCTTTCTTTCCTAATGACATTATTTTAAAAGGCATTCTTCTTAAGACAATTAATGGTGAAATTGTGGCCCTTGATAGCAAGAAGCAAGGACAATATACAACTGAGAATCTTCTTAGATCTGGCTCGAGTTTGTTAAAACAACAAAAGCAAATCTCAGAAGAATTGCGCTTTAAAGCGCACGATATTCGTGATCTTTTAGTGTATTCGCTTTTGAATGCCAAAGCGGTTGGAATCAATGCAAGTCAAATTAAACCTACAATTGAAGCCTTACGCAACTATACACTTTAATTGTTGAGCATAAAGGTCCCAGGTTCTCTGGGACATTTTTTCAGAGAAGCTTAAGGTTACACCAATAATTTCAATTCTTTCAGAATACCCTCACATCCCTTTACCCGCTCTTGCGCCTCTTGCCAAACGCGTAAAAAGACAAGCTTATGATCTGGCCTAAGCTTTACTGTCCCTGCTTGTGTTTGAATAAATTGAATAAGGCCTAAAGGATTTGAAAAAGTATTGTTATAAAAAGTAAAAATGCCGCCCTTCTCACCCGTTTCAATCTTTTCAACACCAACTTGGCGACATAACTGCTTTAATTTAAGGACACTTAAGAGATTCTTGACTTCTTCGGGCAAAGGACCAAATCGGTCTAATAATTCTAAAGTAAAACCTTCAATTTCTTCTTCGTTCTCGACATTAGAAAGACGACGATATAATGTCAAACGTGTTGAAAGATCCGTAACATATTCTTCAGGAATTAGAATTGGCAAGCCAAGGTGAATTTGTGGTGTCCATCCCTTTGTTGTTTGAGGGAGTGACTCTGTTGATTTATGACGACCCATTTCAACAGCGTCTTGCAGCATTTGTTGATAAAGTTCAACACCCACTTCACGGATATGTCCTGATTGCTGTTGCCCTAAAAGATTTCCTGCGCCTCTAATATCCATATCATGACTTGCCAGCTGAAATCCAGCTCCCAGCGTATCAAGTGTTTGCATGACTTCTAAACGCTTTTGCGCTGTCGACGAGATAACTTCAGGAATTGTTAAGTAAGCGTATCCTCTTATTTTAGAGCGTCCCACACGCCCCCTCAATTGATACAATTGCGCTAACCCAAAAAGATCCGATCGGTGAATAATAATTGTATTGACCGCCGGAATATCAAGGCCTGATTCGATAATATTGGTTGAAAGCAGAATTGAATAATGACGATCATAAAAATCGTTCATGATCTTCTCAAGAACTGTCGGCGAAAGTTGTCCATGTGCAACAGCAACTTTAGCTTCCGGCATTAAAGCTCTTAATTTTTCACGAATAATCTCAAGATCTTCAATGCGTGGGCAAACATAGAAAACTTGCCCGCCTCGATTAAATTCTCGCAATAATGCTTCACGGATTACAATCTCGTCATAAGGCATCACAAAAGTTCTTACCGCAAGTCGATCAATCGGTGGTGTCGCTACAATGCTCATATCTCGCACACCACTCAACGACATCTGAAGCGTTCTTGGAATCGGTGTCGCCGTGAGTGTTAAAACGTGCACATCTTTTTGTAGATCTTTTAATTTTTCCTTTTGTTTCACACCAAAATGCTGTTCTTCATCTACGATTACAAGCCCAAGATTTTTAAACTGTGTAGATTGAGCCAGAATTGCATGTGTCCCTATAACTAAATTAATATGCCCTTTTTCTAAGCCTTCTTTAATTTGTAAGGTTTCTTTTGCGGACACCAGACGCGATAACTGCGCAACCTTCAAACCAAAACCTTCAAACCGTTTTTGAAAATTTTGATAATGTTGGCGGCATAACAAGGTCGTTGGCGTAATAATAGCGACTTGCTTCCCCGCAGACGCAACCACAAAAGCCGCCCGTAAAGCAATCTCTGTCTTTCCAAACCCCACATCGCCACAGATTAGACGATCCATGGGTTTCCCCGACTCTAAATCCTGCAAGACATCTTGGATAGCCCGCTCTTGATCCTCTGTTTCATTATAAGGGAAACGCGCAGCAAATTCGTTATAAAGACCTTCTGAAGGGTGATAAACCTCGCCCACGCGTAAAGAACGCTCAGCTGCAAGAGCAATCAAATGCTCAGCAATATCTTCAAGCCTTTTCTTAACTTTTGCTTTCCGATGTTGCCATGCTGAGCTTCCCAGTTTATCCAAAGATACAACACTGTCTTCGCCACCATAACGAGATAAGATGTCTAAGTTTTCAACTGGAACAAAGAGCTTATCACCTTCAGCATAGACAAGGCAGACACAGTCATGGGGAAGATTATCAACTTGTAATGTTTGAAGACCTTGAAACTGTCCTATGCCATGCTCTTGATGCACAACATAATCCCCTTCATTTAAACTTGAGGTTTCAGCAATAAAAAGATCAGAACGTCGTTTTCTTTTAATTGGTTGGCTCTGTCGTTCGCCAAAAATATCTTGCTCAGTTATAAAAACAAAATTACCTACCTCAAAACCACGCTCTATCGGAAGCAAAGCAAGCCCTATGACATGTCCTGGGAGAGCGATAAAGTCATCCCAGAGATCCACTAAAGATGCTTGACTCTCATGGTCTTGTAGAAGCCCTTGAAGCCTCAAACGTGAACCTGTCGTCATACAAGTAAGGAGAACTCGTTTTCCTGCTTTTAAATAATTTTCTGCTCGCGCTTTAAATGCTTCTATAAGATTTATATCCTGTTGAGCTCTTGCTGCACTAAAATCCGGTATTATACGTCCTTCAATATGAGGACTTCCTTCTTTAATGAAAGGTGAAAAATGTATAACTGTCTTTGTCTTGATAATCGCCTCAATTTCATCAAGAGGAATGTACAATGACGTTGGCAACAGTGGATAATATGGAGGCCTGTTATCTGTTTTGACAGCTATAAATTCTTGTCTTGCCTGATAATTTTCTTCGATAAGTTCAAGTTGCGTTTTTGCCGTTTCAAGGGCTTTGCTATCAAAAACTAAAGTCGCCTCAGGCGCATAATCTGGTAATGTTTCAAGATGCGGATAAAATAGAGGGAGCCAATGCTCCATACCTGCATAAGATTGACCTGAACTAATGGCTTGAAAAAGAGGATCTTTTTCTCCTGTATGCCCAAAGACTTTTCGATAAGAAGTGCGAAATATTTCAATCGACTTTTCATCAAGCAAGACCTCACAACTTGGCGTTAAATGAACTTCCTTAACATTTTCTAAGCTGCGCTGCGTGAAAGGATCAAAGATCTTAATACTATCAATCTCATCCCCAAAAAGATCAATGCGACAAGGTTGCTCTAAGCTTGAGGGGAATAAATCAATAATACCTCCGCGTATGGCATATTCAGAAGGTTCTATTACTGTTGAGACACGCATAAAACCATATTTAGAACAGTAATTTTCAAAAGTTTTAAGATTAAAACTTCCACCTTCTTTTAAATAAAGTTCTGCATCGTTAAATATTTCTTTCGGAACAACGCGCTGAAGAAATGCTTGAATAGTTGTAATGATAAGCCTAGGCTTATCAAAACCTTTATTGAGTTTAAGTAAGGTCGCAACACGCTCACCAACAATATCCCTTTTAGGAGACATACGATCATAAGGTAAACAATCCCACGGAGGAAAGATTAAGATTTCCAATGACGGATACAGAAACCTGAGCGTAGACTGAATCTGAATTATCTGGGACTCATGACGACATATGTAAATCAAGGGTGAGCTTAAGTTCTGCTTTAATATCTCATTTAATAGAAAAACTTCCGCCCCTTCAGGAATGCCGCCCACGGTGGTATGTGAAGATTTTTTAATAAAATGATCGAGTTTTACTATCTGCATTTTAAGCAACTTTATTTTTAAAAATGATAACTTTACCTGAACTTATAACCTATATGCCAGAATTTTTATCTGTTTAAAGAATTTACTTGATGCGTAAAATACTCTTCAATAATTGAAGGATCTATTTCTTTTAATGATGCAGGAAACCATAGCGGCGCTTGGTCTTTATCAATTAAGACCGCACGAATTCCCTCAAAAAAATCATGCTTCTTTATGAAGATTTGACTGAGCTGGAATTCAACTTCAATCGCGTCTGCTAAAGTCTTTCCTTTATTTCTTTTTAATAGTTCGAATGTAATTTGCAAACTTGTTGGCGAACGTTTTTTTAATGTCTTAAGGGTGTCTTGCGAAAAAGCTGATTTATCCCCTTCTAAAGCTTGGAAAATTTGTTCTAAGGTTGGGTACTCGAATAAATTATCTATGTGTTCTTGCTGTGGTTGCAAAGGACCTTCAGGAAGGTTTTCTGAATATTTCTCAATAATTGTATTAACTGTTGAGATTCCTAGAATATTCTCTTTTAATAAAGCTTCGATAACTTCCACATGCTTTTTTATTGGCACAAAATGGGTGGCTAAACGTGCATAAAGACTATCACTTGCACCGATAATATTACCTGTAAGCGCAAGGTACATTCCTAAAGCACCCGGTGCTTTATTCAGAAAATAGCTTGCTCCTACATCAGGAAAATACCCTATTTTTGTCTCAGGCATAGCAAGTTGAGCATTTTCCCCAACAATGCGATGTGAACCATGAACTGACAGTCCTAACCCTCCTCCCATCGCAAAACCTTGCATAAAACTAATGTATGGCTTTGGAAAATTGGCTATTGCTAAGTTAAAAGAATACTCTTTACGGAAAAGCTCATCATGAAAGTGAGGGTCTTTTCGCTGCTTTGCTTCATAAACTGATCGTAAATCACCACCTGCACAAAAGGCACGCTCACCTTGGCCTTGAACAATAACAGCTCGAACATTTGGATCTGAGTGCCATGCTTGTAAGATCTTATGCAAAGTGGTGATCATTGGAAGATTTAAAGCATTCAAGCTTTCAGGTCGCACAAGCGTGATAAAGCCAATTTGATGCTTAACTTGATAAGTAATAGGGGTGGGTGTATTTAATGTCATTTTCTGCTATGTTCTTTGCAATTGTTCATATTTCTTATAACTTATGAGCTTTTACACTCAAGCTAAAATATTCTATTCGTGTTTGAGAAATAGTTATACGAAGAATATGACAAATGATAAGAATAAAACATTTATTTTTAGTTAGCAAAAGAGAGTTTCATGCCCCTATCAAAGTCCACAGCACCTCTTCATGTTCAAGATGTCATGGACATTTTAAAGCAGGTTATAGATCCTTATTCAGGAGAAAATATTGTCACCTTAGATTGGGTTTCAGGTCTCAATATTGATCAAAATAATTTAACCATTTCTATCAATATTCCACCAGAAAAAGCAACTAATTATGAACCTTTGCGACAAGAAGTTGAACATAAAGTAAAAGCCCTGCCAAGTGTTCATAAAGTTATGGTTGTTTTAACCGCTCATAAAGCTTCTTCTCAACAAAATATGAAAGCGAATTCCACATTTCGCGGGAAATACGAGCTTCCAAACGTTAAACATATTATTGCTGTATCTTCATGCAAGGGGGGCGTTGGTAAATCCACAATAGCGGTCAATTTGGCCTGCACTTTTCAACAACAAGGTTTAAAAGTCGGGATTGTTGATGCAGATGTTTATGGCCCTTCTCTTCCGCGTATGTTGAATCTTAAAGGGCGCCCTGTTATCGATGAGAATAAAAAGATTACGCCTCATCTTCAATACGGTCTTCAATGTGCCTCGATTGGCCTTTTTGTAAATGAAGACGAGCCTCTTATTTGGCGCGGACTCATGGTTCAAACGACCATTCAACAGCTTTTTAAAGATGTGAAGTGGCAAAATCTGGATGTGCTTATTGTTGACTTACCGCCTGGCACGGGTGATGCTCAACTAACCATGATCCAAAAAGTTCCTTTGGCAGGTGCTATTATTGTCACAACGCCTCAAGACATTGCTCTTGTCGAAGCACGTAAAACCATTAGCATGTTTAAAAGGCTTGAAGTTCCTCTATTGGGTTTGATTGAGAACATGAGCATTTTTCAATGTCCTCATTGTGGAGTAACATCTCCTCTTTTTCATTCTGGAAACTCACAGCAAGAAGCAGAACGTAAAGAAATTCCCTTTTTAGGCCAAATCCCTTTTATTTATGAACTAAGCCAAGCCTGTGATACGGGTAAGCCTTTTGTATTAAAGGATCCTGAACATCCTATTGCTAAAATTTTTCAAAATATTGTGGACCAGGTGTTGCCTTTTTTAAAATAAATTTGCATTTTTCTTTATCTTCACCTTTGTGTTATATACACTTAGATACTAATGGCTTAAAATAATGTCTTCAAATCCCATGCTTTTTCAAAACGTTCTTTATTACATAGTAACCATACTTGCTTGAGGTTCAACGTGGTATGCCATTAAATTTCAATTTGGGTCTGTTCCTCTCGAACTCTCAATTGGATATCGGTTTGCTCTTTCTTCTCTTATTCTATTTGGATGGTGTGCTTTTAAAAAAGCCAAAATAAAGTTCTCAAAGAAGAGTCATTTCTTCTTTATGCTCCAAGGAATCTTTCTTTTCTCGCTTAATTATTTTTTTGCTTATGAAGCAGCTGCCCTCATCCCAAGTGGAATTAATGCCGTCATCTTCTCGATTGTTTTGATCTTTAATATGCTGAATTCGTTTCTCTTTTACCGACTTACACTTAATTTAAAGCTTGTGATAGGAGCCCTATTAGGAATTATGGGTGTCTGTTGTATTTTCTGGCCCCAAATTAGCACCTTTAATCTCTCGAGTAATAGCTTAAAAGGGATGCTTTTAAGTCTCTTAGGATCTGCAATTGCATCTTTCGGTACAATGATTTCAATGCGTAACCAGAAACATCATCTTCCCGTCATGCAAACAAATGCTTATGCTATGGGATATGGCGCTATTGTTACAATACTCTTAGCCTGCTTTCAGGGACATCCTTTCACTTTTGATTGGTCTTTAACCTATGTCAGCAGTCTCTTTTATTTAAGCATCGTGGGCTCAATTATTGCCTTTGGCTGTTATCTGACCCTTGTCGGCCAAATTGGCCCCGTCAAAGCTGCTTATATTATGCTGATCACACCTGTCGTTGCTCTTATCATTTCAACTTTCTTAGAGCAATTTAAATGGGAACCTCATGTTATTTTTGGCGTCGCCCTTATCAGCCTTGGGAACCTTATTATTCTTGGAAAAAGAAAAAGCTCCCCTAAAAATCTTACATGATTGATCAGTGGGGAGCATTTTCTTAAAAAATTGTTAATGCTTTTGTGTCACCTCTTCTAATTCTTTTAGCATTAACCTTTTATGATGATAAGCTTGTCCTGCTTTTGCCATAAACTCAAGAATAGCAATATGTTTATCGGGTGTCATTTCATCTGAATCATTTTTTGTATAGGCTTCTGGATGCCATTGAATTCCTAACAAAGGCGCTCCATACTGATTCTCGAAAGCTTCAATCGTATCATTTTGAGGCTTCATTTGAGTGCCTTGCCTTGTATTAGGCGCAATTTTATTATCAGCCACAGCTTTCGCAGAAACGCGCACTAAGGAAGGAATTTTCTTTTCAGAAGGTGCTTTCCAATGCACACTATTAACGCTTGGCCTGTCTGTCTCTTTCGAAATATTCATAATGTCATTTAAGAGAGTATTTGACTCAACTTTTATACGATGGATCTGTTTATTATAGCCAATTTTCCCCATTTCATTAAGGCGTATCATTCCTCCACCGTAAGAATGATCGCTGACTTCTTCCAACTTACCGCCAAGGGCTTCCCAAAGTCGCCATGAACCTGCACAGACAGCTAGAATAGGTTGGCCTCTTAAGCGAGCTTGCTTCAAAATATTTTCCTCATGTTCTTTCCGAACAGGTTCAAATTCATTATCGCGAATTCTTCCAGGTATAAAAAGAAGACCCTGATCAGAGAAATTATCTATAGACTCTGGAATTACTTGTCCTTCTTGCTCGACCCCATGCTTCAAACGGTAAGTTATTGTTTTTGAATGGTCTTTTAAAGATTTTAAACGCATTTTAGGATGAGCTGAAATAAGGGTGGGGTATTTTGTTGCTTTCTGTACAGTATAGTGATCATAGAAAGCCCCTTTTCCACTTCCTTCATCCCTAAACGCGATAACTATTGGAGCTGGCTTTGCAGATGTTATTTTCTTTCTATCAACCTTAATTTGGCTAGGTTTATTAAGTAAATTTTTTATAGCATTTTGAACATTGTGAGAGTTATTTTCCAGCTTTTCTTTTACTATTTCTACAGGCGCTTCTTCTTCGGATTTTACAGTTTCTGCTTCAAAATCTAATCGTTTTGCGATAGCTATTTTTGCAACTACCTTCTTCTTTTTTGAGGCTTTTTTTGGTGTGGTTAATTCTTTATAAACTGCAGGCAACCTCGATTTGAAATTTCTTAATAACTTAGGAGAACTGGTCACTTTGTTATTTACGAAAAGTGAAATTGTCGCATCAGAGACCTTTAATGTTCGTGCAAAATAAGATTGTGTTTTCCCCATTTGAACTTCAGCCACTATATAATTTCGTATAAGCTGATAATCATCTGCGCCTACCCGCGGTGAAAATAAAGGGAACAAAAGAGCTATAATCAATAAACATTTTTTCATAATATTTTTCCTCTAAAAGTACATTTCATAGGTTCAAACGTTTGAATATCAATTTCAAAATTATGAAAAGAATATATTTAAGACCATAGGTAAAATACCCTTGCAGAGGATACCTAGGTAGAGTTTACTCATTCAATTAAAGGCACAACTTAAGACTTTATAAGCCTTAAGTAATTGATGAGTCTTCTTGAAGAATTTTAAGAATTTCTGGTGGAATTGATTGGTTGTCCCCGTAGCCAATACCAATAAAAAACATTGACGATTCCGCTGACGACTTTATCTCTAAAAATTCTTCTACTTTAGAATCATAGAAAGCGCCTGTAAGCCAAGTTTGAAGCCCTAAAGCTGTCGCTGTTAAAAGAACTGTTTGAGAAGCATGGCCTATATCTAATAAAGCAACCCTATAAGCGCGCGAATGCGGATATTTCCACCATATTTTATCAAATCTAGAAGTTAAAAAGATCCCACAAGCAAGACCTTTAGCAAAGAATTGACCTAATAATAATTCAATGATTTGTTGTTCAAACTCGCCATTACGAATTAAGGTAAGATGATGATTTTTATCATCATAATGGTAAAGACCAGGCTTTAATCCTTCAACGTTGAAAGCAACGATATATGCTTCTTCAGGATGAATTCCACCTCCGGAAGGAAATGCTTTTCGAACCCCAAGCGCCATCAAATCATTATCCTCAAGATCCTGCCATGTCTCATGAAGAGGCCCCAAACTAAGATAAAGTAAGGTTGACACGTACTCGAGAGGCACTGATTTTCCTGAGAAAGAACGACATGTCTTACGTGCTTTCATTACTTCCAAAAAATTTTGATTTTCTAACAACGCAAAATTAGGCGGCGGCAGATCGATCTTCTGCCCTTCTCTTTGCGTATGAAATTCTGGCGCTTCTTTAGAAATACCCTGGCAATACTCTAGATATTCTTTAGACCATTGTTGGGGATCAAGTTCACCTAAATTAGTTGCAATATCACGGGTTCCAATATGATAAATCTGTGCTAAAATATCCCATCCCCATTCCTTTTTAGGAGATGGTTGAAGATGTAATAATTCTCCTTCAGCAAGCTCTTGATCAATTGCAATTGGGTCTAAATTTTCTTTTTGTGACCAATCAACAAGACGCTCAAAATAAGCTTTTTCTAAAACGAATTGTTGATGATTTTTATAATCCCAAACGACGATTTCTCCATCTTTAAGAAAGAAAAAAATATGTGGATTAACATACATTTAGGCCCCCTTTAATACTTTTTTAGACACGTTAATTTTAAACATTTATCAAACTTACATTATTTAAATAAATATTTGTACCCTTGATTTTTTATTCTAAAGCCGCTTATAGAAGAAAAAGATTTATTTAAGGATAGCACCATGTCAAGGAAGCTTTTTGGAACTGATGGCGTACGAGGAACAGCGAATGTTGAACCAATGACGCCTGAAACAATCATGCGCTTAGCCATTGCCGCAGGGAAGTACTTTAAAAAAGGAGCGACGCATCCAAAAGTTGTTATTGGAAAAGATACCAGGCTTTCTGGCTATATGGTCGAACCTGCCCTCACTTCAGGCTTTATTGCTGTGGGAATGGACGTCACTCTAGTAGGACCAATTCCAACACCAGCTATTTCGATGTTAGTCCGCTCTTTCAGGGCAGATCTTGGGGTTGTTATCTCAGCGTCTCACAATCCTTACCATGACAATGGAATTAAACTGTTTGACCGAGAAGGTTATAAGCTAAGTGATGAAGTAGAAAAACAAATAGAAGCAAAAGTTTTCTCAAAATCGCTTGATGGCCTTGTTCGTCCAAGTGATCTTGGTCGTGCAAAAAGGTTAGAAGATGCGACCGGCCGATACATTGAATTTGTCAAAAATACTTTTCCTAAGAACAGGCGGCTTGATGGTCTTCGGATTGTTATCGATTGTGCGCATGGTGCTGCCTATAAAGTAGCACCTACTGTTTTATGGGAGCTTGGTGCTGAAATTATCCCTCTTGGTGTTTATCCAGATGGTACAAATATAAATAAAGATGTAGGGGCAACGTCTATTGAAGCAGCAAGACAAGCCGTTTTAGAATATAGGGCTGATCTTGGTATTGCTCTTGATGGGGATGCCGATAGAGTCGTAATGATAGACGAAAAAGGTGGAATTATTGATGGAGATCAGCTTTTAGCTCTTATTGCAAACACATGGAATGAATCCGGCCTTTTAAAAGGAAAGGCTGTTGTTGGCACTGTTATGGCAAACCTTGGATTTGAAAGATTTCTTGAAAGTAAAAGATTAAAATTAATTCGTACGCCTGTTGGTGATCGTTATGTCTCCGAATCCATGCGCGCAAATGCATGTAATGTTGGTGGGGAACAATCTGGGCATATTATCCTAAGCGATTATGCTCGAACAGGAGATGGTCTTGTAGCTGCGCTTCAAGCACTATCTATGATTATTGCCTCTAATAAACCAGCCAGTAAAATCATGCGCGTCTTTGAACCTGTGCCACAAGTGCTAAAAAGCTTTAAAATTAATAATAGCTCGCTATTAGAGGATGAAAAAGTAATTGCAGCAATCACTAAAGCCGAAGCTAAGCTTGGTAGTTCAGGAATGCTTTTGGTTCGTAAATCAGGAACTGAATCGCTTGTGCGTTTAATGGCGCAAAGTGATAATGAACATCTTCTTAAAGAGATTTTAAATGATCTTGTAGAAGTTATACATAAGAGAGACGCAAGTAACGTATAATACGACAAAAGCGCGCCTTACAGAAACTCCTTGTGTTCACTTAGATATGACAAATAGATTCTCTTTTAATAAGAAATTATTTGTTGAACAGTTCTTTTAACATCTTCTGCAGCAGGTGCTGTAGGATGGCACGTTAAAATAGGCGTTTGCATACAAATACTTGTCCTTACTAAAGGATCTCTTCTTATAATGCCTAATAAATTAGGTGTTACTTTTAAAAACTTTTCACATACTTGTTGAATAGTTCCATATGTCCGCTTTCCAGCTTCTAATGTTTCTGCTTGGTTAATGATTATATTCATCGGAAGTTTATTCTCACGCCCATGCATTACTTTTATAAAAGCATAAGCGTCCATTAAGGATGTCGGCTCATCTGTAATAACCACAATACATTGTCCAGCAATCTGCAGAAGACTTTGAATGGTTGGCCCTATTCCAGCGCCTAAATCAACAAGCACAACATCATAGTCGAGCGCTAACTTTTTAAGTTGATCTTTTAAAAACACTAAGCTTTGAAAAGGAAGCGTTGCTAAAGTGCCACTTCCAGAACGACCCGCAATAACATCAAATCTACCTTGTGAACAAGGAATAATCACTTGTTTAAGATCAATATGGTTTACAAGACTTGTTGTAAGATCCTTTTCCGGTGTTAAACCTAATTGAATATCAATATTGGCCAGCCCAAGATCCCCATCACACAAAAGAACTTTTCTTCCTTGTTGCGCAAGAGCATGTGAAAAAGTAATAGAAAACCATGTTTTCCCAACACCGCCCTTTCCTGAAGCAATAAAATAAATATTTTTGGGTGTTACTTGTTGTTCTAGGTTAGGATCTTTTAAATCCATTTTTAACATATTCAACCTCTTAACTCCTTTGTTACTTCTTCAAAAACAAAATGTGGTGTTTCATTGATATTTTGAAATTTGGTTAAAAGTTCTGACAGTAACTTAGAATCGCCTGCTTTTAAACGAGACCCCAATTCTGGTCCGGAACTTATATGGGCTAAAGAAAATTGGCCTTCATAAAGTGAGGCCATGAGAGCTCCATACCGATGAGTTGTATCCGCCCTTGTCAAAATGATTCTTTTTACCCCAAGACCTTTATACAGACCTAAGCAATCAGTGATTTCTAAAGGATCCAGACCCGCAGGAAACGTAAGAACTGCTTCTCCATCCAAACACTCTATCGCTTCTGTTAAGAAATGAAGTTCATCCTGACGATAGGGATTAATTCCTGGAGTATCAACCAAGATGTATGTATTAACAGGCGATTCATTTAATACTTTTTTAAGTTGTTTGATATTTTCGACAGCATGCAAAGGAAGCCCTAGAGCCTTCATATAAACTTCAAGTTGTGTAATCGCCCCCGCCTTAAAACAATCAAGCGTAATTACAAAAGGCTCAAATCCTGACATGACATATTCAGAAGCAAGCTTAGCAATTGTTACACTTTTCCCAGCACCAGAGGGTCCTAGCAGAGCTAACCGAGCGAGAGGAAGAAATTTACCACTTTGGTTGATAAGTGGTTTAAAATTAAAGATTTTTTCAAGTATATCTTCAAAAGGTTTATTTGGTTCTTTCTCTAATGAAATCGAAATAGAGTCTATAAGGTTCTCTTGAATGTTTTCAGGGACACGATGGTACTCAAAAACACGACAAAAATTACTCAAGAGATCAAACGGCTCGTTCATCACAGGGTTACTAAGATTAAAATCATCTTGACGCTCTAAAGCAGCTGTCACACAAACTTCATTATCTTCTTCAAGCGTTGATAATATAATTGCTTCTTGCCCGAATTCTTTCTCGACTTCTTGCAAAGCTTCAGTAATTGATGATGCCCTAAATGTCTTAAGACGCATCTTTTTCTCCCCTATTATTCTAGCTCTCTATACTCATTATTCTAATTTCACTGTTTAAGAAGAATCTTATGATCTATAGAGTGATTAAAATCTTAAACTTGAGTATATTTAACTTCTTTCAATTTTAATAATTTCAGTAATTGTAATTCCAAGGCGATCCTCTATCAAGACTACATTACCACGAGCAAGTAATTGATTATTTAAATAAATTTCTATTGGTTCCCCAATTTTGCGATCCAACTCAATCACACTTCCTGGCACAATATTTAAAAGCTGTTTAATAGGAATCTGAGCACGCCCAAGAACGGCAGAAATTTGAAGAGGAACGTCATATAACGCTTTCAAATTAGCCAAAGGTTGAGAACTCGCTTCTGCTTCAGAAGATGATTTTACAAAGACATCATTTAATGGCTTGAATTCAGAGTTACTTGTAAAATCATTTTCGATCGATATTTTTCTTTGATTGCTGCTGCTCATCCATTCCCCTCTAATAGGATGCTGACCCCTTTTTATGACAAACTTTTAATTTATAAAATGTCACTTGTAAATCTATAGTATCGATAAATGAGTTTGTAGAACGATAACTAAAATCTCACACATTTAAACTTTTTTATTCACAAGTGATTTATTAAGATAAATTTCATTCTTTCTAATTAGTTCCTTTGCTTGGCTCACAATCTCTTGTTGAGCTTCATAAACATTTCGGATTTTAACCCTATCTAAAGCTGCTATCTCATCTTTCAAAAGCTTAGCTGCTCGCTCAGGCATGTTACGAAAGAAGATTTCTTTTAAAGATTCACTTCCTCCTTTTAAAGCAACCACAAGATTATTTTTATCGACACTCTCTAGAACCTTTTTAATCCCGCTTCCCTCAATATACTTTAAGTCTTCAATTGTTAGAATACGTTCTTTGACGCGTTTAGCAGCTTCTAAGTTTTTTAATTCAAGCTTCTGCATAAACTTTATCTCACTTTTTGAATCAAAAGTATTAAATATATCCGCCATATGAGCCGCAGAATCTTGCGGTATTATCAGAGGAGAAGCATTTTTAAGTTCAGACTTAAGCGTACTCTCGATTTCATTCAGTACTTCTTGCTGAACACTCCCCATAGTTAGCATTCTATCCATAACTTCAATAACTAAGTCTTCAGAAAATTCCATAAAAACTTCCGCGGCTTTCTGAGGGATAATCTTACTTAAGATAAGCGCAATTGTTTGTGGACGTTCATGTTGAAGAAAGTTTGCTAGAGTAGATGGGTGAATGTCTTCTAGAATCTTTGATAGGCTATCATTTTGATTTTCTTGTTGGATCGCGTTACTGTCGCCCTTCTGTAACGAACGAAATAACTTTTTTAAAATTTCTTCTGAATTTTCAGAAATCTCTCGTTTCTTAATCAGCTTTTCTACTTCAGTGGCAAATTCTGAATAGAGGGTCTCAAGTTCAGATATTTTTAGAGGGCTCAATGCTTGCATCTGCTGCAATATAATGTCTCGTTCGTCATCATTAAATCTTGTTAAAACTTTTTCAACAGCTTTTTGCGGAAATGAATGTAAGAGAAGAGCTATTTTATCAAGAGATGGTAACTTAGATGTAATTACTGTTGTTTCTATTGTTTTCTCAGCCACCATCTTTTTATTTTCCTTCCTGCAACCACCCTCGAAGCACAGTTATCGCTTCTTCAAAGTGAGTATCAAGAATATCTTTGATTTTTTGTTGAGGCAACTCATTTACTGTTTCTGATACTTCTTTATTTAGCTCATAAATAGATTGTTTGTCCAAGCTTTTAGAAACCTGAGCAGAATTTAATCCTACTTGTGAAGAAGATTTCTGAGAAAAAATTTCATCCACATCTGATTTATTTTTTTTAAAAGAAAACCGAAATCCTATTGGCTTTATAATAATCATAATACCCAGCAAAGTTGCTATAATAAAAATTAAGAGTTCTGCAAATCGTAATAACTCTGAGTGTTTAAAAGCAATAATAGACTCAGAATAATCGGTCGTATGAACCTTTTTCTTCTCAACCTTAGCAAAAGGCATGTTTATAACTTCTAATTGATCTTTTCTGTCAGCATTAAATCCAATTGCAGAGGCTATAAGTTTCTTTAATTTATCCATTTCCTCTTGGGATCTTGGTTGATAAACTTCTTCTCCTTGATCATTGAGAAGATAGTGCCCATCCACAACAACAGCTACAGAAAGACGTCTTATACTTCCGGATTCTTTCGATTGCTTTTGAACAAGCTTTGAAACTTCATAGCTAATATTTTCTTCAGTTAAGTCATGAGGCTCTTTGGATTTTCTAATAATTTTACGCGACCTCTCAACTTGTCCTTGAGGATCATAGCGTTCCTCTTCTTGTGAAAAACGGTCTATGTCAATTTCAGCTGTCACTTCAGCTCTTACCTTTTCAGGTCCCACATACTTGCTTACAAGACCTTCTATCATTTGAGCTGTTCTTGTTTCATAAGCCATACGCGTTTCTTCAATATTCGTTTGATGTTGAGAATCCATTTCTGCATCGCTTTTAGCTAATAGATTCCCTTGATCATCAATAATTGCCACGGCATCAGCTATAAGTCCTGGCACTGCTGAAGCAACCAGGTGTTGAATCGCAAACACTTTAGATTGATTTAGTTTTTTTGAACGACGCATATGAAGAACAATTGATGCACTTGGCTGTTGATGCTCTTTTATGAATAATTCGCGTTTTGGAAGTACTAAATGTACCCTTGCTGATACGACACCTTCTAAGGATGATATGGTACGTGCAAGCTCACCTTCTAAAGCACGCAGATGCTTTATGTCATGCATATAACTTGAATCGGCGTTGACTTCATTTTGATCAAAGATTTCATAGCCGACAATGCCTCCTTTAGGAAGCCCTGCTTCAGCCATCTCCATTCGCAAGCGGGAAACCTTTTCAATAGGAACATGTACTTGTGTTCCTTCAGCCTTGATCTCGAGTGGAATTCCTTTTTTTTCAAGACGTGCAACGATGCGGCTTGCATCCGCTAGCTCTAAATCTGAATACAAAAGAGCCATAGGAGACGATGAAGGCTTAATCACAAAATAATATAAACTGAAAAGTCCTAAGACGATCATAAAGACAAGAAGAGCCCGTTGCGGAGTTTCCCAACTTCTTATAGTCTTCGCTATCCGCTCCACAACAAAATCTCCTTAAAGTTAAAATTGTCGATTAGCTCTAAACATTAAAGGTTAATAATTTATTAATAAAGAAAGATTTTTAAGACATAAACAATTTTTTTTATGATTAGAAATTATGATGTTTTAAAAAAGCCAAAAAATCTTTCCGAAAGTCTAAAAAAGAAAAGCGTTAATAAATGCAAAAAATGGGGTAGAACCTAATCTTCGCCTTGGGCTTTTGTAAAGCCTATACGTTCTCCGAAAATTGTAAGTTTTTCTAAATGCATCCAGGTATAAGAAAGACTTACTTTTTCAAGCAAACGACAAATTAATTGATCAGTCATATCAACTTGCTTTTCCGACATGAAACGGCAGCTCCAGAGATCAACAACATCTAATGATGTTCCCGTGCTTGGATATACTTTTACCCCACGATTAGAAATCATTTTAAGCATAATGGGTAAGCCTGAGACGATTTCTTCTAAGCTTTTGCCAAGATCTTCTGCGTTCGAATTAGATTGAATAAAAAGGTCAATGCCGACAACTTTAGAGCTAGCCTTCACAATTTCTGGTGCCCGAGAAATTACTGGCATTTTAAGGGGAGTATAATTTCTGGCTTTCCAGAATGTAGATTTTTTCCCTAAGTTCTTAATAATTTCTTCACAATACGCTGTTGTTGAAGCAGCATCTTGTTTTCCTATAACATCTCTTGTTAAAGCTTGTCCTTCTTGAAGCGTGACTAAGATAGCTTGTTCAATTGTATTAGCCGCCTCAAACTCACCTAGATATCTTAACATCATTAAACTGGAAAGAATAACGGCCGTAGGATTAATTGTATTTTGTCCTGCATACTTAGGTGCTGAACCATGAACAGCCTCAAAAATAGCAACATCATTTCCTAGATTCGCGCCTGGCGCAAATCCCAGCCCGCCAATTAAGCCTGAACCTAAATCACTTAAAATATCGCCATTCATATTTGTTGTAACGATGACATCAAATGATTCAGGTGTTTTAACTAATTGATGGGCACAATTATCAACAATAATGTGGTGAGCTTCTATGGTTGGATATTCTTTAGAAATATCTTCAAAAGTTTGCTTTAGCATTCCTTCCGAGAACTTCATAATATTGGCTTTTGTTGCACAATGAACTTTTTTACGACCTTCGGAAAGAGCAAGTTCGAACGCAACGCGCACGATTTTTTCGCATCCTTTTCGCGTGATGAGTTTAAGCGTTTGAGCAACTCCCGGCGTCTGCATGTATTCAATGCCAGCATAAAGATCTTCAACATTCTCACGTACAATAACAAAGTCTATTTCACGTCCTTGATAAGGGCTTGGAATATTTGGAAATTCGCGAATTGGACGAATATTGGCATAAGTTTCAAATAATTTTCTTAACGTGACGTTTGCACTTTTTTCCCCAAAACCGACAGGTGTTTCAAGGGGACCTTTAAGAACAACGCGATTACGTTTAATAGAGTTAATTGTTTCTTCAGGAACACCTGTTGCAAGCCCTTGCTTAAAAACAACAGAACCAGCTAAACATTCTTCCCATTCAATATTAACACCTGTGGCGTCAATAATCTTACGTGCTGCATTGGTAACTTCTGTCCCAATCCCATCACCAGGGATAAATGTAACTACATGTTTTGTCATAGTATCTTTCTTAATTTCCCTCAAATTCAGAAGCCGTTGACGAATATAAACAAGTCCCCATAAAAACTTTAAAACTGCTTACAAAGCTTTTCAACAAACTATTGAGGCTTCCTTGAACAGAGAGAGTTAGAGATTCTCCTGTTAAAATTAGCTTTAATTTTCCTAGCAAACTAAGTTCTCGAGGGAATACTTCAAGTATCACGGCTTCACCCTCTTTAAATCCAGCCTGTTGTTTAGCAATATTAACGGCAACTTCCATATCTCCTAAAATATCAACTAACCCTTTTTTAAGCGCCTCATCTCCAGTCCATACATGACCTTGCGCTATTTTATGAACTTCATTAAGAGGAATGTTACGCGCCTTAGAAACACGTTGCATAAAAACTTCATAAATTTGGTCTAAGGAGCCATTCATAGATTTTAGTTCTTCTGTCGAATATTCTTTAACACTCTCCCACATAAGCGCTTTTTGACCTACTTTTACACCTTGCCAATTTATTTTTAATTTCTTCCATAAGGAATCGGTCACAAGCTTGCCTCCATAAACACCAATAGACCCCGTAACAGTCGCAGGGTTTGCAACAATCTTTTGTGCAGGAAGGGCGACCATATAGCCGCCAGAAGCAGCGACATTTCCCATAGACGCAATGACAGGAATTCCTTTAGCTTTTGCGCGTTCAACAGCGCCCCAAATTGTATCCGAAGCAATAGCCGATCCCCCAGGACTATCAATTCTAAAGACAATGGCTTTTACGTGAGGATCTTTAAGAGCATCTTCAAACGCTTTACGAATTTCTTCAGCATTTGCAATAGATTCAAGAGAAAGAGGATTGATACCATCTGATGAACGCATTATAGCGCCAACTGCATAAATAACGGCTATTTTCTTATTTCCTTTTATTTTTGGAAGTGTCGAAGCATACTGTTTAATTGAGATAAATTTTAGAGATGGTTTTGCTTTTGCGCGAAGAGAAGCATAGAGTTCTTCAATAAAGCCAGTATGATCAACTAACTTCATTTCTTTAGCCATTTGTGCGTTAAAGATAGGCGCAAGATGAATGTACTTTTCCAATTGATCTTGGTTTAATTTCCTATCTGCAGCCACATCTTTGATAAACTGTTTGAGTCTTAGGCTTAAAATATTCTCTAAATCTTCACGATTTTGAGGCGAAAGCCCCTCATGTGTTAGGAAATTCATGGCTGTTTTATACTCTTCACGCCTGAGAATATGAGCTTTAACACCATATTCATCTAAAAATTTTCGCAAGAAGGGAATTTCAACACCAAAACCTGTAATATTTAAAGAACCAAGAGGTTGCAGCCAAATCTCTTGGCAAGCTGAAGCTAAATAATATGACGACATACCTGAGCTATTCTCGCCAAAAGTATCACTATGTACGACGACATGCTTGCCCTTAGAGACAAGCTTTTTCAAAGCATTGCGAAGCTCTTGAACATGTCCTAAACCGATAGGAGATTGTTGATTTAACCTTACAAGAATACCTCGAATCCTGGCATCTCGACTTGCATGGTTAAGCGTGTCTATTAATGCATGTAAAGTGAGAGGGGGTTTAAAAAAAGATTGAAGATTTTTCGTCGCTCTTTCTTCAAGAGGCCCCTCCAGGAACAATTCTAAATAACTATCTTCCGGGATCTTTTGAACTTTAAAAGATACAAAAATAACACCCGCAAGTGTCAGCACAATCGAAAAAAGGGTCATGCTACCCAACAAGAAAATCAGTTTAGAAAAGATATTTTTTAGCATTTTCAATGTTATTACCGTTCTTCTTTAATCGTCGAGATATCTGGCGCATCAATAGCTTTCATACCAACCACATGATAACCACTATCAACATGATGCACTTCGCCAGTAACACCAGAAGATAAATTACTTAGTAAATAAAGAGCTGACCCTCCAACATCTTCCAGTGTCGTGTTACGCTTAAGCGGAGCATTGTATTGATTCCATTTTAAAATATAGCGAAAATCGCCAATCCCTGAAGCTGCTAAAGTTTTAACAGGACCAGCCGAAATTGCATTTACACGAATATTATTTTTTCCTAAATCTGCCGCCAAGTAACGGACGCTTGCTTCTAAAGCTGCTTTTGCCACTCCCATTACGTTATAATGAGGCATCACTTTTTCAGCGCCATAATACGTTAGCGTTAATAAACTTCCGCCTTCAGACATAAGGGGGGCCGCATGACGGGCAACAGCTGTAAATGAATAACAAGAAATATCAAGGGTATTTAGAAAGTTAGCACGTGTAGTGTCGACATATTTTCCTTTTAATTCTTCTTTATCTGAAAAAGCAATTGCATGGACAACAAAATCAATTGTTCCCCATTGTTTTTTCAAGTCTTGAAAAGTTTTTGATAAATTTTCTTCATGCGTTACGTCACATTCAAGGACAATGCTAGAATTAAGAGATTCTGCAAGTGGAACAACTCTCTTTTTCAGTACTTCACCTTGATAAGTAAAGGCTAATGAAGCACCTTGGGAAGCCAATGATTGTGCAATTCCCCAGGCCAAAGAATGGTCGTTAGCAACGCCCATAATAAGGCCTTTTTTCCCACTCATTAATCCTTGTTGTGTCATTAAAAACTCCTTGTAATCTCGCAACTATTATTATGGAAAGAAGATATTAACGGTAAGATTCTCGTTTATCAATACTTGTGATTGAACGAATGTCTGCTTTTGAAGTTAAATTCTAAAAATTATCGTTAGCTTATCTCTTCCTCTTGGCTTTCTGTCGGGTTTTGTTCTTCTTGAACAGGTACAGAATAGATTTCTGAAAACCACCTGTTTAAATCAATTTGCTTACAACGAGCCGAACAAAATGGTCTAAATTCGTGATGACGCGGCTTTTTGCAAAGTGGACAGAGAAGAGCTGGTGAAGAATTCTTTGAAGTCATCATATAAAATTAATTTTCTTTAGTTTCTGAGGGTTTGAAAGCCCTGCACGGTATCGGGTTAGTTCAAAAAGGCCTGTCCGCGTAAATCCAGGGATAAAAGTTTCTTTTTCTCTGAATTTCTCTTTCAAGTCTTTCCATAGTTTAAAATAAAAACCTTTATTTTTAAAGGCCGGAAAATCAATGACGACTCTTCCGCCGTAATTCCTTAATTTAATTTGTTCTATACAAATTTCACCCGCACGCTTATTAAATTCATAAAGATCATGATCGCCCTTAAGTTCAACACTTTTTTGATCATAACGGGAAGTATTTATGTCGATAGCTGTAAGGGTCTCGCCTTCTTCAAATAAGATCCACCCACCGCCAGGGAGAGGCACAACAGGCTCCAGCATTGTCTGCCAAACTTCCTTTAAGGGAGTTGGCCACCCTAAGTCTGATTTTAGGGTTATTGAGACAAATCCCAATGCCGTAATTTCTTGATACAATGTATAATCGTTTACAGTAATTTGAGGCTGAGCATTCAGGTTTTTTAAATAAGTCTTCCAAAGAGGGTCGTTAGCAAACAGTCTGTGAGGTGGTTCCCGACTTTCTGTTTCTTTTAAAAAATGCTCTTTTTCAGGGAATTTATCGGTAACCAATGCACCTTTTTGAGAATATGTTGTCGTAATTGATTCTTTTAAAATGCGAACGACTTGACGCTCGCCTTCAACAAAAGCAGATCGTGGAATACAAAGAGCAGGTTTATTTTCGCCCACATCGAGCCACGCTCTTTTTTTATCTGTTCTTAGCACACGAGCTAAATAAATATCGCCAACTTTTGCAGAATTATCGAGAAAATCAAGACTACAGTAAGCTTCTTTTTCTTCTTTTAAAGCTGTTAAGAAGATCCCTTGTGGCTCTTTTATAATAAAAACTTGATCTTCTTCCCTTAAGTTCATCCAGCGTGTCTTTCAAAAGAGGAAATTCCAATAAAAAACAATTTATTAGCCAACATATTGGGGCGAAAGTTAAGAAACTCGTTAGGCTCAGGTGTGAAGATTTTCAAGACCTTTCTCAGGTATTACTTTTCTCTAAAAATCACACGCCCTTTCGTCAAATCATAAGGTGTCATTTCCACCACAACCCGATCTCCTGCTAAAACTCTAATTCTATTTTTACGCATACGCCCAGAAGTATGAGCGAGAATTATATGTTCATTGTCTAATTTAACTCTAAACATAGCATTCGGCAGGATTTCAACTACTGTCCCACTAAACTCAATAAGGTCTTCTTTTGACATTCACACTCCATCTTAGGTTAATCACAATTTTAAGGTCTAAAAGAGTTTATTATAGTGAACTATAATTTTTAGCCAAGTATTCTTGTGAGTAGGGTTGTAGTCTATAATCGGTTTTTAAGCAATCTTTTGTTTAACTTCTCTATGATCTTAAGCGCTTATTCACGTTTTATTAATCTTGTTGCTTAATAATAAGGGGAGATAAATAGAAAAAGAGGCTAGAAATGTATTATAAAAGTTTAACTCGTTTAAGTTTTGGAACGGTTCTCCTACTCTCTTGTGCTTCTTTGCATGCTGGAGAAGCAACATGTCCAACTTTAGATTTGAAAACACTTCCAGTGGCTGCTTGTGCAACAGCAAAAGCCCCTTATAGAACTGCGCCTCTTTCAAAAATAAGCTATATTGCAACAACGCCTTGTCCTACACAAATTGGACTTAAAAAATTATTACAAAATGTCTTTAAGGGGTCAAAGAATTACCCAGGTACAGTTACTAACTCAACTGCAGGATCCTTTACTTGTTCATACAAGCTTACTGATGAATGGAAGAAAGTATTAAATGTAAGTGATGATGTGCTTTTTCTCGATGGAACCTTACCATCCGCTAACCATGTGAGCTTACTTAATGTTCCTATGGCAGGCTTTACATGTCCAGCTCTTGAAACAAAAATGATTGACTCTATAAAACAGAGCAAGAAAATGGAATTTGAAAAAAGGTTCTCAGATGGAACGACGCTTACCTATGCTTTACAAGCTAGAAGATTAACAACAGCTTCTCAAGCAACTCATCTTTTCACAAATTTGGGATTGAATACCCCTGACCTTTCTAAGCTAACTTCGATTAAGGCTTCAGACAAAGCAAAAATCACAAAAGATTTTAAAATGACATGCCGTTATGAGCATAAAACCGGCGGAGAGAAGCAAGAATTAATTCTTGAAGGAAGTAGCATGGGAAATTCCTAATTAAGAATGGCTTTTAAGTTAGAAATAGCTTAAGAGCCATCATTAATAAAAAGGCGCCTGTTACACGGTCAATCCAATGGCGGTACTGACTAAAAAACACACGAGCACGCTCATTTGAGAAACAAAAGGCAACAATCGTAAACCACGCGAGAGTCGTAATAAAAATCATCGACGCATAATAGGCTAATAAAGCTTTAGGAGTTTCTTCATTCACGTTTAGAGAAAGCAGGCTTAGAACAAAAAGCATCGCTTTTGGATTCAGCGCATTTGTTAAAAATCCACTTCGCAAAGCTCCAATAGGGCTGAGTTTTAAGTCTATAGGACCTTGTTGCTGGTTTTTTGGCCCAGGAGAAGCCTTGAGTCCCATTATCCCTAAATAGGATAAATAACATGCTCCTACCACTTTTAAGCCTATTAAAAGCCATTCTGTTTGGGCAACGATTGCTCCTAATCCCATGAGAATATAGGTGACATGCACCATAATCCCACAGGCAATTCCTAAAGCTGTTAAAAGCGCAAGACTTCGAGAATAAATAAGGCTATTTCGAACAACGACGGCAAAATCAGGACCGGGACTTACTAAAGCGACAATTTGCATCGCTGTGACTGAGAGAATTGAGGGCAAATAGGCTAAAACAAGTGTTTTCATTTATTTACTCACCTTTTAAACATTCTCTCCCCCAACGATTTAACGTTATAATTATTAATCGCTTCCTGAAAAATCTTCAAATAATTCTTGTATATCCGCTTGGCTCACTGAAACAGATTCTTCCATTTCATAGGAAGACTCATAACCATCTTCTTCAATTACAGATTCTAATTCTGCCTTTCCTTTTGAGCGCGGTGAAGAAATAGGAAGAGGATTGGTAATCCTTGGCTCTTCCCTTGGTGGACTTATTCTTGGCGAAGTCGGCATCGCAGGAATGGACGAACTTGTTATCGAAGAGCGCCTGCCATTTAAATCAATACGTTCTTCTTCATCCCTTTTTGTTTCAAATTGCTTTTGTTCTGCTAATACAGCTCTAGACGATTTCTTTTTAAGAATAGGCTTGCCGCTTTCAGCTTGTATTTTCATTTTTGCATACTGTTGTTCTATTTCTTCTTTTGCATTTCCTGTGATATCAAAGCCAACCCTCTTTGGGGGGCTTTTAGCTAACGAAGTAGGAATCTCTAAACGACGCGCTGAAAATTTTCGAAGCATCACAGGTTGTCCTTCATTTGGCGCTGCCGGAGATGATACTCCAATAGAATTTTGAATGCTTGTTGATGCCCTAGCTTGTGAAATCTGATGATATCGTTGCTCGATATAATCTTTAGCAGGTTGACTTTTCTTTTTTGCTTTTTCTGCAAGCTTTTTTTCTACTTCAGCTTGCTGCTTGAGAGCTGCACTCCAATCGCCTGAATCAGGTCGAGCAACTTCATTTGTAAGCGCCTGTGTTTTACTTTTTTGATAACCATGAATGACAGGTTTGCTTGCAATAACCTTTGCTAGCTCGCCTGCATAAAGGATTCTAAAACTAAAGGAAGTCCTTTTATCTCCTAAGTAAATTTTATAATGAAGCTTTGTCTGTAGACCCGAGCTTGTGGGCTTATTAAATTTAAGATTAATATTATCTAATTCAAAAAATGTGTCACATATTAAATTATGTTTGGTTAAAAAAATAAAATAATAGCCGTCACACTTAAAATAGCGTTTGTAAATTTTGCTTTTAATTAGCTCTTTGTCTTTCTCATAAGTCACCTCTATTGGATATAAATCAACTGCTCTTTTTAAAAAATCTTTTAAATTACTTGCCGTAAACTTTTCTGGATTTTCACGAAACATTTTAAAAAAACCTTCAGGATCTTTATCCTCAATTTCCATAATTTTTGTCGCTGAGGCATTTGTATTTAAAGAAAATACCATTTCTGTCAAAAAAACTAAAAAGACAAAATTTTGTATAACACGCATAATATGATCCATCCATAAATTATAATTTTGACTCTCCTTATATCATAAATTGCCATTTATGCAAAAACTTTCTTAAAAATAATAAATAAAAATTATTCTCTCCCTCAATTGTAGACAAAATCTGTGTTACCGACCCTCTTAAATTCTATCGATTTGATTACAAAATTTTTACCAGTTATTATTGTCTTTGTTTTGCTGATAACACTTTGATTTAAAGTTGTTTTTTTATTTATTCTCAGGATGAATTTTCTTGATATTTGTATCTGTTTATGGTAGTCTGGTGGTAGATGATTAGAAAGGGAGTTCTTCCCTTGCTGGATACTCGAGATACTCCAGTAATTCTTTCCCTCCTTCTCAAGGATCATCTAAGTAAGAAAAAGAAGAATAAGACAGGGATTTAAAAACCTAGATTATTAAGAAACAAAGACTTAAACGCTCTTTTTGAGTGAATGCCCTCTCTTTGCCTCGTGTAAAGACAGAAAAAAGGGAATGAAAAGCAAAGGGGTAAAGGACTTGGAAAAGTTTTTCACTTTTGTTTATGGATTCCCGCCTTCGCGGGAATGACACACGGGTGAACCTGCTTGTGCGTGAAAGGCACGCTAGGGCAGCAGGGATGAGAAGTAGACAACCTCTTCGTTGTTATTCTCGGTCACCCATTTTGTCATCCTCGGGCTTGTCCCGAGGATCTCAGGCAACCTGTTGATGTAACTAGGTGCCAGATGGACCTAAATGATTAAAAAGGAAAAGGAATAATGTAGGGAAAAAAGAATAAAACAAATGAAGACGGCCTTAATCGCTGAACTCATAAAGAAAAATGGTTAATTGGAAACCATAAATCCATAAAAAAACTGTGAAAAAATCACAGAATAAAAACAACGTATAAATAGGAAAGGTAAAATAAAATGATAAATATGCAAAAATTAAAAAGCCAAAATTACATCATAGATAAGGCTAAAAAGGATACAAGAATGACTTTAAAAAACAAATTTTCTTTTTTTCGAAATAAGATGATTTCAAACTTTTTAATTTTTTTTCACCAACAAAATAAAGTATCGTTTGAGAATGGTCACACGATTAGTGTAAAGAACCTTTGTAACTTAACCTTTGAGCTAAACCAACGCATGAAGAACGACCTTTATTTAAGTGCCCTTGATTACCATCGTTTCCCGAAGCCAGGAAAGCTTGCGTTGACAGCAACAAAACCGCTTGCGAATCAAAGAGATCTTTCGCTTGCTTATTCACCAGGGGTTGCGGCAGCTTGTGAAGAAATCGTACGGGATGAGCAAGAAGTGGCGCATCTTACAGCACGCGCCAATCTTGTTGGCGTCATCACGAATGGCAGTGCCGTCCTTGGCTTAGGAAATATCGGTCCATTAGCAGCAAAACCTGTCATGGAAGGAAAAGCCGTTCTTTTTAAAAAATTCGCAGGAATTGATGTCTTTGACATTGAAATTAAAGAAGATGATCCTCAAAAACTTATTGATATTATTGCCAGTCTTGAGCCAACATTTGGCGCCTTGAACCTTGAGGACATTAAGGCGCCAGAATGCTTTCTCATTGAAGAAGAACTTAAAAAACGACTTAAGATTCCGGTTTTCCACGATGACCAACATGGGACAGCAATCATCGTAGCAGCAGCCGTTTTAAATGCCCTCGAACTTGTGAAAAAAGACATTCAACAAGTAAAACTTGTTGCCTCAGGTGCAGGAGCCGCAGCGCTTGCCTGCTTAAAACTTTTGACAGAACTCGGCCTTCCAAAAGAAAATATCTTTATTTCGGATCTTGAAGGGGTTGTTTATGAAGGTCGTGAAAAGGGAATGGATTCCCACAAAGCGGCTTTTGCTCAAAAAACAGAAGCGCGCTATTTAAACGATATTATTGAAAATGCAGATATCTTTTTAGGCTTATCAGCTGGAAACGTTCTATCGCCTGAAATGATTTCAAAAATGGCCCCTTCTCCATTAATTCTTGCTCTCGCAAATCCCACGCCTGAGATTGATCCTATCGTTGCAAAGACTATTCGTCCTGATTCAATCGTCGCGACTGGTCGCTCAGATTTTCCGAATCAAGTGAATAATGTTTTGTGCTTCCCTTTCATTTTTCGAGGCGCCTTAGATGTTGGCGCCACGATGATCAATGAAGACATGAAATTAGCCTGTGTTCATGCTTTGGCAAACTTAGCAAAAGCGGAACTACCTGATATTGTTGCGCATGCTTATGGAGATGATGGATTGATCTTTGGCCCTCAATACATTATTCCAAAACCCTTTGATCCAAGATTGATGACAGAAATTGCCCCGGCTGTTGCAAAAGCAGCTATGGAAACAGGCGTTGCAACTCGTCCTATAGAATGTTTGAAAGCTTATAAACAAAAACTCACGGAATATGTTTATCGTTCCGGTCTCACGATGAGACCGCTTTTTACGCAAGCCAAAAAATCCCCAAAACGCATTGTGTTTGCAGAGGGCGAAGATGAGCGTGTCTTACGAGCCGCTCAAATAATTTGTGATGAAGGTCTTGGTTATCCCATCTTAGTGGCACGTAAAAGCGTCCTCGAAAAAAGACTTCAGCAATTAGGATTACGCCTCGTTCCTGAGAAAAATTTTGAGATCGTCGATCCTGAAAACGACCCGCGTTACAATGAGTATTGGCGAGATTACCACGCCCTTGTTGAACGCTCAGGAATTACGCCTGATTCTGCAAAATTGATCGTTCGCACAAATCCAACTGTCATTGCCGCCATGATGCTTAAAAGAAATGATGCGGATGCAATGATTTGTGGTATCTATGGCCGCCATCCTCATCATCTCACTCATATCCAAACAGTTATTGGCCAAAACCCGAATACAAATGTCTGGGCAACACTGAATGCTGTTGTAACGGAAAAAGGTGTCATCTTTATTACGGATGCTTATGTGAATGAAGAACCGACAGCTGAACAACTTACAGAAATTACACGTTTAGCTGCAGAAAAAATCAAGGAATTTGGAATTGTTCCAAAAGTTGGACTTCTCTCTCATTCGAACTTTGGCAGCAGCAATTCTGCCTCAGCCTGTAAAATGCGATCGGTATTAGAACAATTACGCCAGCAAGCGCCCGATTTAGAGGTCGAAGGTGAAATGCATGCCGATTCAGCACTTTCAGAAATTTTACGCAAAAAAATTTTTCCGCACTCTCAACTTGTAGGAAGCGCTAATCTTCTAATTATGCCAAACTTAGATGCTGCAAATATTGCCTTTAATCTTGTAAAAATTATGGCAGATGGACAGAACATTGGGCCAATCTTATTAGGTGCCGCAAAAGCCGCTCATATTGTAACCCCATCAATAACAGTTCGAGGGTTACTTAATATGACAGCCGTCGCTGTGGTTGATGCTCAAATGAAAATGCTTTCTGAGACTAATAGGAGATAAGAAAGTAATATGGCTGCTGAAAAAAATTCCACCTCTGAAGATTCACTTAAAGAAAACCTTTTCGGCGTTTCTGAAGAGCTTGTCCAAGCTATTTCATCAGCTTTAGAAAATAATGACGCCCCTAAAATCCAAGCTCTTATTAAAGATCTTCATGCAGCAGACGTTTCAGATCTTATTATTTCCTTAAATTCCGAATCCCGCAAACAATTTGTGAGTATAATTAAAGATTCCTTAAATCCAGATGTTCTTGCAAATCTTGATATTCCAACGCGTGTCCAAGTTCTTAAAATGCTTGGCCCAAATCTGATTGCTGAAGCCTTAAAATCTCTTGCCAGTGATGATGCGCTTGAAGTCCTTTCTTCTCTTGGAAAAGAACATCAAGCAAAAGTCCTGCAATCTCTGCCGTCAAGAGAACGCGCAATGTTCGAGAAGTTTTTAAGTTATCCCAAAGATAGCGCAGGCCGCCTTATGCAGCGTGAACTGGTATGCGTTCCTCCTTTTTGGACAGTCAGTGAAACCTTAAATTTTATCAAAAATTATCATGATTTACCGGAACATTTCTATACAATTTACATTATCGATCCTCGACATCATCCTTTAGGAGAAATTTCCTTAAGCCTTCTTCTGCGTCAACAAGAAGAAACAGTTGTCTCTGATATTATGAGCCAGGATATGCGTTCCATACAGGTGACGAAAGATCAAGAAGAGGTTGCTTTTGCATTCCGTCATTATGGTCTTGTTTCAGCACCCGTTATTGATGAAACAGGGCGTATTGTTGGAATGATTACAGTGGATGACGTTGTGGACGTTATTGGTGAAGAAGTTGAGGAAGATATTCTTCATATTGCCAAAGTTCATGAATTACATGTCAATGAATCTGTCACAAATACCGCTTATTGGCGGATTCGATGGCTAATTATTACGCTGGTCAATACTTTAATTGCTTCATTTGTGATTGCCCAATTTCAAGTTTCAATCCAAAAAATGACGGCCCTCTCTTTCTTAATGACAATTAATGCAGCCATGGGGGGAAACTCTGGCATGCAAGTTGTCACGATTGTTGTCCGAGCTATTGCAACCCGCCAACTACGCGAGAGTGACATCTGGAGATCTGTCTCACGAGAGGTTTTTGTAAGCTTAATAACAGGAACCTTTTTTGCCTTCTTATTAGGAAGCATTGCCGCGTTTTGGGTCAACGATATATGGTTGGGAATTATTCTAGCGGTTGCACTTTTTTGCAATATGTTATGGGCTGCTTTTGCAGGCACAATGCTTCCTATTTTGATTCATCGCTTAGGCCTGGATCCCGCTGTAAGTGCTGGTCCAATCTTAACAACTACAACAGATGTCTTTGGCTATGCAATATTTCTTGGACTTGCGACTTTAATTTTGCTCTAATGAATAGAAAAATATAAAAGGGGAAGCACATGTCTAACAACGAAATTTGTATTGTCTCTGCCAAAAGAACACCTATGGGTTCATTTCAAGGATTATTAAGTTCTTATTCTGGTCCAGAATTGGGGGCTCATGCTATCCAATCTGTTCTGAAAGACATTTCTCTCGATCCTAGCCATATTCAAGAAGTTATTATGGGATGTGTTCTCTCTGCGGGTCTTGGTCAAGCCCCTGCAAGACAAGCTACAATTAAGGCAGGACTCTCCTCCAAAGTAAGCGCAACAACCATCAATAAAGTATGTGGTTCTGGCATGAAAGCCATTATGCTGGCACATGATCAGATTAAAGCTTCTGAAGAAGCAATTATTATTGCAGGGGGCATGGAAAGTATGAGTAATGCTCCTTATCTTCTCTCAGAAGCCCGCAAAGGCTATCGAGCAGGCCATGGAAAGCTTATTGATCATATGATGTATGACGGCCTTGAAGATGCTTATAAAAAAGGCTGTTCAATGGGTTCTTTGGGAGAAATTGCTATACAACAGTGCCAACTTACACGCGCGCAACAAGATGAATTTGCTATCCTTTCCGCAAAAAAAGCTTTACAAGCTATTGAACAAGGCTGGTTTCAAAAAGAAATTTCTCCCCTTTCTATAAATATAGGAAAAGAAACGAAAATCGTTGTAGACGATGAGCCACCAACACGCGTCAAATTCGACAAGATCCCTCTTCTTAAGCCCGCTTTTAAGGAAGATGGGACAATCACAGCAGCAAACTCAAGTCCTTTAACCGATGGCGCAGCAGCCGTTGCTTTGATGACAACCACGAAAGCAAATGAGCATCACCTTACACCTCGTGCAATTATCCGAGGACATGTCAGTTATTCTCATGAGCCTGATTTATTTACCTTGGCACCAATCAATGCCATTAAAATATTACTTGAGAAAGTTAATTGGAAAAAAGAAGATGTCGACCTATTTGAAATTAATGAAGCTTTTGCATTTGTTCCTATGGCGGTTATACAAGACTTAAAACTTGATTCTAATAAAGTAAATGTCCACGGAGGAGCATGTGCATTAGGGCATCCAATTGGTGCAAGTGGAACGCGTATTGTTGTGACCCTATTACATGCTTTAGAAAAATATAATCTTAAACGAGGTATTGCTGCTCTCTGCATTGGTGGTGGAGAAGCAACAGCCATTGCGATTGAAAGACCAGTATAAATGACTTTTAGAGATACATTAACGGCAATTTTTGTTGTTTTTCTGTGGTCTACGAGTCTTCTTGTTCAGAAATTTGCTGTTAATCATATCTCAATTTATGTCCTTGGTTTTTTACGCCTTTTGACCGCTGTTCCACTTATTTTCATTTATCGACGGCCTGCTCATCCTATTTGGCGTTATCTCCTGATTGGCTTCTTTTGGAATGTGCTGAATTTTTTATTTATTGGCATTGGATTTAAATCAGGAATAGGCGCTGGGATTTCATCATTTTTAATTCAAACAAATGCTTTCTTTGGCGTCTTTTTTTGTTATGTTCTCTTACGAGAAAATGTTCATATAATTGAAATAGTTGGGATGTTTATTGCCTCTTACGGCGTTTATTTATTATCGCAAGATAGTTCTACCCCTTTACAAGGTGCTACACTCATAGGTATTATTTCTATTTTACTTTCTTCTGTTTGTTGGGGGATTGGTTTTACATTGTTAAAAAAACTGAAGATTGGCGGTACTATGTCTGATAACGTTTGGCTTTCAATTGTCTCTGCTCCCTCTTTATTCATGATTCCTTTTTTGTTAGAGGGACCTCAGAAAGCTAGCCTTGAATTTTCTAACTTGAGCTTTATTGGGATTGCTTGTGCTCTCTATGTAGGTTTTGTGTCAACAATATGCGCAAGCTATCTATGGTTAAACCTAGCCCATCGGGTTTCAACAGCCCAACAAGCCCCCTTTATGCTTCTCTTACCAATCTTTACTTGTGCTCTTTCAATTTTATCCATGCAAGAAATATTAACACTTTCTCAACTTTTTGCTGGTGGAATCATTTTGTTTGGCGTTTTTATAACGCGTGGAGTTCCACTCCTAAAACGTCTTAAAATGTATAATTTTCATTTAAACTAAAGCATACAACTCATGATTGATTTTGATAAACTTCGCATTTTTTATCACGTTGCTAAAGAAGGCTCTGTAAAACGAGCGGCACACACTTTAGAGAAGAATCCAACTTCTATTTGGAAGCATATTATGGATTTAGAGCATTATTTTAAAGCAAAGCTCTTTCTCCGCCGTAAAAAAATTGGTCTTGAACTTACTGAGCTGGGCGAAAGTCTTTTTAAAGATGTGAATAATTTGATCCCAAATCTAGAAAGAGCCTGCACACGACTTGCCCAAGAAGAAAAAGTAAAGGATGACTTATTCATCATTACAACGAATGGTGTCGTTGGTATTTGGTTGATTGAAAAGTTAAAGCCTTTCCTTGAACATAAGCAAAATGTCAAAGTAAGAATTTCAACAACAAACTCAGAAGTGGATTTTTTAAACTCCAAAGCTGATATTGGAATTTTAACAAAAATGAATTATTCTGAAGGTCTTACGCAACAAAAAGTAATGACTTATCATAGTAAACTCTTTGCCAGCCAAGAGTACCTTGACAAATATGGCGTGCCTAAAACAATTGATGATTTACAGAATCATAAATTAATTAGCTTTTATCCTGAACTTCCGGGCTATCGAGGAAATGCCGATTGGCATTTACAAAAGAATATGCCACCTCATACAATACGTGAGAGTTGGCTTGCCGTTAACTCAGCGAGTTGCCAACTTGAAGCTGCACGCCGTGGAATGGGGATTCTTGCAATAGGAAAAGAATTTTCTCAATTAGAAGATGCCTCCTTAGTAGAAGTATTGCCCGATGAAGTTGGCGCCATTTTTGATATCTATTTTATAACGCGCGCTGCAGATTTTAGATCTGGTCTTATTCGAGAATGCTATGAATTCTTAAAATTAAATGAATTGAAAAGTTAAATTTTTATGTTAATGTAAATTAAATTTTAAGTATTTTGATAGTTTTTAGACCATAACCTTTAAGTTTTAGTGTGGCCTTTTTCTTAAAAGAACAATGTATGTCAGAAGATAAAGGTGCTAGCAGTATTATGAAATGATTAATTTTGTCTTAAGAAAATAAAAATAGGTTAATAATTTGCACCACTTGTTTGAAGCTCTTCCTTGTGAAAAACGTGCTCTCTTTTTGAGGACAGCCTTAAACAAAGCACTTATTTCTAGCTTACTACATCTTTTAGAAGTGGCAGAGGATGTATTTTCTCCAGAAACGTACCAACGATCTTTAGAAAAGTTACGCTCTCTTAATCCAGAGAAAAAGTTTTCAAGTTTCTTATACGCTTTAAATACAGCTTTTTCACAAGCTATTATGAAAGAAGATATTGAAAAAATTCAAATAATTGTTCAAAATATTATTGAAAATCGTTTTCAAATTGAGGGGATTAATTTTCTTTCGGTTAAAGATATACCTCCTTATTATTGTGAATTATTTGAACAATCCTCAAGTTTTGAAATTCCTGGTGGGGCAACTTTTACAGGTTCTTCCCCAGCAGGCCATCAAAGAATAAAATCGCTTTTTCAACAAGGATTAGATCTGATTTCTAAAAGTTGTGAAGACCTTTATAAAGAAATACAGGTGTTTTTAGGAGAAATATTAACTTTTGATTCACCTCAAATGAAATATGGCTCTAGTTTCAATCTTTTCGGCTTAATATATATTCGTGAAACTTTTCCATTTGATACTATTGCTGATGTTGTGGATGCGTTAGCGCACGAGACAGGTCATATACATTTATATTCTTTATCAGCAGATGATCCCTTAGTGTTAAATCCTCCGGAAGAACGCTATCCTGCCCCTTTAAGAAAAGACTTGCGCCCGCTCATTGGCATTTATCATGCAAGTTTCGTGGTTTCACGCGTTTTGTATGCCTTACGAGCACTTTATAGGCATAAATTACTTTCAGAAGATGATCAAACACGATGCGCAACTCTTATTGAAGAGTATAAATTAAAGTATACTCTAGGGCTTGAAACTATTCAAAAACATGCAAAAATGACCTCGCTAGGTCAAGATATTTTAAACTCTACTATGAAATTAGCAAGCTAATGTCAAGTTCATAGAATTTTTTGCGACAAAAAGCTTTTATCGCAAAAATTGATTTTTTTCTTTGCAGATTTAAATCAGATGTGTTACACCTCTAAAAGATAAGTATAAAAAATTAACTATCTAAACTGGAGGACGTAAATATGCCAAATCATCGTAAAGTTACTCTTACGGCTAACGAAATTGCGCAAGCTCTTACGCAAATGAATTCCTCAGTTTTTACCTCTTTTTCACGCCCTAATCCAAGCTCTCAAAAGCATCTTGAAGCTGCTGCATCTTGGGTAGTTAATCGTCGCAAAGAGAACTCTTTTCGTTTTTCAACGGCAGTCTACGGCTCGCCTATCTGAAACTTTTAGTTTTTAAAGTTTTTAGCTGATAAGATAGCTCTTTTGCAAATAGGGCTGTTAAAGTACCTTTGCAAGTTGACCCCATTTCGTTGTGTAACAAGGTGATAAATGTTCACGTTGCGTTAATTCAAAAGCTTTTAAACTAAAATCACCATAAAATATCCCTTTGCTTCCAAATTTTCTCTTAATTTGATCTATTGTTTTTGTAAGCATTATTCTTCTTTTTTCCAAAGGATGTGAGAATAAAGAATATTGAACATGAGAAGCATCAATTAAACGCGTAAAACAAATACCTGCTTTTTTATATTGATGCTTTGGATAAAAGATTTTTTTTAATCCGGCTTGGCTTGCACGAATCAAGGTTAATGTCTCATCAGAAGGCCTATCAAGATTTATCTCATATCCATTGGCATAATACTCTTTTTGATGAAATCGATCCGTTTTTATAAAAATATATACATGTGTTGCTAATTTATTTTCTTTCCGCAATTTCTCTGCTGCCTTTTCAGTAAAGGCGCAAATAAACGACGATAAATCTTCAAAAGAAGAAAGTGGCTTTTTAAAAGAGCGCGAAACCAAGATCATTTTTTTTGATGCCTCTTGTGTTTCAAGTGGATAAGCGACTTGTCCATTCAGTTCCCAAACTATTCTTTCTCCTATCACACTCATAAATTGACGCACCCATTTCAAAGGAACTTTTTTAAGATCAAGGGCTGTCTCAATATGGTGATTTTTAAGACAAGCAGTATATTTATGTCCGACACCCCAAACTTCTTTTACAGGTAAGCTTGATAACACTTCATCAATCTCTGTTTCTTTGAGAAGAATTCGAATTCCTTTTTCTCGCTTTGCACAGATATTCGCCACTTTTGCTAATGTTTTTGTATAAGAGACTCCAATTGAAATTGGAATTCCTGTCCATTGTTGAACCCGTTCTTGAAGTTCTTGACAAAACACTTCAATTTTATGATCAGGGATGGCTGAAAGATCTAAAAATGCTTCATCAATAGAATAAACATTTATTAAGGGAACCATCGTTTTTATAGTGGCCATGACGCGCCTAGACAGGTCTGCATATAGCTCAAAATTAGAAGAAAATATTTTAATATCATGCTTTTTGGCAATCGAGACAAATTTAAAATAGGGCTCTCCCATTCTAATATTAAGTGCCTTTGCCTCATTTGATCTTGAAATTGCACAACCATCATTATTAGAAAGGACAACAAGAGGCTTTTCTTTTAAATCTGGAGGAAAAACACGCTCACAAGACACAAAAAAGTTATTACAATCTACTAATCCTACCTTGGATTTCATTTTTTTCTTCTAAACAAGTGTTAACATTGAAGAGAAAACTCTTTTTTACGGTCTATATGAAAAGGATACGAATGCTTTTTTTCAATTATGATGTCTATTTATTATTTTTGATTTTTGATCAAAAATCAATAGAAAAATATTTTTTATAGAAAATTCTTTGTATAGTTGGAAAAAGCTTATTTATTCGTGAGCGTTCATTGTTAGAAACTTTAAACAAAGCTATTGTAATACTTAGATTAACGAACTTTATATGAACATTTGACTAAAAAGATTCTCAATTAAGAGAAAGCTAAGTTACAGAAAAAATCTAGAAAAGAATGGGGGGATGACAACAATTTTTGAGCCTACCCTGTTTTATATTTTTTAAAGTTCCCTTCCCTAACTTGCTCAGGGAACTTTAAGGCTTATGGTAGCCCCCAACTACCTTTTAAAAATAAGTTATCATAAAAAAATATAATTTCAAGAGGAAAGTTATTGTTTTTATTGGATTTTTCATATTTTATTGAAAGATGAATTTAATATCTCAATTTTTGAGATAAAGAGATCAACAATAACACAAACTTATTTTTATCATTTACATACCATCTTTAAGCAAAAAAATAATGACGGTTAAAATAATTCTTAGGAGCTAATAATTTTAAACTATTAAAAAGGAAAATTTTAGAAAAAGTAAACTCTTTATATTTGTCTTCTCTTATCGCTAGCCCCCAAGTTTTTCTTTGCTTTCATCATATGTTCAGCAAACTTTCTTTTTTGGCTAGGAGGCGCCTTTACCTCAACTAGTTCTATGGGGTCAGAGGCATCATAACATTCATCCTGAAAGAGATAAGATAATTGACGACGTTTCGCACTTGGTGTTAGCGGATTAATATTATCTGATTGTTTTTGTTTAAGAACTTTGTTCGCCGTTTTTATATGTTTGAGAAATTCAGGCCAATGTGTTGCTAGCCCATGATTCAACTTTCTGAGACGGATAACTTCCTCTTCCATTTCTGGCATTGTTGGAGGAGTATATATTTTCTGACAGGAATTTGGATAAAAATAGGGACTATATGGATCATAATCTTACGTAAATATTTTATGAGCTTGTGGTGCATCCCCTCGCATTAAAAGGACAAACGCTATTACTTGAGCGGCAGACTTAAGGGCTTCTTGTAGCGCATGCTTCGGTTTCTCGTCTAAAATGGCTATGTTAAGGCCAGCCCGCGTGATGGCTCTCGTTGCTTGCATTTGCGCTTGTTGAAGGAAGGTCAAAGATCCCCCTGAGCCACCCCCACACGTTAAAAGCGTAATCCCCATCTCCTTGCTAAAGACATCCCGTCCCACCTGTTTAAGATGGCCACGATGAGCCACCGTAGAACCCACAGCTTGTGACGCAACACTCGTCAGCATCGCGCCTCCTATCGCCGCTAAAGCACTGTCTTTGGCAACCTCAAGACCAACCGCAACCCAAGTCGTCGCGGGATTAAACAATAAAATCCCTGTTCCAACCATGGCCAAAATATCAAGACCTCTCACACCCTTGGAGATCATGCCTATCAAACGCTCATGACTGACATCCCGGAGTATCGGGCGAGATAAACTAAGACGCGGTGCTTCATAAACAGGCTCCTCACAGCCCTGGATCTCTGTTACTTCTCCCTTAATCTCTTTTCCTGCCCTAAAGACAGGCCTGCCCGGCATCGTGATCCTGATCGGAGTACGTACCTCTTGCCATCCCTCTCGCTCATAAACCTTATTTTTACCCTTAAAGATGTTTTAAAGCTCTTGCTTAAGCTTATTGATTAAATCTTTATGATGAGGAGACTCTTTTTCCATTATTTCAAATAATTTAAGCAGTGCATCCTTAGAAGTCAGACTTATGTGGGTCCAAAAATAATTTTTGTCTTCTTCGTTATTAAAAATTGAGTTAACAATTTCATCCGCCCACGAAGGCGTGCTAGAAACGAGAAAATTAAGATTTTTTAAAATTGTATTTATGTAATCCTTGCGATCAAATTTTTCTATCGTTTTTCTTAGCGATGTTAAAACCCAACTATATTCAGTATTATCATCAAAATACTTTATTAATTCTCCAATACAAGCAGGATCTTTCTTTAAAGCAATCATATCAATTGTCTCTAAAAACTTATCTATATTCTCAGGAATACCAAAATTACTATACTTTTGAAGATCCTTATAAAGCTCTGGTAAATCTTTCATTTCTTGTTCCCTTCTTTTTGGAATAAAGTTGGATGTTGCTCTTTATTCTGTTCAATAACTGTTTGTAAGGAGTTTCTCACTTCCGGCGTATACACCCCATCTTGTTTATAAACTTCTCTAGCTCTCCATATACCTTGCGCTAAAGCATCTCTTGGCGCAAGGCTTGGATCTTGTCTTTGTAATCTTTTATGGATCTCTCGATGACGCCCTCCATTGCCAGGGACCGGGTGTTCGACATTTATTGCTATACCATTATTTCTATTAACACCCTTTGTTTTCATATATTGATCGTTCGGTATATGGTGTGCAGCTAAATCTGAAAATCTATTCTGACCTTGTTTTAATTGCCCATAAGTTCCCACTTTTCCTTCACCAGGGAGAAGAGGTCTTTGGTGTGATTGAGTGTCTAGCTTCTTCGCAAATGTGAAGATAAGTGCTGTTGGATCATCAGCTTGAGGAGTAACAAGCGTTAAAGGAAGAGCATCTTCAAATCCTTTATATCCTTCTTGCCAAGGAAGATGGTCGTGCCCTGGAGTTATAAGAATCTGCCCTTGATTTTCTTCTGGCATAAAGCCTTTGTCTTCCCAGAACGCACCCTCAGGAAGCATATCTCTGACAAAAGGTTGATCCTTTAACCATTGACCCAGTTGATACCCTGTTATCCCTAACCCTAGCCCTGCTAAAATCTCAGGCGTCAACGCTGCTGCTATCGGAATCGCCATAGCAAAGTTATTCTCAAGCGCATTGTTGGCTGTCATAATGGCTAAAGACGCATCGCTTCTTGTCAACACTGCTGCGATTCCCGCACATAGACGACCGATGTCCATATGACGATGCACTTCTTCTTGATACGCTTGAAGATACTGCTGTCGGGTCAGCTCTCTTCCTTCTGCCTTGGCTTCGCTCATCATATCTAAAAGAGCTTCATGAGGGTGCCTCGTTAGAACATCGGCAACTGTTTCAGCAATAATTGCGCCTAACGCCCCAGAGGCAGCCGATCTCAAAGGATCTCCCTTGAGATCCATCAACGCTCCTGTTAATGCACCAACACCCCCATGTAAGAGTTTATGAGTGACGGGGTCTAGCGAACCGTAACCCCCTTTATACGCCTGCCCTCAATCTGCGGAGCTTAAAGCGTTAAAAAATCCTCCTTCACAATCGCATTTTTTTGCGCCTTCAAAGGTCTTGCTATAACCCGTTCTTGAACAATACATTTTGACAACATCATTATTTAGTCGATTCTGAAGTATGAAGAAAAGCAAGGAAGCGCCTATAGTACAGAGAATTATTTTAGGGTAGAATCTGCAGGTAATTGGTAGAAAACTCTTAAAAGGCTGCAGATTTTTCATGAGTAGACCG